>Ga0123353_10000864_pt1 | contig 36867 bp, 39 predicted proteins | sample TergutLab28metaG_3_FD_92763 | JGI IMG/M metagenome (GOLD analysis project Ga0123353, IMG submission 92763) | Labiotermes labralis P3 segment gut microbial communities from Petit-Saut dam, French Guiana - Lab288 P3 | ecosystem: Host-associated > Arthropoda: Insects > Digestive system > Gut ... | reverse complement strand
TATCGAGTACGAGAACCACCGCCCTCTCTATGACTGGTTCGTGCGGGAGATCGGCTACGATGAGCCGCCCCGGCAGATCGAGTTCGCGCGGATGAACCTGAATTACTGCGTCACCAGCAAGCGGCGCAGCCTGGTCCTTGTGAATGAGGGCCATGTGCGGGGCTTCGACGATCCAAGGATGATCACCCTGTGCGGCCTGCGGCGGCGGGGCTGCCCGCCCGAGGCGATCCTGGACTTCGTGGAGCGCGCGGGCGTGGCGAAGACCTACAGCACCGTGGACTACGGCCTGCTGGAGGCCTGCATCCGCGACAATCTCAACAGGAACGCGCCCCGGGCCATGGCGGTGCTGCGCCCCCTGCGGGTGGTCATCGAGAACTACCCCGAAAACAAGAGCGAGGAGATCGAAGTGGAGCGCCACCCCGACCGCCCCGAGCTGGGCATGGCCAAGGTGACGTTCTCCCGGGAAATATTCGTGGAGCGCGACGACTTCATGATCGACCCGCCGAAGAAATATTTTCGGTTATTCCCCGGGAATGAGGTGCGGCTCAAGGGCGCGTATTTCATCAAATGCGTGGGCTATGAGCTGGACGAACAGGGCGAGGTAACTCTGCTTCGCTGCACCTATGACCCGGCAAGCCGGGGGGGGACCTCCCCCGACGGGCGCAAGGTGCGGGGCACGCTGCACTGGATCAGCGCCTCAAACGCCGTGGAGGCCGAGGTGCGCCTCTACGACCGCCTGTTCAGCGCCGAAAACCCCGGCGACGACTATCTGGAGCACCTGAACCCCGATTCCCTGGTGGTCTGCCCCCGCGCCATGGTGGATGCCGAAACCGCCGCCGCAAAACCGGGGGATACCTTCCAATTTATGCGGCAGGGATACTTCTGCGCCGATCCTGACAGCGAACCCGGCAAGCCTGTGTTCAACCGCACGGCGGCGCTGAACTCAAGCTGGTAAAGGTCTTCAACAATGCGCTGCGCGGCAGCCGCCCTTGCGCATCAGGTATCCATTTCTTTGATGCTGCTTATGCAGCTGCCGCAGATAAATATGTTCTTCACTTCGGATAAGCCATTGGTCTCACCGCAGATTTTGCAGCACGGCTTCGACTTCTGCAGCACGATTTGACCGTTTCTGCCCTCGCGGATGTCTATAGCTGTCCCAGCTTCAATCTGATACTTTATCCGCAATTCCATTGGGAGCACGATTCTGCCCAGCTCATCCATTTTTCTGGTAACGAACAATGCCATAGCGAACCTCCACATGTAAAAATATGGGTTTTTTGTCTTTTTCATTCTAGCACGTTTTATGTCGATTGTCAACTAAAAATATCTTTATAATAATGAAATATCTTGTTGCTTGTCGTATCCTTATATTGAGGTGATACGAATGGCAAAAGAGTTATTTCTATTGGCTGAAAAAATCAAGCTACTCAGGGAAAGAACATCCTTAACGCAAGCCGACCTGGCTCGGCAAATGGGCCTAACCCGTTCGAGCGTGAATGCGTGGGAGATGGGGCTTTCTGTGCCATCTACCCAATATGTCGTAGAATTGGCGAAAACCTTTTCGGTTTCCACGGATTATTTGCTGGGGCTGGAAAACACCGCGACTATTTCGGTAACCGGACTTTCGGAAAGCAACGTGGCTCTGCTGTCGGAATTGATACGGAAGCTGAAAGAGGGTCAGAATTGAATCCTGGCGAATAAAAGAAGCCTCACAGAGATTATGAAGCCGGTGCTACGCCCCCCTCATCCCGCATACCCATGGTACCAGGGACAAGGGGGTGCTTTTTATGCCGACAACAACGACCGTCGCGCTCATCGGGAACCCCAACAGCGGCAAAACCACGCTGTTTAACGCCCTGACCGGGGCGAACCAGTTCACGGGCAACTGGCCGGGGGTCACGGTGGAGAAAAAAGAGGGCCGCCTGCGGGGCGATAAATCGGTGCGCATCCTCGACCTGCCCGGGATCTACTCCCTCACCCCCTTTTCGCCGGAGGAAATCGTGGCCCGGGATGCGCTGACCGGGGAAGCGCCCCCCGGCGCGGTGCTGAACATTGTGGACGGCACGAACCTGGAGCGCAACCTCTACCTGACGCTACAGCTGCTCGAATTGGGCCTGCCGGTGATCGTGGCGGTCAACTGCGCCGATGTGCTGCGAAAACGCGGCGACGTCTTCCGGGCGGACACCCTTGCCATGCTGCTAGGCTGCCCGGTGGTGGAGATCTCGGCGCTGAAGGGCTTTGGGCTGGGCGAGCTGATTGGGCTGTTGAAGGACACCTGTAAGTATAAACCCCCCGCGACGCCTGCGACGTCGCTGCCCCCCTACAGGGGGGCTTCTGACGGCAAGCGCACTTCGGCTATTGTCAAAATCCCCCCTGTAGGGGGGATGTCGCGCAGCGACAGGGGGGTTCAGCAAAGAAAAGACAGCGAGGCCGCCATCGCCGCGCGTTACGACCGCATCGAGGCCATCGCGAAGCTCTGCCTGCGCAAAAGCGGCAAAAAAGAATTTTCCCAGCGTGTGGACGACCTCCTGCTGAACCGCTGGCTGGCCCTGCCGATCTTTGTGCTGCTCATGTTCCTGGTGTACTACGTATCCGTGGCGGGGCTGGGTTCGCGGCTGGCGGAAAGCGCGGCGCAGGGCATCGACGCCTTCGGCCGCGCCCTCGAAGCACTGCTGCTGCGCTGGGACGTGCTGCCCTGGCTGCGGGCACTGGCGATCGACGGATTGCTGGCGGGGGCGGGCACGGTGCTGGGCTTCGTGCCCCAGATGGCGCTGCTGTTTGCGTGCCTGGCCTTTTTGGAGGGCTGCGGCTACCTGGCCCGCATCGCCTTCATCCTGGACTGCCTGCTGCGGCGCTTCGGGCTTTCGGGCAAATGCTTCATGCCCATGCTGCTGGCTACGGGCTGCGGCGTGCCCGCGATCCTGTCCACCCGGGCCATCGACAGCACGCGCGAGCGGAAAATCACTGCCGTTACCTGCACATTTTTGCCGTGCAGCGCCAAGCTGCCGGTGATCGCCCTCATGGCGGGGGCCTTCTTCGGCGGGGCATGGTGGCTTTCGCCGCTGTGCTATCTGATCGGCGCGGCGGCGATTCTTCTGTCTTCGATTTTATTGCAACTGATAAAAAAAACGCCGAAGGCCCTGGCCGTGCCGCAAGTATTGGAATTGCCGCCCTATCGGCTGCCCTCCCTGAAAAACCTCGCCCGCAACGTGTGGGACCGCACGTTTTCCTTCGTGAAAAAGGCGGGCAGCGTGATCCTGCTGTCCGCCATGGGGGTATGGTTCTTATCATCGGTGGCGTGGGAGGGCGGGCGCTTCGTCCCGGCGCGCAGCCTCTCGCAGGGGCTGCTGGCGGAGCTCGGCAGGGCCCTGGAGTGGCTGTTCCGGCCTCTGGGTTTTGGGCAGTGGCAGGCGGTGGTCGCCACGCTCACCGCCTTCGTGGCGAAGGAAAATGCGGTTTCCACTCTGGGGATCCTCTACAGCGGGCACATCGAACGGGGGTTTACCCCGCTTTCCGCATTCTCATTTCTCATTTTTAATTTGCTCAGCATGCCCTGTGTGGCCGCCGTAAGCGCCCTGCGCCGCGAAATGGGCAGCGCGGGCCGCACGTTACTGGCCGTGGGGTACCAATGCGCCTTTGCCTACGCGGCCGCGTTTCTCGTGTATCAGGCAGGCCAGTTTTTGTAGCCCCCACACGAGCATCAGCCCCGCGGACACCCACAGCAGGTCAAAGCAGAACATGGCGGCGGGGATCAATACCAGCAAAAGCATAGCGAAGGCCCGTTTCTCTTTGAAGCAATCCCTGATTTTGCCCCATGGCACCTCCTCCCAGGCGGCGAAGATCAGCAGCATGGAGAGCGCCGAGATAGGCACGCGCCGCAAAAACGGCAGGGGCAGAGGCAGCTCCGCCACGGCGCTGCGGGCGGCCACGGGGTTGAGGAGGATGTTCAGGGCGGTAACGAGCACAAGCCCCGCGAAGCCTCCGGGCAGCGTCTTGGAAAGCGTCTTGAACTTGCGGGGCCAGGTGATGAGCACCACGAGCATGACGGTGGAAAACAGCACCGTGCGCCAGTTGGGGTAGAACCCCAGACCCAGATAGCCGCGCAGCAGATCCAGCATGCCCGCGCCCCGGGCCCCCACGGCGAAATAGCCGCTGCACTGGTAGAACGACATCATGATTGCCGCGCCCAGGGTCAATCCCCCGTGCAATGCTTCGGGCCACCTGCGGCGGAGCTCCGCTCCCTCCGGTCGTTTCAACATACACGGAATCAAAATTGCTCCCGCCAAGATAGTATATACCGCTGCCGCGCCGACCGCCCAGGCAATGCCATGGCGCAGGGCGATATCCTGCAAAAAAATCAAGGTCAGCCCGGCGAAGCGCACGCCGCCCAGTTCCATGAGCAGCCACAGCACCGGCAGGAGCAGCGTGAAGGCCGGGGGCAGGGGTTCTACAACATATACCGCGCACAGCAGCGGCAGCAAATACAGCGCACTTCCTAAAACGCGCTGTGTGCTGTGCGCCGTACGGCGGTTTGATTCTTTTGCGAAAAAACTTGCCGTTGCGTCAGGCTTCCTCATAATTCCCCCTTGATGGCTCACGCGAACACATGTTATAGTATACACAATCCACCGCAAAAAAGCAAGGAGAATTTCCCATGCGCGTGTTCGACTTGCACTGCGACACCCTCACCGCGCCGGCGCCCTTCGCGGGGCACGTGACATTGGAGCACAGCGCCTTCGAGGTCTGGGCGCAGGTGTTCGCCGTCTGCGTGCCGGACCGCCTGCAAGGGCAGGCGGCGGCGGCGTTCTTTGACCATGCACTGGCGCTCTATGAAGCCCGGCGGGCGGAAATCGAAAGCGTATGCAGGCCCATCCTGGCCCTGGAAAATGGGAACGCCCTGTGCGGCGATTTGCGTCGGCTGGATATGCTTGCCGCGAAGCGAGTCAAAATCATCACCCTGACCTGGAACGGCGAAAACGAGCTGGGCTATGGGGCGCACTGCAATCCCCGGCTGGGCCTGAAGGATTTCGGCAAACAGGCGGTTCAGCGCATGCTTGATCTGGGGATTTTTCCCGATGTCTCGCATTTGAACCCGGCGGGCTTTTGGGAGGTCATGGAGCTTGCGGGCTTAAGCAGGGAGCAGCGAAGCGACGGGATGGCACCGCAGGTGCTGGCGACGCACTCCAACTGCGCCGCAGTGTGCCCGCACCCCCGCAACCTGGACGACGGCCAGCTGCGGGCCATCTTCGCCTGCGAAGGCCTGGTGGGGCTGAATTTGTACCCGGAGTTCCTGGGCGGCGCGGGTACGGCGGAGGATCTCGCCCGGCATCTGGCGCATCTTTACGCCTTGGGCGGGGAGCGGCACGCGGCCCTGGGCAGCGATTTCGATGGCTGCGAGGTGCACCCCTCCCTGGCTGGCCCGGAGGGCCTGGAAGCTCTGGACAGGGAGTTGGCACGCTTGGGCCTCACGCAGGCGCAGCGGGTGCGGTTTTTCTGGGAGAACGCGGACAGAGTGATAAACCGCCCCCCTCCATGAGCGGAGAGGGGCGGTTTTTTACACCTTGGATCAGAGCATGTAATAGATCCTGCCCACCACGTTGGTCCTGAAATCCCAGGAGTGCTGGCCGGTGAGGGGCCTGGGCGTGAGGTATACCGTCAGCCAGTATTCCCGCTCATCCTGGTAGTCGATGGAGATGACGCGGTCCGTGCGCAGCCCGGTGGTGCGGTCATGGAGGATGGGCAGGGCGGTCAGTTCGTAATCCTTCCACTCGTAGAACTGCGGCACAATGTTTTTCAGCAAATACACCGTATCGGCGCTGTCCGGCAGGGTGTAGATCGTGAAGGGCACGATGGTTCCCAGCAGACCGGAGGTGGACAGCAGGTCTGTCAGCCGGCCGTTGTTGCGCATCTCGAAGAACCCGACGGGGGGCAGCGCGGCATAGGGGGCGGCGGGGCTGCGGGTCAGGATGATCTGCCGGATGTGCAGCATGCGCTCGCCGGGCAGTATATTGCTGTGGAAGGTGGGGTTGGTGGGGAAGCGCGGGATATGCGGCCGGTCGTTCAGGGTGATCAAGGCCTGGTTGACGAAGGCGGCGGTGGGCGGTGGGCGTTCGATCACCTGCACGCGTACCGTGATGGGACCCGCGAAATCAGCGGGCACCGTCCAGGTTACGGTGGTGCGGTTCGTTACAGGGTTCGTAGGGGGCGGAACGACATCCGGCGTCACATTGCTGCTGAGGTACTTCAGCCCCTTGGGCAGCTCGTCGGTGACGGTGATGGTTTCACTGGGATCCTGCATGGCCTTGGGGAGTTCCAGGTAGATAAAATACTCGATCTCGTCGTCGGCCGTGGGGATAGTGGGGTCCCCGGGCCGGGCGATGACGGGCACCATGACGGTGCCGGGATCCATCGCGTCGGGCGGATCCTCGCCGTTGTGGTAGACCCGGGCGTTCTTGCTGGCCATTTTGGCGTAAAGGTAGGTGATCGTGTGATCGGCGGTGACATAGGTCAGCAGGGGATCAGGCGGGTTATCGAAGACAATGGAACCGCCATCGATCTGATAGCCCACATAGACGTAGTATTCATTGGGCGCCGTGGCCGCCGGGCGGGCGCTGGGGCTGAAATCGCCGCCGCCGGGCACCATGGTCGTCTTGTCGGCCGCGATCAGCTCCATGGGGTCCTCAATCTTGCGGAACTCCTCCGTCACCTTGAAGGAGGTGGGCTCGCCCCGGCTGTAGGGATAGATCACCGCGTGGTCGCCCTGGATATTTGTCAGGCCCGTGGTCCAGGCCGTATGGGCGGCGGTGTCCAGCTCCCGCTTGTATTGGTTGGCGGCCCAGGTGTAGAGGTAGCCGCCGATCCATCGGCTCTGCGGGGAGGCGGATGTTCCGCCGGAATCGTTGGGGAAGGGGCCGCCGTTGCCGGAGGGCGTCCAGCTGTCGCCGCTGTAGACCGTCTTGGCCGCAAGATCGCTCCAGATTTCGGTGTAGGGGTTGAGATCCCAATGGAACTTCTCCACGATCTTGTAGGTTGTGCGGAAATACAGGACGATGGTCAAATCTCCGGTGACGACAAAGCCGGTGGTGGGAGGCGGACCCGGGACGACAGTCGCGCCGCCGTCGGTGGAATAGCCGTAATATTCGTAGTTTCTGGATATATCGCCGGGTTTTGTATAGGTGATTGCGGCCAGGTGGTCCTCCGCGGGCGACGGCCCCGCAGGCACATAGTATGTGTTGCCCCGGATCACCGGTTTGATGAGATCCGTTTTGCCCAGCTCGGAGGCCGAAGGCGGCGACGTGAAGCATTCCACCCAGCGGGTCGTCACGTTATACGTGGGGATTTTGTGGTAGGTGGTGTTGGTGTCGAGGTCGCCGGTTTTGCCCTCGAAGGTGTATTCCACGTGGGCGGTGTTGTCCAGTTCGTATTGATCTAGGTCGCCGCTTTCCACCGTGCAGATGATGTCCACCGAGATGGTCCCCGAAGGGAATGTATGGAACTCCACGGTCACGACATACTGCCCTTGCGCGTCCACGGTGATATCCACGTCGATATCCGGGGGCGAAACAGCCACGCCATTGACCCTGACGGTCACGCCAGAGCCGTCGGTGGGTGTTTCCAAGCCGGGGGGCAGGGTGTCGGTGATGGTGCCGCTGCCGGGATCCAGGGGGGCCTTGGCGGTGAACTCCGCCCAGAGGAGGTCCGCCACTTCGTCCGCATTGCTGCGGGCCTGGGCATCCACCACGCCCCATCTGTAATTGCCGCTGCTGTCTGTGCCGCCGATGGACCGCACGCGGCTGGTCAGCTGCGCCAGGTTCCCGGTGGCGGGCGCGTTGTAGTTCGCGGCGTCGTTGCCAACAAAGCCCACGCCGATGAACACGCCGTCGCCACGCGCCGTTTTAAAGCGCTGCATCTGGGTTTGCATGCGGCCCCAGGGATCAGTATTGTATGGGTCATAGGGGGGATTTGGGGCCAGCTGCCAGTCCGAAACCTGGATGATGACCGGGACGCGGCTTTCGTCCAGACGGGCGTCCACCGTCGTGGCAGGTACGGGCGTAATCGCCTCGGGAAATACGAGGGTGGTCGGCGTGCCGCCGCCGTAACCATTAAACAGGCCAAGCTGCTTATCGATGGCCGCCTGCAGAAACAGCGGATCGTCGTCGCCTTTGTAGTCGAAGGCGCTCGGGTAGGCCGTCGCTATGATGGAGGCGTAGTCTGCGTCCTCGCAGAAGGGCGTATCGACCTGCACATTGAGGAGGGCCGGCTGGCCCGCGTTGTTGTGCACCCCGGGCACGTTCATGCCCATGAGGGCCACGCGGCTGCCGGGATAGGTATCGAACACCTTGCGGCTGAATTTCTCGGCCACGTCCTTGGCGACGAGGCGGAAGTTCGGCGTGGACGACGTGCCCTCCATGGATTCCGACCAGTCCAGGACGTAGATGACGTCGTAGCGATTGCCGTGGTAGGGCGGGTTGGGGTTGTTGACATTGATGGTATATTTCAGCGTATCGGAGCGCCCCAGCTCCACCCGGCTGCCGGGCATGCCGTTGGAGGGGCTGCCAGGGTAAGTTCCCGTGCCCGTATCCAGGATGCGCGCCTCTTTCTCGCCTGTGGCGGGTGCAAGGTCGGCCTTATGGTATGTCCGGTTGCTGGTGATGTTCAGGGCAGTGTCGGGGGCGTAGAGGTCCGCCCCGTTGACGAAGGTCATGCCGTAGCCGTTGGGCTCCACCGAAACGATGATTTTGACGGTGAATTCCCCGTCCTTCGTGCCGTCGTTCGCCGGGATGCTGCTCACGTCCCAGGTCAGTACCTCCTGGTTGCGGACGGGATGTGGGGTCACAACCGGCGCGGGATAGGGGCTCACGGTACTCACATATCGCAGCCCGGGCGGCAGCAAATCGATGAGCTGCATGGCGGGGCCGGCGAGGATCTCCAGGTTGGGGTTGAAGATGGTGACGGTATATTCCAGGCGGTCGTCGTAGGGGAAGCTCCTCGGGGCCGTGGGCGCGCCGTTATCGATCCCCCCCGGGTCGGCGGTGTAGGTATAGGGCGGGCCGCTGCCCTGCTTTTCCATAACGACCGCGTTCTTTTTTATGGTGGGCTCTTCAATATAGAACAGGTTGATGGTGTTATCCAGGGGCGCCACCCCGGGGGAAAGCGGGTCGTCTTCTTCGTAGTAGAACGCAAGGGGTGTCACCCCGTCCGGCTCGTAGAGCGTGCGGTCAGCGCTGAAGTAGTAATACTTCTTGTTGCTGACCGTATCCTCGATCACCCGGCAGTACGCCAGGGGGTCAACGGTGTAGTAGCTGCCCAGGTAGCTTGTCGAGGTATCCGCCGGCGCGATCTGGGTGTTGGTACCGAAGATTTTGTAGTTCACCTGCGCATGCACAACGGTGGGGTCTTCGTTTTCAACCTTCAGCCCGAAGTTGCTGAACTCCGTGGCGGTCAGGCGCATGCAGCTATGGTAGCGGCTTTGCATGTATAACCCGAAGCCGCGGCCATCGTTCACCCTGCCGGGCACCGCGTCCATATCCACCTCATAAAGCAGGATCCTGTTCGCGATAAGCTGCTGTTCGGTCATGCCTGCGCTGTTGGGCGTATAATAAATTCTGAAGGTGTTTGTATACTGCTGCGTAACCGGGTCCTTCACCATTTCAAAATGAAAGTGCATCTGGGGCGTGGCGGCGCCGAACTGGGGGGTGCTCGTTAACTTCGGGATCAATACCGGCGCGGCGCTGCCCCTGGGCAGGCCGGTGCCGGCGCCGGGGGAAGCGGAAGAGCTGCTGGTGGCCGCATCGGCAAATTGAGCCCAAATGGCTGCGGCATTTGCCGCTCCGTTTGCTGCGGCGGGCACCCCGATCGCCTGCCACTGGGCTGCGGTGCGGCTGGTCCAAGCCATGGCGCTGGCGTTGAACCCGGCGACAGGGGTAGAGCCATAAGCAACTGCCTGCTGATATTTGGCAGCCCTCATGTTCTCCACATAATACAAATATATATTCGTATTGGGCGTGTCCACATTGCTGGTGTCTTCGCCGAGAAAAGCGTTGCTGCCGCCCATGGAGAGAATATAGCCGGAAATGGTGTCCTCATTCGGGGTGGGGCCCTTCGTTTCCTTGCACTTGATCATGAAGCCGTTGCGCTTCAGGCAGTGGAAGTTCCACTGCGCCGGATTGACATCGAAGTCGATGGAATAGATGTTGTAGTCTTCCGTATAGACGTAGTCGAAGAAATGCGCCTGGCTGTAGCCATAGAAGCCGACCTTGGCGACCCTGGGCGGCACGGCGGTGTCGTCCGGCGGGTAAAACAGGATGTGGTCCAGCGTGGGCACGTTGGGGCCATAGGGATTGTAAGGGGTAACGGGGTTAATGGTGGTATACACGTTAAAATACGCAGAGGTGCCTCCGTAAATCGGAACTGTGGTGCTCGGCCCCGCCGGACCGAAGGGGCCGTATTCCGGATTATTGGTACTACGGATCTGGTTGATGCCGCTCCACGCCTGGTCATTGAACTTCTGGTAGTTTTGCGTGGTCCAGTTCAGCGAACTGACGTCCAGGTCGAGTTCGCCGGGGATGTCGGTAATGGGGTTGCCGGCGATGGTGCCCGCCGCAGCGGGCACGCCGCCGCTGAACAGCGCGATGGGCAACACTACCGACGCCGTGAGCAACAGCGCCAGTACACCCAGAACCCATCGTTTTGACTTTAAATACTTTGCAATTCGCAGCAGCATAAACCCTCCTCCTTACGCTTCATTCCTCGTTGAAACCCTGCTATTTCGCCAGGGCGCTCAGGATGCTTTCGACAGTGCCCAGATCCCCCGCTGCGGGCGGGCTCGCGGGGTTCTCCCACCAGGCATTGCAGTAGTTCCATTGATAATAGTCCACGCCCTCCACCTTGACCTCGATCTTCATTGTGGCGCTTATATATTCCGGTCCCAGAACGCTGGTACCGGCAAGCCCAGCATAGGTAAACAGGGGCGGGGCGGTTTCGCCCGGCATCAGCACGCCCAAGTAGTAGAAGTAGCCGTCCTCCCCCAGCAGCCAATGGGCGGTGTCATAGCCGGGGACGAGGGAGGGGGGATCGCCATGGAACAGCAGCACCTCCACGCCGAGCTCCGCAGGCAGGGGGGTGGCGCCGCTGAGGTCGCGGGCGAAAACGATGGGCTGCACCAGCAGGCGCACAAAACCGGGGATATCGCCGGTATTGGTGGCGCCCACGATTTTTTTGAAGCTGCTGCCGGGCAAGGGAGGTGTGGACGGCCTTGTGAACACATCGATGAGCTCGATGTTGAACCTGAGCTTGTCCCCTTTAAAGTTGTTTGGCGCGCTGTCCGTGGAAATATACCAGGCCAGGGTGCTGCCTGCCACCAGCAGCACCGATACGACGATGGTGGGAATGAGCAGCAGCAGGGGGCGCACCGGTTTTGACCACCACCGCAGAAAATTTCCCTTCACTCGCTTCAACATGTTTGACGTCCTTTCCTGATCACAGACTGTACTGGGCTTTTTTCTCTTATTCGCTCTCCTGATTCCTGACGCCTGTTACGGGACAGCCAGGGCGTTTGCGGCCACCAATGCCGCGATGATGGCGACGGTGTTGGGGGACGAGGCGTTCATCTTCCATCCGTTGAGGGAGGTCATGGCGGTTTCGTAGTTCTGGATGGCCTCCGAGTTCACCAGCAGGCTGTAGCGCAGGTCCTCGTGGGAGTTGTCGGCGGCCGCGCTGAGGGTGACGCTCTTGAGCAGCAGGGGGGAGGTGGCGTCGGGCGAAAGCTTGCCTATATAATAGAAATAGCCGTCATCCTCATTATAGAACCAGTTGTTCGGCGTGGGCACGGTGGTCACCTGCCCAAAGCCGAACAGGATGGCCGCGTCCAGGGCGGAGCGGCCCGCGTCCGCCGCCGCGGGGGCCGCGAACGCCTGCGGGGACGCCGGGGACAGCAGGGCCGGGAGCTGCGGCTCCATCAGATCCGCCCACGTGGCGTCTGTTGTCACCCTAGCCGGGTAATAGTAGAACTTCGCCGTGCCGGGTACGCCCGGTGATGCGTCCGCAATCCTGATCGTGGGCACATCCAGATCCAAACCCGCATCGTATACCATCTCCAGGTACAGGTCCGCCGCCGCCATCTGCCTCGTGCCCGCGTAATCGCCGCCGGCGATATCGTACCAGAGCACGAACTGGTAGCCGGTGGAGGGGCTCCCGCCCGCGGGGGCCGCCGCGGTGATCTCCATTTCCCGCGCCAGCAGCGCCGCGCCCTGCAGGGCGGTCACCACCGCAGGATCCACCGCCAGGCCCAAACTGGAAGGGGGGAGCCAGCCGTTGGCGCTGCTGTATTTTGGGTTAACGGGGTTATCGACGAGCTCCACCGGAACCTGTGTGCCGGACCACGGGCTGCCGGAGGCCTGTATGACGTCGCCGTATTTGTTCAGAAGCTCCTCAAAGCCGATGCGCACCAGCACATCGTACTTGCTCAGGTTTTGCACGCCGACCTCTTTTTTGATCTCCTGGCCCGGGATCCACTTCTTGGGCTCCACAAAGACCTCAGTAATCACGACGTTGCCCACCGGCTTGTTCCTGAACGGGTTGACCGCCGTATCCGTTGCCATGAACCAGGCGAAGGTGCTGCCCGTGGCCAGGGCGATTGCCAGGAAGACCGCCCCCAGGATGCCCGCCAGCCGCCTTCCCCCTTTTCCAAAGCGCCCGGGAGAACGCTTCCTTGCCTCCGTCTTTCTCGCCATTTTGCTCATCCTCGCTCCTTATATATTCCTCGCCGTGAAAATCCCGCTTGCTATTGCGCCAGCATGCGCAGCGCGAACAACAACGCCCCGGTGAAAATCACCAGGCACAAAGCTATCCAGGCCGCGTTGAACAGCCATACTTTTCTGCGGCTTTGCCTGACGCATAAACCGCCATGGGCCGCGGGCACGTTTAGCCCCGGCAGGCGCATGGAGAAGAATTCCTCGAATTCCTTGTATTCGGTTTCTTCGATGTCCGCGTCGTCCAGATCCGAAAGGATGCTGTCCAGGCCCAGCGGCATCGCCTGCTGCGGCAGTTGATTCATTTTCACATCTTCTCTTCTTTGAAATCCTCACACACCCGGGTGCGGATTAATGGGGATAGATATACACGAATAATGATACTATCCCTGCCATGGATAGTATACAGGAGCAGCTTTTGGGCGTCAAGCGCAAACCGTGAAAAATGCGCTTCAAACCATTGGATTTTTTGCTGTTTTTGGGGGAGATGGGGCAAATTGGCGGGGGAAAAATGATGAATTCCCTTTTTCTGACGCAGAGGGTTCCAGGCGTTAAGCACCCGCTTTTTGCTGGAACGGCTCCGGCTGCGCGTCCTCCCCGCCCGGCAGCAGCCGCATCATCTCTATGACCCGCACCGGGCTTGCGATTTCCACCCAGGCAATCTCCTCGGCCCGAGCGGTAAAAGGCTCGAACATTTGCAGCAACGTCTGCATAGCGGGGCCCAGCGCGCCGATGTCCGGCGTGGTAGCGACAGCGCAGTGGGGCACCCACGCACCGGGGCGGTAATACGCGGAAGCCTCGCCGCCGCAGAACGCGAAGGCCGCGTGCAGGGACGCGTGCAGATCAAGCAATGCTGCCGTGACCACAGGGGCCAGCCATACCCAGGCCTTGGGGTACGTGAACACGCCCACGCTCTGAAACCGGAGGGGAAAGACGGCGAGATTCGCTGCCGCCTCCCGCAGCAGCCCGCAGGCCCGGCCGGTATCGATATCGGTGAACACGCCGACGGTCACATGGGGCCGCGAGCCGACGCTTTCCAGGTAGGTATTGCCCGTTTGCAGCCGCACGGCCTCCCAATATCGGCGTACGCGCGCTTCCGACGCCGGGTCGAAGAAGAGCTCCAGGGCGTAGTCCATATTAAATCTCCAGCCCAAAATACCGCGCCGCGTTGCCGAAAGCTACGTCATTTGCCAGCGCCGCGATGGCCTGCTTATTGTAAGGGTACAGCCCCTGCTCCACCCATTCGCCGACGAGTCCGCAGAAGATCCGCCGGAAATACTCGTGCCGGGGGTAGGAGAGGAAGGAGCGGGAATCCGTCACCATGCCGACGAATGTGCCCAGAGCGCCCAGGTTCCCCAGGATCTTCAGCTGCCCGCGCATGCCGTCGATGTGGTCCAGGAACCACCATGCCGGGCCATACTGCATCCTGCCGCCGCCCTCCTGGAAGTTGCCGATCATCGTTCCCAAAACGTAGCTGTCACGGGGGTTGAGGTTGAACAGCGCCGTCTTCGGCAACTGCCCGCCCTCGTCCAGGCTGTCCAAAAAGCGCGAAAGCGTGTGGGCCACGGGCCAGTCACCGATGGAATCGAAGCCCGTATCGGGGCCGACGGCGCGCAGCATGCGGGCATTGTTGCTGCGCATGGGGCCGATATGCAGCTCCATGACCCAGTCCTTTTGTGCGTAGGCCGCCGCCAGGGCCCGCAGCAGGGCGGTCTTGTATTGGTCGGCCTCCAAGGTATTTGGAATATTGCCCCGCAGCCTTTCCGCGAAGATGCGCGCAAGGGTGTCTTCGTCCGCCTCTTCGCAGGGCACGTATGAAAAGCCGTGGTCGCTGGCACGGCACCCCAGGGTATCGAAGAAATCCACGCGCTCCAGCAGGGCCCCGCGCAGTGCGCCGAAGCTCTTGATGGAATACCCCATGGTCTGTTCCAACTGCCCAAGCCAGGGCAGGAAGCCCTCCTGCTCAATGCCCAGGGCCTTATCGGGCCGGAAGGCGGGCAGCACCCTGAAAGGTAGGTTTTCTGCCGCCAGGGCCCTGTGGTATTCCAGGCTGTCCGCCGGGTCGTCGGTGGTGCACAGGGCAGCGACATTGGATTTCGCGATGAGCTCCCGGGGTGCGAAACCGCCCGCCGCGATCTGCGCGTTGCAGTCGTCCCAGGTCTCTTCCGCCGAACCTTCATCAAGAACCGCGAAGCGATTGAAAAAGCGCTGCAGCTCCAGGTGCGTCCAGTGGTACAGCGGGTTGCCGATGAGCTTTGGCATGCAGGCCGCCCAGGCCATGAATTTTTCAAAGCCTGAGGCGTCTCCCGTGACGGCCTCCTCCGGCACGCCGCACGAGCGCATGGCGCGCCACTTGTAGTGGTCGCCCCCCAGCCATAGCTGCGCGATATCCGCCGGGGCCTTGTTCTCGTAGATTTCTTTGGGCGAAAGGTGGCAGTGCCAGTCGAAGACAGGCGCTTCCCCGCAGGCCGCGAACATCTCGCGGGCGCAGGGGGTGGTGAGCAAAAAGTTTTCGTTGAGGAAGGCTTGCATGGGGTGCTCCTTTACTGTTGTAAGTTTTCGTTTAAGATCTCAATCATGTCGCACACCGCGCGGTAAACGACATCGTCGTCCTCCTTGATCAGCCGCAGAACCGTGGCGGCGTTCTCGCACATGCCCCATTCCATCTCGTTATAGTATTTCTTCTTCCAGCTGCGGGTCTCGTAGAGGGATCGCAGCTGCCACTGATGCGTGTGGGAATTGTCGTAGGCCCAGTCGATGCGCAGGCATAGCGACTCCAATGCCGGATTGCGCAGCTCGGCCCAGATCCAGTTTTCGTCCACGGGCGGCCCCTTCACGACCCGGAAGGTTTCCGCGAAGTTGTGGCAGTTCCAGATCGCGCCCTCCCAGGCATTTTTGTGCAGCTGCTTGAGCTCTTGCAGGCTATGGCCCTTCAGCCTGTCCCAATATTTCTCGAATGCGCGGATATACTCGCCCCAGGCGCCCGTTTCCCTGTCGAACTCCATCACCCGCCTGATACGCCGCAGGGCATCCGGCAGGGTATACTTGCGCTGTGCCTTGCCGGTGATCACATACACGCTGTCGATTTCATTGCGCTTCGGCGCTTTTTTGGGTTTGTTGTTCGCCCCCCTCGGGTTCGCCATACGCAGCTTATTGCCGTCATAGCCGATAATCACCCGGAAGGAATCGCCCTTGCCATCCAGGTACGGCCCCTCTCTTTTCAGCCGGACCAGCGCGGGCGCGCCTCCGTCAACCGCCGCGCGGATATGCTCCATGAGATTTTCCGTGTGCCTCTCATAGCCGTACCCGGCATAGCCCATGATAAAATCCACCATGTCCTCGGTGTCGTAAATTTCCTGAAAAATGGCCGTGGGCTTGTTGCCCCAGCCGCGCACCGTGGCCGAGCGGCCCGATACGGTGTCGAACAGGAAGAAGAACTGGCCCTGCAGGTTTTGGAGCGTCTGCCCCCCGCAGTTGCCGCAGCCGTCGCAGGGTCTTCCATGTTTTTTGGCGCACTCGAAGTCTTCGATCCCCTGGATGCCCTCCAGGTACATGTATACGCCGGTGAAGCAGTTGGTAAAATCCAGATCCCGAAAGCCGGAAAAGGGGTAGGGGAAATCGAGCTTTTTCATGGAGAACCTCCTTGTTCAGCCCTGTTTAAAAACATCAATATCAGCTTTTGCGCTTTTATAAGATCGTGGGCGCTGGGATTGATGAACGCCAAAGGGGACTGGCAGGTGCTTTCATATTCTTTCCCCAAAATCGTTCTGCGGTTTTGGCTCTCATTGCAGAAAGTCGGCCCGCCGCAGCCCTGAGGGCACAAAACCACATGCGCCCAGGCAAACTCTTTTAGACCATCGTCTGCCGGGCTTTTGCCATCATAAGTAGAGATATGCAATACAATATTGAATTCATTTCTATCGCCAAAAATTTGCACAAAAGCAATATTGATCTTCCCTTCATTCACGTTCCATCCGCCGGGAACATCAATCTTTTCGATTGACAAATCGTTCGCCCGCAGAAAGGCGGCGAAGGCCAGGGCGTTTTTCTGCGCGTCGCCGCTCAGGGCGGCGTGGATCGCGTCCTCGATTTTCAGATGCTTTTTCCGCTTTTTGAAGATTGGCATATCATTTCTCCTTTCACTTCTATTTCCGCAATTCTTGCAGCCGCTGTTTCGCGAGGGCCCGCATTTCCAGCACGATATCCCCCGCCGGCTCCACATAGGTGCCGCGCTTTTTCTGGCCCCGCACCTGCACGCGCCGCAGGAAGAACATCACCGCACCGCCCGCCAGACCGCCAACTAAGATGAAAACAGCCAGGGGCAGGCGGCAGGTCAGCCAGTCCCCGGAGCGCAGGGGCAGGGTGAAGGAGAGGTATATCTCGCCGCGCTGCAGCAGCTCGGCCATGGTGAGGCCCGCGCCGTACTTCGGCAGCTCCTCAAGGTACGAGGTGTTCACGATGCCGAACAGGGCCGCCAGACCGCCGGTCACGGCGCTGCCCGCCATAAGCCCGGGGATGACGCTCAGCGGGCTGCGCAGGGCGAAGGGCATGCTGAAGGCCACGGTGAGCTTCACGTTCTCGAAAAACGCATTGATGGGCCCGCTCACCGCCAGGTTGAGGTCGTCGTTATCCATGTGGATTTTCTTGGTGAGCTTCGACAGCAGCAGCATGAACAGCGGCGCGAAGCCCGTGGCGACGAAGCAAGCGCCGTAGATGGTGAGCAGCCGGGCGTCCCCGGCGAAAAAGCCCGCGCATGCCACGGCGAAGGCCGCCATGGAGACCGGCCCCGTGATGTCGAAGCCCACCATCAGCCCGATGAGCAGGCTGGCCAGGACAATATGCGAACCCGCCAAATTGGACAGCGGCCCCGTGACCCACTCGCCGAAGGCCGCGAAGGGCTTTTGCAGGCCGTAGCGCACCAGCACGAAGGTCAGCGCCGTGGCCGCTACGGGGAGGATCAGTACCAGAACGATCAGGTCCACCTGCTCCAGGATTTTCTCCAGCTTGCCCGTGCGTGCCTTCAGGGCATCCCACCCGGCATAGAGCATTTTAACCAGCAGGGCGCAGAAGAGGGCCATCAAAAAGTAGCCCATGTAGCCCAGGTTGATCCCGCCGCCGCCGTGCAGGGGCGTGGCGAAAAACGTGAAGTAGCTCTCCTCCCCCGTGACGGGCGTACCCCCCGCGAAGTGCGCGAAGTAGACCGAAAGCGCCAGCCCCGGCGCCAGTCCCGGCAGGCCCGCGATGAGGCAGCACAGCACGGCGCACATGGCGATCATGAAGAAATCCGTGCCCCAGAACAGCAGGAACCACAGGATGCGCTCGTTGGCGGGCTCCAGGGCCCCCAGGATGTGCTCCACGCCCAGGACGTTCTGCACCACGAAGAAAAACCCCGCCCCCAGCGCGCCGAAGAGCTGCACCAGGAACAGAATCGAGGTTGTGCGGTGGATTTGCTTGCGGGTGTCGAGGATGAGGGGTTTCAGGTTCATGGGAGGGCTCCTTTGCATCATTATTTTGCTACTGTGCACTGGGTGCTATATCTATCCATTCAATTTCAACCGAACCGACTGATAAATATTTTTCCGTCAAGGTATCCCATTCTTCCATCGAGACTTCTTTACCTTCAAACCAGTAATGGGAATTCTCGTCAAAAATCAGTTCGTCATTGATCATGTGCGGCATCGACCTTGCAAAACCAATTCTCGACTGCTCATTACCATTCAAATCAAGTTCAATATAATCATAACTCACATTATAGCCTGCTCCAGGCAAGCGTTTTAAAAGAATATCTCCGTTATTCAATAGCTTACTCATATGATGGAAATCGCCCCAAGCAAGCAATTCGCCATCCTCGCATGTCAAAATAGTATAATCCATTCTGTGGACATGCAATTCGGGGATGCCGTCGCCGTTCACATCAAAGAAAGCGTACCGATCCCCTCCATCACCAAGAAAAATATCGTCAATGCAAACTTCTTCTCCATACCTGGTATTTTCGTTTCGTGTCTTCGCGCTTCGTTCACCCGCCAAGAATTCCTGATACAGTAACAGTGCTTGTTCCATGGTTACAGCAATGGTGGTCTGCTCTGTCGTCTGCGCCATCGTTTGCGTCGTGGTAGCCTCCATGGCAACAGAACTAGCCCCAGCGCTGCCGCAGCCCGCAAGCAGGCACAGCAACGCCAGGGCCGCGCAAAGACGTTTCATGGACAGATCTCCCGCTGTAGGGGCGCGGCTTGCAAGCCGCCCAAGCAACCTTATTCATATCCGTAACAATGAACGTTCCAAACGACCTGTCGCTCCGCGATACTCCCTCACCGCCTGCGGGCGGAGCTCCCTCACGAGGGAGCCAAGGGATCATGCTAAGCGCCAACAATCACCGAATCATCAAGTAGAAGCTTTGGTCCAATCCCTCGGCTCCCTCGTGAGGGAGCTCCGCCCGCAGGCGGTGAGGGAGTATCGCGGAGCGGCTTGCAAGCCGCCCGGGGTAACCTTATGTTTGTCCATGACAATCAATTGCCAGTACCGCTTACGCGGGTGCAGGGCATCCGCGTAAGCGACATGGCACGCAGTTGACTCAACCGGAGAAAGCGGAGTCCAATGCTGCATTGGCCTATAGGTTTAAAACAGGCCGCCAAGCAGGCCGGAAAGCAGTTCGGATATCATGCCTACCAAATCCATATTTGCCAGGTCGATCTCTACCCCTAAGAGACCCAGGACCAGATTGACCAGGAGAAGCCCGATCGCGCCGGCGAAGCCCACGCCGAACATGGCGCCGTAAAAAAGCATACCGTAAACCCCTGCGATGATCCGCTCACAGGCAGATCACGCATTCCTTTCCTGGAAATTTTTTTGCTGCCGCGCTGTGACGCAGCGTTCTATTCTCCGGTTAAAATCAACTTGCTTACTTCAGAACCTGCCCGCCCCTGCGGGCGCTACTCTAGCTCCACAGCCTGCCCCGTCTCCCCGCTGGCGAAGATAGCCTCCACCAGGCGCAGCAGCCGCCTTTGCTCGTCGTAGGTGACGATGGGGGACGCGCCGCCCCGGATCACGTCGCAGGCGTTTTGGTAATACTCCGCCAGGTCGCCCTCGGGCTTTGGCAGGCGGTAGGACTTGATGCTTTTCTTGTCCCGGGGGGCCATGGTCTTGGTGATGCCCACCCCCGCCTGGATGGGCACGCACTCGCGGTTCTCCCAGTCGGAGACCTTGACGATTTTGCCGCGGCGGCTCCAGTCCTTGATGATGGCGGAGCCGTTTTCGCCCAAAACATACCAGCGGGGCAGCTCGATGAAGTTGGAGGTCAAAATCTCCACCAGGTAGGTGGTGCCGCCCTCGAAGGTGCACCAGGAGCGGAAGCCGTCGTCCACCTCGTCGTTGGTGATATGGGTCAGCTGGGCGTAGACCGAGAGCAGGCGGCGCCCGCCCATGAGCTGCAGCATCTGGTCCAGCAGGTGGATGCCCCAGTCGAGGACCATGCCGCCGCCGTGGGCCTTGTAGTTGCGCCAGTCCCCCGGCACGCCCCGGGAGCCGTGCACCCGGGACTCGATGTTGAACACATGCCCCAGGGTGTCCTCCTCCACGATCCTTTTGATGACCCGGTAGTCGGGGTCCCAGCGGCGGTTCTGGTGCACGGTGAAGAGCTTGCCGCACTCCTCCGCTGCGGCGACCATGTCCTCATAGTCCGCCACGCTCATGGTGACGGGCTTTTCGCAGACGACGTTCTTGCCGTGGCGCAGCGCGTCGATAACGATCTCTTTGTGCACGTCGTTGGGCGTGGCCACGGTGACCAGGTCGATGGCGGGATCGCTGAGCAGGGCCTCGCGGGATTCATAGGCCCGCAGGCCCGCCTTGCGCGCGGCCTCCTGGCGCTCCTCCCTGATATCGAACACGCCCAGGGCTGTCATGCGGTCTTTCTGCTTCGCCTGCACCAGGCGTACATGGTGGCTGCCCATGCCGCCGTAACCGATGACCGCGAACCCGATTTTGTTGTCTACCATATGTTTTTCTCCTATGGCTTGCTAAAATATTCCGCTTTTACGTTGCAGATCATGGTCTGTTTGGTGGAGCCATCCAAAGGAACCGCCTCGACGAGGGAAGCGGCACCGCCGATTTCTACCTCACCGGAATAGAGAGTATAGTCCTGAAAGCGCAGGGTGCCCTCCACGAAGAAACGGTAAACGCCTGCGGATACGTCGGCGCAATCCCAGATGTACACCTGCGGGCCGGATTTCGGGGTCGCGCCGGCAACGGCGTCGAAGTCGCTCACCCCAAGCGCGCGTGAAACCCAGACGGCGAGGGAATCGGGGCGCTTTTTGTACCCGCCCGCCGCAGTAAAGTTCGTGGCATAGAGGGTTTTTACCATACTGCCCTCGAGGTCCTCGATCCACACGGCGAACTGGTTCGAAGCCACGCCGCCCTGCCTCTCATAATCGAAGGTGACGGCGAGAGTGCCGGGCTCCCCGGGCACAGGCTGCGGCGCGGGCGGCTCGGCTGTTTTGCCGCAGCCCGCGAAAAGCGACAGCAGCAGCAGCGCTGTAATGCCAGCTTTTGTGATTTTCATTCGCTCACTTACTCCTTACATGCATGCAAATTATGCGTATGGCACCGCGAAGCGACGGAGCCGCACCGCAGGTGCTAGGCCCACCACATTTCGCCCGGCGTCTCGGTGATGAGCACGTCCTTGAGCAAAGCGACAGCTTTGCTAAGCCCTTCGTTCTGGCTCATGAGGCTGTCCTCGTGCTCGATGCTGATGGCGAAGTCGTAGCCCGCCATGCGCAGGTTCGAGACGATATCCTTCCAGTAGCCGGCGTCCCTGCCGTAGCCCACCGAGCGGAACACCCAGGAGCGGTGGATCTCGTCGCCGTATGGCTTGAGGTCCAGTACACCGTTGACGGCCGTGTTGATGGCATCGACTTTGGTATCCTTCGCGTGGAAGTGGAAGATGGCGTCGCCCAAAGTGCGGATGGCGGCCACGGGGTCCATCCCCTGCCACAGCAGGTGGCTGGGATCAAAATTCGCGCCAATTTCCGGCCCCACAGCTTCCCTCAGCTTCAGCAGGCTTTCGGGGTTATACACGCAGAAGCCCGGGTGCATCTCCAGGCCGATCTTGTCCACGCCGTGGGCCTTGGCGAATTCGACGAAGCCCTTCCAGTAGGGGATGAGCTTTTCGTTCCACTGCCAGTCGAGAATTTCGAGGAAATCCGGAGGCCAGGGGCAGGTGACCCAGTTGGGATATTTCGCGGTCTCGCAGTCGCCGGGGCAGCCCGAGAAGGTGTTGATCCGGCTGACGCCGCAGGCCTCAGCCAGCAGCACGGCGCAGGTCATGGCCGTGTCAAATTCCGCGGCGATCTCCTTGTTCGGGTGCAGGGGGTTGGCGTGGCAGCTGAATGCGCTGATCTCCATCCCCGCGTCCGCGATGGTCTTTTTGAATGCCGCCAGCTTCGCGGGGTCGCCCAGCAGCTCCGCCGGGTCGGCGTGGGCGTTGCCGGGGTAGCCCCCGCAGCCGATTTCCACCATCTCGATGCCGAGAGACTTGAAATAAGCCAGGGCTTCGGCCAGGGGCAGGTTGCTGAGCAGGCAGGTGAATACGCCGAGTTTCATAAGATGATTCCTCCTATTTCAGTTTGCGGTATTGCTTGGGAGTTAAATATGCTTTATCCTGGTTGCTTTTTTGCAGGACCTTAATGACCGCTTTCGCCACATTTTCCGAATTCGCGGGCACCTTGTCGGCGATGATACGGTAAAGCCAGAATATACTCAGAACCACGAACGCCCAGGGAAGCCTTGCGTAAAGAGGATAGCTGTGGCCGAACAGGATTACCGATTCTCCGCGAGTGAATTCCAGCACGACATAGCACAAAAAGAGGGCCATAAAAATGATTATCCCTCCAAGATACCGCACTTGGCGCAATAGTGCGCCGAACATTCCCGCCACTCGCTGTCAGCCGAACCCTTCGCATAGCAGGGAACCTCGTTCTTCGTCTCTTTGCCGCACTTGCAGCACTTGCCCATGGGGCGCCCTCCTTATTCGTGGATGGTGGTGGCCAGTGGGTAGACGCGCCGGGTCACGGAGCGGTTCCTCCATTATAGATCGCCTCTGGGGCGATGTCAATGGTTCCGTCGCACCAGGCAGGCGCTCCATAGAGCACGGAAACTTCACGGAATACATTTTCGTCCTGCAGAGGCAGAAAAGCCGGGCGGTTCAGTTTTTGCCTCATGTCGTATATGCGCTGCTCGCCGTTATTGAACTTGACCCACAGCCTATAGTTATCAAGCGGCCGGAGTTCCAGAACTTCCAAAATTGGTTCTGGATCGCCAGCGTAGACGATTCCGTCAAGTTCATACATAGAACGGCACCTCCTTATCGCAGGGGCTCGATTTTATCGATGGGGATATCCTGCACTGCCTTGTTCCAGGCGGCATACAGTTCATTCTCATGCAAGGCCAGCCAGCCGCGCACCATGTTGAGCTGCCTTCTGGGGAAGATGCCGGCTAGAACCTCCCCGTCCAGGCTGATGGAGAGTTTCTGCTTTTCATATACCGCATGAACGTGCGGCTTGTGGTGTTTGTCGTCGTCAGAATAGCGCATACTGACAATGATACCGTTGAACCTGCTCAGTTCCGGCATACCGATCGCCTCCCTAACGCGTCCCTCTAAAGCGCATTTGCTTTCAGCCAGGCCGCGCCCTTCGCCACGCTGGCCATCTGATCGCCCCGGCTCTCGTCCTCCAGCACCAGCCATTCAAGGCCGATCTCCTTCGCCGCGCGCACCACGGTGGCCAGGTCGCAGTCGCCCTCGCCCAGGGCGCGGCCCTCGCGGCCCACGCCGTCCTTGATGTGCACGCTGCAAATCCTGTCTTTGTTTTCCGTGAGGAATCTGTAGTTGTCCGCCCCGGCGCAGTGGCTCCAATAGGTATCCACCTGGAGCGCGCAGGCAGCCTTGAACATGTCGATGGCCAGCGCGCCGTTGCGGAAGGGCTTGAATTCGCCGCTGTGGTTGTGGTAGTAGATGGTAAACCCCTGGGGCAGGGCGGCGGCGTAGGCCTTTTTGAGCACGGTGCAGCTCTTGGCGGTCATGCGTGCCGTGGTGTGTGGCGCGCCGCCCACGCCGATCATATCCATGCCCAGGGTCTTGCAGAACTCGATGGTCTTTGGCAGGTTTTCGGGCTTGAGGTCGCTCAGGCCCATGTGGCAGCCCGTGGCTACCAGGCCCGCGCCGTCCAAGGCACGGCGAAGCTCCTCGGCGGAAAGGCCGTGGTAGCCCGCGAATTCCACGCCGCTAAAGCCCAGGGCCTTGAGCTGCGGGAACAGGGCCAGGAAGGACGCGCCGTCCTTCGCGAGGTCGCGCAGGGAGTAAAGCTGTACGGAAAATTTCATGGTGGTACTCCTTCATATGTTTGATAAACCGGAAGAGCTATGAGCCAGACAACAGGAAAAAGAGTCCTACGCCGTTCATTCCGGCGAAGGGAAAGCCGGGAGACGGGAGGCAGCAGCCCGGCCGAAACCGCGGGAGCCCGGGCGGCTGCGGCGGCGGACAATTGCCTTGCCACTGCTGCTGCGGGGCGGCGACCGCCGTGCCGCAGTAGGTGCAGAACCGCGCGCCGGCGCCAAGCCGTGCGCCGCAATTGGTGCAGAACATGGTTAGTCATTCCTTTCGTCCGCTTGGTTACGCCAGATACACCGGTTTCCCCGTCTTCGCGCTCTCGTAGATGGCCTCGAGGATCTGCGTGACCACGATGGCCTGGTCGGCGCGGGTGGGGGGATCGGTGTCGGTAATCACAGCGTTGATCCAGGCGCGGGCCTCGAGCTCGGAGTTGTCGTTGCTGGAGCCCTCGAAGAAGGCCACGCCGCCCGCCTTGAAGTTGGGCACCTCGATGCACTGGCGGCCGTGCTTGACGCTGTTGATACGCAGCGGCTCCTCGCCCAGCATGTCGGCCCCGGCCTTTGTGCCCGCCAGCAGGCACACGGCCTCGTCGGGGTTGGCGATGTTCAGCGCCCAGGAGGATTCCAGGGAGATCGTCGCGCCGTTTTCCATCACGATGAAGCCGAAGCAGCTGTCCTCGGTGGTGAAGACCGCGGGATCCCAGTCGCCCCAGGCGTTGCCGGTCTCGGTCTGGTCCGCCAGCTTGCGGTAGCTGGTGCCGACGACCATCCTCGGCTTGTAGTTGTTCATGGCCCACAGGGTCAGATCCAAAGCGTGGGTGCCGATATCGATCAGCGGCCCGCCGCCCTGTTCGTATTCGTTAAGGAACACGCCCCAGGTGGGCACTGCGCGCCGCCGCAGGGCCACGGCCCTGGCGTAGTAGACCTCGCCAAGCTCGCCCTCGTCGCACATCTTCTTCAAGTAAAGGGACTCCGGGCGCCAGCGCTGCTGGTAGCCGATGGTAAGCTTTTTGCCCGTGCGCAGGGAAGCCTCCAGCATCGCCTTCGCATCGGCATAGGTTTTGGCCATGGGCTTCTCGCACATCACATGCTTGCCCGCCTCCATGGCGTCCACGCTAATGAAGCTGTGGGAGCGGTTGGGCGTGCACACGTGCACCACCTCGATTTCCGGATCCTTGAGGAGCTCCTTGTAGTCCACGTAAACCTTGGCGTCCTCGGTGCCGAACTTCTCCGCCGCCGCCACCGCCTTCTCTTCCACGATGTCGCAGAAGGCGGCCATTTCCACCTCTTTGATCTTCTTCAGGTTGGGCATGTGCTTCCCGTTGGCGATCCCGCCGCAGCCGATGATGCCGACCTTGACCTTTCTCGCTGGCATGTGCGTTCCTCCCGGTATGTAATTATTTTCACAGCGCTTTGCCGCGCGCGTTGGTACTCCTGCATATTATACTGTTTTTTTCGGAGGATTGCAAGGGGTTTTGGGCAATTTGGGCTGGATGGAAGAAATATTTATTGCAACAGAAAAAACCCGCCGTCAGGCGGGCGGGTTGTCATCTTCTTTTTGCAGATGCCTGGGGATATCCCAACTGCTGCGCAGGATACGGTGGATATGTACCTCATGGCGCTCGTCGTCGATTTTGTAAAATAGCGTATACTTGCCGATAAGCACCCTGCGGTATTCCGGGTTGCCGGGATAGCGGGAAAAGCCATGGGGGTTATATGCAAGCCTGCTCTTCGTCCGCTGATACTCCTGATCGAATTTCAGCGGGGTACTTGGATAATAACCGGAAAGGTAAATGAGAATGCCCTCATACTCCTCATGCGCTTTTGGCAACAGAATAACATCCCAACTCATACAGCAGCGCCTCCACCTCTCTTCTGTGCTCCTCCCACGTGATCCACTGCGTATTCGGGTCCGCTGCCTCGCGCTCGGATTCCTCCAACTGCTCAATCACCCAAGCATTGTATTCATCCTCACTGCTGAAGACCAGTTCCTCCTGCATGCGTGTCACCTCCTTTGCTCTAGTATACCACAGCCCGGCGCAAATTGCAACAAAAAAACCCGCCGTCAGGCGGGCGGGTCCTCCAGATTATCCACGGCGTAGTTCAGGCACTGTATCACCAGCTGGTTCAGCGAGAGTTTGTTCTGGGCCGCCAGGGTTTCCAGGCGCTCGATGAGCTCAATGGGCAGGCGGAAGGTTTTGCTTTCGCTGTCGTAGCCCTTTTGTATCCTAAACATGCGATCGCCTCACCCCTTGGGTTCATTATGCGCTCACATTGCCAAATAAGATAGAGTTAATTTGTAATATAAAATGCGTGCAAATTACAAGCAAAAATGCGTGTAATTTGCTACATGTATTTTTGCTTGCGATATGCTATGATGTTTCTGGCAAGTGCTGCAAGCAGAATAGTGAGGAAACGTTCTATGGAGAGCAATCTAGTTCCCGGCAACGAGGGGCGGAATTGTCCCGGCAACGGAACCTGCTGCGACGAATGCGATTACCTCATATGTTGCACAAACTACAATGGGCTTTGTGACAAATGTTTTGACGAGGATGGGAAGTGTCAAATAAAAGCTCCGACTTAGCTCCCCTCGGTCATACCAGTTGGGCTACTTCCCACCATGCGAGGAAGCCGCTCGAAGTGCCTTGATGCCTCAACGAAAAATTGAAAAGGGGCAAGAAGCATAATGCTTCATTAATCTGGACTTCACGCCCTGTTCGCTCCGGGCGGCTTCCCCGCATGGCGGAGATCAGGCTTTATTTTTTCCCACGGTGAATAATATTCACCGCCTATAAGAACGCCTGCCCGGGGGCGAATGATATTCGCCCGCTTTTGGCCGGGCATTTCACAAGGCCCGGGATGACCAGCGCCCGAATAGCATTCGGGCCCGCGGGGAGGTGCTTATAGGCGGCGAATACCATTCGCCGTGGGGTTAAGCAGAGAAGCAAAAGCCCGCTCCAACCCCGGGGCGGGCGCTGTATCAATCGCATGTCACGCAGCGGAGCGGCTGGCACCTTGGGACGGGATGATTTTGAAGCCGTATTGCGCGGCAGCCTCGCGAACCTTCTTCGCCTGCCGACGCTCGAACTCCTCCTTGCCGAGCTCCTGCATCTCCTGGTAGAGCTTTGCGCGGATCTCATCGATTTCGCGCTCATGCTCGAACAGATCATTCATCATTTTCAATCACCTCCATCGGCAAAATAATCGGTACGGCGGGATAGCCGTTCAATTGGTTGACCAGCCTGGTCTTTTCCTTGGTGGAAAGCCGGTTGATATGCGAAAAATTAAAGCTGACAATGGCGTCCAGATGATTCACAGCGGCGCAGGCAATATGCGAACGGTCATACATGTGTTTTTCAGAAATGATACCGTGCGCCGCATACTGCTGTGCCAAGCGATCCGTTTCAAAAGACCTGTCAAACACGCCGACACAGCTTTTGTTCAGCAGTTCAAGCATGCTTTGCTGCTTTGGCCCCTGCGTCCGCAGCAACTCCTCAACGACATACTCGGATGCATAAGCCTCGAATTTGCCTGCGGCAATTTCTCCGAACAGCCTTACCGTTTCCCTGTGGTTATCCCGTTCCGGCTCGAAATAGCGGTTAAATACGGTTGTTTCCAGGTAAATTTTCAGTTTCTTCATGGGCGCACCTCTCTTTGTTCTTAGTATACCATGTACGGGCACAATTTGCAACAGAAAAAACAACCAAAGCCCGCCCCAACCCCGGGGCGGGCGCTAAATAATTTCCGCTCTTGTATTTCCCCTTCAACTATGCTAAAATAGTCCCATCAAATCCGGGCGGTGACATTATGCGCTACCCCTACGGCAAATCCATCCTGATCACCGGCGCGTCGTCGGGCATCGGCCTGGCGGCGGCGGAATTATTCGCCCGGGCGGGATACACTGTCTATGCGGCCTCGCGGCACTGCGATGAGACAGCGGATGGGCCCGTCACGAACATAAAAATGGACGTCCGCGACGAGGCCTCCGTGCTGCGGGCGAGGGATATTGTCGAGACACGGGGCGGGGTGGGCATCCTGCTGCACTGCGCGGGCATGGGCATCGCGGGCGCGGCGGAGGACACCCCTGAGGAGGCAGTGCGCGCGCAGTTCGAGGCGAACTATTTCGGCGTGCTGCGGGTCAACCGCGTGTTTCTGCCCATGCTGCGAAGCAGGATGCGCGAGGAACGCGGCGGCGGCCTGGTGCTCATCATGAGCAGCGTGGCCGGGCGGGTGCCGCTGCCCTACCAGAGCCACTACAGCGCCACGAAGTACGCCCTGGATACCTACGCGCAGTCCCTGCGCATGGAGGGCGGGCGGTTCGGCCTGCGGGCGGCCCTCATCGAGCCCGGCGACACGAAGACCGGCTTCACGCAGGCGCGGCGCATGGCGGTGCCGGAGGGCTCTCCCTACGCGCAAAATTGCCAATCGGCGATTGCGCGCATGGCGAAGGACGAGCAAAACGGCGCGACCCCCGAAACCGCGGCCCGGGCTGCGCTCAAGCTGGCGGGAAAGAAGAACCCGCCCGTGCATGTCACTGTGGGCGCGGCCTACAAGCTTGTAATGTTCCTGCGCCGGGTTTTGCCCGCGCGCCGGGTTGAATCTATACTATCAGGGATGTACACTGCTTCTCGACCAAAAATCACCAAGAAATCGAACAAAAGCTTTAATTTATGGGTTTTGTGAAGATTGATTGGTATGATTTTTAGGAGAGAAGGAGTATCTGATGCGCAATTTAGCTTTGACCCTCCGCTTCGACGGCAGCGGCTTTTGCGGCTGGCAGCGGCAGCCCAACGGGCCCACCGTGCAGGAGGCCCTGGAGGACGCCGTGGCGCGCGTTTCCGGCGCGCATGCTTCCGTCACGGGCTGTTCCCGCACGGACGCCGGCGTGCACGCCCGGGAATATGTATGCAATTTTAAGACCGAGAGCGCCCTGCCCTGCGAACGGTTCTCCGCCGCGCTGAATTTTTATCTGCCTCCGGCGATCTCTGTGGAGGCCTGCCGGGAGGTTCCCGCCGATTTTCACGCGCGCTACAGCTGCGCGGCAAAGACTTACCGCTATCACATCCACAACGCACGGGCGCGGGATCCTTTCCTGCTGGGCCGCGCCCTGCTGGAGCCCCATCCCCTGGATGAAACCCTGCTGCAAATCCAGGCGCGGGATTTTATCAGCACGCACGATTTTACCTCTTTTTGCGCGGCCCACGCGGGCACGAAGACCGCCGTGAGGACCGTTACGCGCTTTGATGTGGAGCGCGACGGCGGCGAAGTGTATTTCTATGTGCGCGCCGACGGATTTCTATACAACATGGTGCGCATTATGATGGGTACGCTGCTGGAAATCGCCAAGGGCCGTCTGCTAGAGGGATGCATACCGGAAATCCTGGCGGCGAAAGACCGCGCGAAAGCGGGTTATACCGCCCCCGCCGAGGGGCTGTGGTTGTGGGAGGTTCGTTATGGCCAAATACCGTGAGACGCGCAGCCTGGAGGACGACGCGCGGGAACAGGACGTGCGGCGGCGGGAGCTCCAGGCGCAGCGAAGAAGGGGGCAGCTGCGGCGGCTGACGCGGGCGGCTGCCGCTCTGGGGCTGGCGGCGGCGGGGCTGGTGACGGCCTGGTGGGCGCTGGGGCCGGTGCGGCTGTCGAATGCCGCCGACGCGGCGCGCCTGGTGGGGCGGCGCGGCGCGGGCTTTCCCCTGGATTGCAGCTACGGCAACCTGCGCAAAGCGGCGCTGCTGGGGGATTCCATCGCCCTGCTGGAGCCCACGCAGCTGGTGGTTTATACGAAAAGCGGCTACCAGAGCCTGGATTACCCGCAGCCCTACGTCTCCCCGGCCCTGTGCGCCGCCTATGGCCGCGCCGTGCTGTTCGAGCAGGCCGCGGGCGCCACGGGCAGGCTGACGCTGCTGAGCAAAACCGGCAAGCTATACGATATGGCGTTGGACCGCGGCCTGTTCTGCGTGGATATCGGCAAAAACGGGGCCCTGGCCGCGGCCACCCGGGCCGAAAGCGCCGCTTCGGAAATTTACGTTTGGGACGCGGACGCGAAGCGGAGGTTCGCCTGGCGCTGCGAAAGGGAATACCCCAGCGCGCTGCGGCTGGGGGGACGGGGCCTGGGCGCCTGCCTGATCGGCGCGCAGCAGGCGGGGGTCTACAGCCGCTTCGTGGAGTTCTCCTTCGACCGGGACGAGCCCCGCATCGACGCCCGCATCGAAGACGCCTGGCTTTATGGCGCGGCGGCGGTCACCGGCGGCTGGCTGGCCGTGGGCGACCAGGCGGTTTATCACATCACCCGGGACAGCCGCGTGAGCCCCCTTTCCTACGGGGGCCGCGCCCTGGATCTCTTCGACGCGCAGCCCGGCGGCTATTGCGCCCTTGTGCTGGAGGACTGGGACAACCGCGCGCTGCTGCGGGTCTATGACAAAACCGGCGCCCTCGCGCTGGAGCAGGGGCTGCCCGAACCCCCGCTGGAAATCTCCTGCGGCGGCGGCTATGTGTACCTGCGCTTTGAGGGTTCCATTGTCCGCTGGCGCAATCTGGGGGGCTTCCGCCAGAGCCAGCCCCTGCCCCCGAGCGCACAGGAGGCCTTCGTCGCGGGCAATACGGCCTATCTGCTCACCCTGCGCCAGGTGGAGCAGATGAAGCTGCGCTGGGGGCCCTGCGCAATGCTGAATGAGGAATGATGAATGAGGTGCGCCGCAAACGACACGGAAATCAATTTTGCTCCCCCCGGCCTGCGGCCACCCCCCTCGCGCGCAAGGGGGGCTTTTTCTGCTCTGAGCGAAAGCTGCGAAAAGCACACAAATAGCCCCTTTCGCACGCGAGGGGGGAAAGGCCTTCCGCAGAAGGCCTGGGGGGAGCATTATGAGGGGCAAAATTGATTTCCGTGCGCAAACGAAAATTTCTGTTGACATTAACCAAGCGCTATGATATCTTATTATCAGTAAGTGAAAACATACAAAATAAGATATTCAGGAGGCGTTTCCTATGCTATCGACCCTGCGCTTTGCCAGGCATTTCATCACCATCCTGTTGGTCTTGCTGTTCGTGGAAGTCTTCAATATTTCCTTCGCGCCGCGGCCCGTCGTCGCGCAAACCGACATCGCTTTTGGCGAGCACCCCCGCCAGTGCATGGATATCTTCTATCCGCGCAGGCCATGGAGCATCCGGAAGCCCGTGGGCGCTTTCCTGTTCATCCACGGCGGCAGCTGGATCGCCGGGAGGAAGGAGGACAGCAGCTATTTCGCGGTTCCCATGGCCAGGGAGGGCTATGTGACCGCCTCGACGAACTACCGCTACAGGCCCAGGTTTAATGAGGAGGGCGAGGTAACCACACCGGGCTTCACCGCCGCCGACATGATGGAGGACATCGGCCTTGCCATCGCCAAGCTGAAGGAGCAGGCGGACGCCGACGGCGTCGAGATCAGTAGCCTCGCCCTGTTCGGGGATTCCGCCGGCGCGCACCTGGCGCTGCTGTATGCCTATTCCTACCAAAACGTGCCGGGCAACGAGCCCGCGATCCCCATCTCGTTCGTGGTCGCCCGCGTCGCCCCCACGGACGTCAACTTCGACGCCGATGTGGAATGCGCCTTTGACAGCAATATCCTCAGGGCAGTGCACGCGGGGGCGCCGCCCACCGTCTTCTGCTACCAGAAAAACGACGAACTCGTGGATTACGGCCGTCACGCCGTGCCCATGCGGGAAAAGCTCGACGAGCACGGGGTCGTCTATGAATGGATCGAATTCGAGCAGGGCGGGCACGCGATGCTGGCCGTGCAGGAACTGCCCAACCACAAAATCGCCTACGACGCCATCTTCGCCTACGCCGACAGGTATTTTTAGTGCTGAATTCATAATGCTGAATGCTGAATTATCTAAGCGGCAGTAATTGCGCTAAAAATAATTCAGCATTCATAATTCAGCATTCAGCATTCATATACTGTCACCGGGAGGGATGGTATATGACGAATTTCCAAAGCTTCAACAGCCTGAACGGATGGGTGATGCCGGGTTCGGGCGATTTTTTCGTGGATGAGAACGGCGACCTCTGGGTACCCTGCGTGTGCGGCCGCGGCGACTGCGAGCCGGGCGAAGGCGAAGGCGCGGGGGAGGGCCCGGTCTTTCCCCCGGCAGGGGATCTCGAGGAAGCGGATTTCGTGACGATCCGCGTACCCCCGCACAGCTGCGCGCAGGAGGGCGGCTGGCTTTATAGGGGGCGGCACGGCGGCCTGGTGCATCTTTTTATCGAAGGCTGCGGCTGCCATGAGGAGGAAGCCGACCCCTGCTGTGAAGAGGCATGCGATGCGCTGCAATGCGGCCTGTGCTTCTACAACGGCGGCCCCTGCGACGCGGTGGTCGAGCTGCGGCGTCAAGGGGTTTCTTTATGCCGCAGCGACAGCGACATGCTGTGCGATTACTTCGACTGCGCCCCCGAGCCCCAGCTGACCGTCGCGCCGGGCTGGGCGCGCTGGCTGTACCTGGGCCGTGCCTGCGAGGATGCCCGCCCGCAGTTTCTGCGCCGCCGGCGCCACGCCTCGCGCCTGTGCCATCCCGAGGCGGTGGAGGCCCTGCTGGAGCTGGCCATCTCCGGGCACGTGACGATCCTGCTGTGCCTGTGCCGCGACATCGGCAATTTGGACGCCAAAGCCCTGGCGCTGGCCTGCCGGGAAGAGGAGTATATCGTGCGCTAAAGCGCACAATGCTGAATGCTGAATTATCTTTAGTGCAACACCTGCGGCTCAGACAATTCAGCATTCAGCACTCATAATTCAGCATTATCTAAGCTTAATATGCACATCCCGCAGCTGCTGCTCCGTGACCTCGCCGGGCGCGCCCAGCAGCGCGTCCTGGGCGTTGCCGTTCAGGGGGAAGGCCACCACATCGCGGATGCTCTCCTCATCCAGCAGGATCATCAGCAGGCGTTCGATGCCCCAGGCCATGCCCGCGTGGGGCGGCGCGCCGTGGGTGAAGGCGCTGTAAAGCGCATTGAAGCGCCGCTTTAGCTCCTCCTCGGAGTATCCCGCGATCTCGAAGGCCTTGACCATGACCTCGGGGATGTGGTTGCGCACCGCGCCGGAGCTGAGCTCATAGCCGTTGAGCACCATGTCGTATTGATAGGCCAGGATCTCCAGGGGGGGCTGGGTCAGCAGGGCCGGGAGGCCGCCCTGGGGCATGGAGAAGGGGTTGTGCGAAAAGTCGGGCTTCTTCGTCTGCTCATCCAGCTCATACATGGGCATGTCGGTGATGTAACAAAACTCGAAGCGCGTGCTGTCGATCAAATCCAGCCTGCGGCCCAGCTCCATGCGTATCTGCCCGGCCAGCTTGTCGCACAGGCCGGGGCGGTCGCTGATAAAAAACACCGTATCCGTGATGCCCATTCCCATGGTTTCGAGAAGCTCCCGCTGCTTTTCCCCGCTCAAAAACTTGACGATGGGGCCCTTCAGGCCGTCTTCCATCACGGAGATATAGCCCAGGCCCCCCATGCCGATACCCGTGGCGTATTGCAGCATCTGCTCGAAGAAGCTTTTGCTCTGCTTTGCACAGCCCGGCACGGCGATGCCCCGTACAGGCCTGCCCCGGAAGGGCTTGAATTCCACGTCGGCGAAGAATCCGGACAAATCCTCGATCAGCAGAGGGTTGCGCAGGTCGGGCTTGTCGCTGCCGTAGCGCAGCATGGCCTCCCGGTAGGGGATGCGCCGGAACGGAGCGGGGGAGATGTGGGTCGCGCCCTCCGGCGCGAAGCGCTCGAACACCTTCGTTATCACTGTTTCGCCCACCTCCAGCACATCGTCCTGGGCGGCGAAGGACATCTCGAAGTCCAGCTGGTAGAATTCCCCCGGCAGGCGGTCGTTGCGGGAGTCCTCGTCCCGGAAGCAGGGGGCGACCTGGTAATACCGGTCCACCCCGGAGAGCATCAGCAGCTGCTTGAAGACCTGCGGGGCCTGGGGCAGCGCATAGAATCTCCCCTTGAATTTGCGCGAGGGCACCAGGTAATCCCGCGCCCCCTCGGGGGAGGAGGCCGTCAGGATGGGGGTGTGCACCTCCAAAAAGCCCAGCTTTTCCATGTTTTCGCGCAATGCCTTGATGAATTCGGCGCGCATTTTCAGGTTGCGCTGCATGCGCGGCCCGCGCAGGTCCAGATAGCGGTTTTTCAGCCGCACTTCCTCCCGCACGCCGTCGGAATTCCCCACCTCGAAGGGCAGGAAGGCGGGGGCGGCGCTGAGAATCTCCACGCGGTCCGTCAAAAGCTCCACCATGCCGGTGGCGAGCTTCGCGTTATATGTTTCGGCGTCCCGGGCCACCACCCGCCCCTCGGCGCGGATGACGGTTTCCCGGGTGACGCCCTGCAGCAGGTCTTCGTCGTGCAGCACCAGCTGGGTGATCCCGTAGTGGTCGCGCAGGTCCACGAAGATCACGCCGCCGTGGTTGCGCAGCGTATCCACCCACCCGGAAAGCATGGCGGGCTGGCCTATATGCGATTCGCGCAACTCGCCGCAGGTGTGGCTGCGGTATTGCTCGTTCATCCCTCAAATTCCTCCATCAGTTCTTTCACAAGCGCCTCGGTTTCCCCGGCGGCGTTCTCCAACGCCATGTCGCGGTTTATCGTCTTATCCCGGGTCTTAAGCTCCGCAGCGCCGCGCGCCAGGGTTTTGGGGCTTAGGATTACCCGCACGGGCACGCCCAGCAGGTCCGCGTCGGAGAACATCACCCCCGCGCTGACCTTTGCGCGGTCGTCCATTAAAACCTCCACCCCGGCCTCCAGAAGCGCGTCATACAAGGCGTTCGCGGCGGCGGCCACTTCCGGGTTATCCGCCCGCAGGGCGCAGATGTGCACCTGCCAGGGGGCGATGGACATGGGCCAGATGGGGCCGTAGCCGTCGCGGCGCGCCTCGCAAACCGAGGCCATGAGCCGCCCCACGCCGACGCCGTAGCAGCCCATGATGGGGTACTGCGGCTTGCCGTTTTGGTCGAGATAGGTCATCTCCATGGCCGTGGTGTATTTCGTGCCCAACTGGAATATATTCCCGACCTCGATCCCCCGCGCCAGGCGGATGCTGTGCTTGCCGCAGGCCGGGCAGATGCCGCCGTCCGGGATTTTCGCGATATCGTGGTATTCGGCGCCGGGGACATCCCGCGCCGGGTTGAACCCCGTGTAGTGATACCCCTCCCCGCAGGCGCCCGTGACGAGACCGCCCGCGCCTTTAAGAGAGCGGTCATAGAGCACTGTTATGCCCTCCGGCAGGCCCATCGGCCCGATATACCCCCAGGGCAGGGTATCCCCGGCCTCCGCCGCGGGATGGATCTCCTCCCCCAGCAGGTTGCGCAGTTTGATCTCGTTGACATCCAAATCGCCGCGCAGGAAGACGGCGACGTATTCGTCAGTGAGGTTCTTTTGGTATACCACCGCCTTGCAGAACGCCCCGGGCTCCCTGCCGAAGAACCCGCACAGCGCCTCGACGGTTTTCACCCCGGGGGTTGCGATTTTCGCAAGGGGCGCGTCCGCATAGGGCGGGTTCTCCACGATGGTTTCGGCCACCTCCATGTTCGCGCTGAAGCCGCAGGGGCAGATGGCAAGATAGTCCTCGCCCGCCTGCGTAACCAGCATGAATTCGTGGGCGACCTTGCCCCCCATCATGCCGGAGTCCGACTGCACGGCGATGACCCCGGGGATGCCGCAGCGGCGGAAGATATTCTCATAGGCCCGGTACGCTTTTTGATAGTAGCCCTCCAAATCCTCCTGGGTGGTGTGGAAGGAATAGGCGTCTTTCATGGTGAACTCGCGCACGCGGATCAGGCCGCCCCGGGCCCGGGGCTCGTCGCGGAACTTCGTCTGGATCTGGTAGACCATGAAGGGGTAATCCTGGTAGCTCTGCGCGGCGCCGCGGCACAGGTGCACCACGGCCTCCTCGTGGGTCATGCCCAGCAGCATGTCGCTGCCCCAGCGGTCCTTGAAGCGCAGCAGCTCGCTGCCCACGGAGTCATACCGCCCCGATTCCTTCCAGAGGCTGGCGGGCATGGTTACGGGCAGCATGACCTCCTGCCCGCCGATGGCGTCCATCTCCTCGCGCAGAATTTTCTCGATCTTCTGGGCGATGCGCTTGCCCGGCGGGTAGAGCGAAAAGATGCCGCTGCCCACATTTTTGATGTAAGCGCCGCGCGTCATGAGGATATGGCTGGCGATCTGGCAGTCCGAAGGGGTCTCCTTGAAGCGGAGGCCCAGCAGTTGACCGAATTTCACACGCATGCCTCCCTTTGGATAATGTAACGTTTAGTATAGCATAGCCGCGCGCGGTTTGCAAGTTTTTTTTGCGGGCGGGAGTGATTCTGTTGTGATTGTATTGCGATTTACAGCGCGGGCATCTTTTTTGCCCCCTCTGTCGCGATTTTCGGGCCGCGACATCTCCCCCAGTCATTCCGCCTCGCTTCATTGGGGGCGATCCTGATGGCTGCCGACAGGCCTGTGCCAGCGGCAGAGAGGGTGAGGCCGAAAAATCACGCTGGACAAAAACCAAAACCTGTGCTAAAATCATTGCAGGGAGGGGATGCAAATGCCCGAAAACGCAAGGCCGCGCTATTATTTTCTGCTGGACGAGCTGCGGGGTCTGGCCATCATCGCCATGGTGATCTATCACGCGTTTTTCCTGCTCGCGGAGGTGTTTGACAACGCCGCAGGATGGGCGCTGCTGGCCCGCGCCCGGCTCTGGCAGCCCCTCATCCCGGGCACGTTCATCCTGCTGTGCGGGCT
>Ga0123353_10000862_pt1 | contig 36897 bp, 26 predicted proteins | sample TergutLab28metaG_3_FD_92763 | JGI IMG/M metagenome (GOLD analysis project Ga0123353, IMG submission 92763) | Labiotermes labralis P3 segment gut microbial communities from Petit-Saut dam, French Guiana - Lab288 P3 | ecosystem: Host-associated > Arthropoda: Insects > Digestive system > Gut ... | reverse complement strand
TGCCCATGTTGAAATCCTATTCTCATCAGTATAGCCACCCAGTCTATCTTCCGGAGCAGGTATCCCGCCGCCTACATATCTGTATAGCATTGCCGCTATTTGCTCCCTCGTTATATTGGCATTGGAAGTATAGTTAAACTATTGTCTGCATCCGGATTCGAAAGGGAAAAGGCGTTCTTAAGCCATCTCATTGAGCTAAAATCAAAAAGAAAGCGGCTGGACACGTTGATTCAAAATGTAACAAAGTCTATATCCGCAATGAAAGGAGAGATTTCAATGACTGATATTGAAAAGTTTGAGGGATTCAAGCAATCACTTATTGATGAAAATGAAGAAAATTACGGAGCGGAAATTCGTGAAAAGTATGGTAATCAAACCATTGAGGATTCAAATGCAACCTTAAAGGGGTTGACAAAAGAGCAATACGATAAGAGTGAACACCTGCGTCTTACGCTGGAAGAAACGCTTAAGTTAGCATTTAATACAGACGACCCGGCAGGAGAGCAGGCACAAAAAGCTTGTGATATTCACCGGCAATGGCTGACTGTTTTTTACCCCGACTACAGCAAAGAGTATCACATCGGTTTAGCTGAAATGTACGTTGCTGACGACCGCTTTAAAGCAAACTATGACAAACTCGCTCCCGGTTGCACAGAATTCCTGCGAGATGCAATCAAGATTTATTGCCAAAGTAAATAAGCAGAAAATCTGCAAAGTGACTGTCGCAAATTTTACGACAGTCACTTTGCCTTAAGTTTTCAATAGATTATCAAGGTAAGTCATTAAAATCCGTGATATTATTGAGACTCTGAACCATCTTGTTTTCTCTTTTCTCGCTTAATTATTCGTTTTAACTTTACAATAGGTAAATCTAACTCAATCGAAATCTCATCACCGGTCACTTCCATGATGCTATTCTCTAATATGTCTATAAATATATCACCGCCTCTTTGCACTAATGTGTTCATATCTGTTTCCTCTTTAATATCAGGAAGATCCGCTACTACCCTTGCAAACTCACGTATTTTAGTAAATGTTTCCACAATCGCAAGTGTTGTTTGTGTGGCGGATGGGCTTTTGAGAATAGTTGCGAGCATGTACAAGCCTTTTTCTGAAAAGGCTGCAGGTAAGACTGTTGAATGTTTAAGCATATCGAACCGGTCGCAATTTGCGACCAGTTCTAACTTTTCATCATCACAGAGCATAATGATATAGCCTTCCGGGAACTTATCGGGATTTCTTTTCACTGCTTCATTAACTCTCTTCACTTCCACCCCATATAATTCTGCTACATCTCTGTCTAGTAAGACCTGCTGACCTCGCAATGTCAAAACCCTTTTTTCCACTTCCTTAAACCTTATCATTTCTCTCATTTTTATTATCTCCGTTTCTATAAAATGCTTAATATTGCTTCATATCTGCACTATACACAAACCCGCACCACCTTGCAAACCGTGCATTATTCAAGATTTTCACCATATCGCAGACAACTCTGATGAATTTTTCATCATTTCAGATAACCAAATGTAGAAAAATCGACACACTTCATAAATTTTCATGTTTTTTTATTCCCCCATCTTTTTTTTGAAGGGATAAAATATCCGGAAAGTGATTTGTCATACAAGGTTATATAATGTATAATTAATCATAATTAATCAGAGCCTCTTTTATTCCCGAAAGTGTTGATTTATTAAGACATGTACTATATAATGTGTTTTCCAAGGCATTGAGGTCATGATATAGTAGTGAAGCAGAAAGGTACAGCAATGAAACAAAAGCTTCAGAATGGAGATTACGGCAACGATAGTATCAGTGCTCTAAAGGGTGCTGACAGAGTCCGGAAGCGCCCGGGGGTTATCTTTGGTTCGGACGGAATCGAGGGGTGTCAGCATGCTGTGTTTGAAATACTGTCAAACGCAATCGATGAAGCACGCGAAGGATACGGAAAGCTTATAACAGTTACACGCTTCGAAGACAACACGTTTGAAGTCGAAGACTTCGGACGCGGCTGCCCTGTGGACTGGAATCCGACAGAAAATATGTATAACTGGGAGCTTGTATTCTGTGAGCTTTATGCAGGCGCCAAATACCGCAATAACGAAGGCTTCAACTACGAATTTTCATTGGGGCTAAACGGACTCGGTTCATGCGCAACCCAATATTCATCGGAGTTTATGGACGTAACCATCTACCGCGACGGTAAAAAGTACTCTCTGCACTTCAAAAAAGGTGAAATCGTAGGTGAACTCGAGCAAGAAGAATTCACAGGCAAACGCACAGGTACGGTAATAAGATGGAAGCCCGATATTGAAGTATTCACAGATATAGCAGTACCGGCATCATACTTTGCGGATATAATGAAACGTCAGGCGGTTGTCAACGCAGGTATAACATTTAAGTTCAAAAATCAAGTAGGCGGCAGATTTGAAACAACCGAATTTTACTATGAAAACGGGATTTTAGACTACATAATAGAAATCGTCGGCGAGGATGCGCTGACACAGCCGGTTTTTATTGAAACCGAAAGAAAAGGCCGCGACCGCGAGGATATGCCGGACTATAAAGTCAAGCTATCAGCGGCATTTTGTTTTTCAAGCAAGATAAACCTGCTGGAATATTACCATAATTCATCATGGCTCGAACACGGAGGTTCGCCCGAAAAAGCGGTGCGCAGTGCATTTGTCGCTGAAATAGACGCTTATTTACGAAAGACAAACAAATACAAAGGCAACGAAAGTAAGATAACCTTTACTGATGTGCAGGATTGCCTTGTTCTGGTAACTAACTGCTTCTCAACGGAAACATCGTTTGAAAACCAGACAAAAAAATCAATCACAAATAAGTTCATTCAAGAAGCAACAACAGAGTTTTTACGAAGCCAACTGGAAGTATATTTCATAGAGAATAAAAACGATGCTTCAATCGTCGCGGAACAGGTGCTGATTAACAAAAGGAGCCGTGAAACAGCAGAAAAAACAAGGCTCAATTTAAAGAAAAAGCTATCAGGGGGTCTTGATATATCAAGCCGTATTCAAAAGTTCGTCGACTGCCGCACAAAAGACATTGATAGACGGGAGATATACATCGTCGAGGGCGATTCTGCACTAGGAGCATGCAAACTAAGCAGAGACGCAGAGTTTCAAGGAGTTATACCCGTGCGCGGAAAGATTCTCAACTGCCTGAAAGCAGATTACGGGAAGATATTCGCAAACGAAATCATCACCGATATAATAAAAGTCCTCGGATGCGGCGTAGAGATTCAAAACAAACACTCAAAGGAACTGAGCGAATTCGATTTAAGCGGATTGCGATGGAATAAAGTAATAATCTGCACAGACGCCGACTACGACGGCTTCCAAATCCGCACGCTGATATTAACCATGCTCTACAGGCTGGTGCCGTCACTAATAGAAGGCGGCTATGTATATATAGCTGAATCACCGTTATTCGAGATAGAAAGTAAAGGGAAATCATACTTTGCGTACACGGAAAAAGAAAAAAGCGAGATAATAGGAAAATTAAACGGGGCAAAACACACAATAAACCGCTCAAAAGGGCTGGGCGAAAACGACCCCGAAATGATGTGGCTGACAACAATGAACCCCGATACAAGAAGACTGATAAAAGTAATCCCCTCAGAAACAGAACAGACAGCAGAAACATTTGAACTATTTCTGGGAAATAACCTAAATGGAAGAAAAGAATTCATTTCGGAAAACGGACATAAATACCTTGATTTCGCAGATATTTCGTAAGTTACTATAATTGCTCGTCATTGGTTGGAGATAAACTCAGGGGATTGCGGGTCGAGCCCGCAATGACGGAGATTGGTTATGGCAAAGAAAAAACAGGAAGAAAAAAAGAAAATTCCTATAGATCCTAACGTCAAGGGGCTTAAGGCGGAGGTGCTGGAGCAGCCTATCGTCGATACACTTGAGCTTAACTATATGCCTTATGCCATGAGTGTTATTGTATCTCGTGCCATCCCGGAAATTGACGGGTTTAAGCCTTCGCACAGGAAGCTTCTTTACACGATGTACAAAATGGGACTTATGACAGGCGGACGCACCAAATCCGCCAACATTGTAGGGCAAACCATGCGACTTAACCCTCACGGTGACTCCGCCATCTACGACACACTTGTACGCTTGTCCAAGGGATACGGAGCACTCCTGACACCGTTTATAGATTCAAAGGGAAACTTCGGCAAAGTTTACTCAAGAGATATGGCATACGCCGCATCAAGATACACGGAAGCAAAGCTATCGGCTATCTGCGGTGAAATGTTCAGAGATATCGACAAAGACACAGTTGATTTCACAGACAACTACGACAGCACAATGCAGGAGCCGACGCTTTTACCGACAGCATTTCCAAACATCCTTGTAAGCGCAAACACGGGGATAGCCGTCGGTATGGCGAGCAATATTTGCGGTTTTAACCTTGACGAAGTATGCCGTACAACAATAGAGTACATCGGAGACAATGAGTGTGATTTAACGCAAACACTCAAAGCACCGGATTTCCCGACAGGCGGCGAGCTGATATACAATGCCGCAGAGCTTGAATCCATATATAACACAGGACGCGGGAGTGTAAAGGTCCGCGCAAAATGGCGTTACGTCAAAAGCGGAAACCTTATTGAAATCACCGAGATACCCTATTCTACAACAGCCGAGGCAATAATCGATAAAGTTGCGGAGCTGGTGAAAACAAATAAACTCAAAGAAATCTCGGACATGAGGGATGAAACAGACCTCTCGGGGTTAAAGCTGACAATAGAACTAAAGCGGGGGACAGAGCCGGATAAGTTAATGGCTAAGCTCTTCCAGAAAACTCCTTTAATGGACAGCTTCTCATGTAACTTCAACATTCTTATAGGCGGCGTGCCGCGCGTCATGGGAGTGCGTGAGATACTGGAAGAATGGACAGCTTGGCGTGCAGATTGCGTTAAGAGGCGTGTCTTCAGCGAAATGCAAAAGAAGAAAGAAAAACTGCACCTTCTGCGGGGACTTCAAAAGATATTGCTTGATATTGATAAAGCAATAGCAATAATCCGCGCAACGGAAGAAGAAGTTGAAGTTATACCCAATCTGATGATAGGATTCGGTATAGACGAGCGGCAAGCGGAGTATGTCGCGGAGATTAAACTTCGAAATATAAACCGCGAGTATATTTTAAAACGAACTGAAGAAACAGATGAACTTGAAAAGGATATAGCAGAACTCGAAGAAACGCTTAAATCCAACCGCCGCATCAATACAATAATCGTCAAGGAACTCAAGGAAGTCAGTAAAAAATACGGTCAGGAACGCTGCACGCAAATAGTCTTTGAGGACGAAATTGAAACCTTTGACACAGAAGAACATGTAGAGGATTATGCAGTAAACATCTTCATGTCACGTGAAGGATATTTTAAGAAAATAACACCGCTTTCACTAAGAATGGGCGGAGAGCAGAAATACAAAGAATCAGACGGTGAGTTTATCAGCTTTGAATCCCAGAATAAAAATGAACTCCTCATTTTTACAGACAAGCAGCAAGTCTATAAAGCGCGAATTCGCGACTTTGAAGATACAAAAGCTTCAAATTTGGGCACATACCTGCCGACGGCTCTTGAAATGGATGAAGGCGAAAACGTAATATATTTGCTCGATCCGGGCAATTATTCAGGGCACATTATTTTCTTCTTTGAAAACGGAAAGGCTGCACGGGTGGAGTTGTCAGGTTATGCGACAAAATTAAACCGGAAGAAGCTTACAGGCGCATATTCGGATAAGAGCCCGGTTTGTACAGTTATACCGTTGTATGAGGACAAAGAGCTTGTAGTATTTTCGAGTGACGGCCGTGCCTGTATATTCAGCTCATCTCTTATGGCTCCGAAAACAACACGAAATACACAAGGTGTACAAGTAATGACAATTAAGAAGAACAGAGTTATGGAACGTGCAGAGTTCCTTGAAAACACATACATTAAGGAACCGTCGCGCTACAGAGTCAGAACAATTCCCGGGGCGGGTGCAATTTTAAAGCCCGAGGATAAGGGTGAGGAACAACTTGCAATTTTACTGTAAAATGGTATTATGATGATATGATGAAGCCTGATACAAAGAATGCTAAAGTAATCATGTCCTCCGAAGACGCACGGAATAAAAGAACTGCTTTAATAATGAAGATTGCAATATCAGTTGTTTTAGCTGTTTTTATGCTGACCGGCTGTGCAACCCTGCTTGAACGCTCCGTGTTGGTGGTTTCCGAACATCAGGCAGCTCCTTTTATCAGACCGCCGGTTGAACAAACAACAGTATCCGACCATGAGGAATTTATCGCGGCGATTCTGGACTTAATTATCGGACATGAAACAGAAGGTCAACTGCTCTATTATTTCCATGAGGGAGGGGATATCCAAACAGAGATAGAGCGCGCGCGTGAGGAAATTCTGACTCTGCACCCGTTGGGTGCTTTTGCGGTTGAAGAAATCAGTGCAAACGCTACGAGAATTGTAATGCGTTATGAAATAGATATTGAAATAGAGTACAAGCGGACCAAGGAGCAGATGGACTCAATCATTAACGTAGCAACTGAAAGAAGTATGAGAACAAATCTTCTCAATGTGATGAATCAATATAATGATGAAGCAGTTTTTCGTACAACTCTTGATCTTACTGAGGAACGAATTGCAGATTTTGTAAGAGAAACATATTATCAAAACCCCCGGCAGATTGTAATGCTTCCGATAATAGTGGTCGAAATCTATCCCGAAACAGGTACTGACAGGATTTATGTAGTTCAGTTCGGTTATTCTGAACCCCGGCGTATGTTACTGCAGTTTGGTGAAGTACTCAAATCGTATGTGGAAAGATTTGCGGAAAGAGCGGCAGGAAACACGGATTTGGAGGTTATGCTCTCGATTGTAATGAATCTGGTTGAATCTATCACATTTGATGATAGTGCGGCATTAACGATTCATGCACACGGAGCACAGAATTTATCGGCAACAGCATATGGTGCGTTTGTAAGAGACCGCGCGGTAGGCGAAGGGTTTGCCATGGCTTTCAAGGCACTGACAGATGAATTAGGGCTTGAAAACCGGATAGTTTTAGGACACCTCGATGGTTTAATACACGCATGGAATATAGTAAACATTGACGGCGACTATTATCATATAGATATTTCGATGAGCGAACTGAATGGATTAGAAAATGTATTTCTCAAAACAGATGACGATTTTGATGAAATGTTATACACTTGGGACAGGGTAAATACAGTAAGATGTGAAGGCACACTCACATGGGACGATATACAAAGTCTCTTTGAAACTGACGAAACAGATGAAACAGATCAAACGGATGATGACGAAAATCAAACAGATGAATCTGATAACGGGGAGGAAAGTTAACCAATGAAAGGCGAAAAAGTATTCTTTAGAAAAAAATTATTTGGCGGGTTTAATCGTGAGGATGTAGTAGTATACATAGCCAAGATTGCAGAAGAGCGTAATGAAGCAATTACAGCAAAAGAAAAAGCTGAAAAAGAAGTGAGCAAGCTTACACGTGAACTTCAAATTATGCGAGGGGAAATGCCGGATCCGGAAGTGACTGCGGTAACAGAATCGGAAACATCGCAGGAATCAGAAACAACACCGGAGCTTGAATCGATGCCGGAGCTTGAACCGATGCCGGAATCTGAACCAACGCCAAATCCTGAACCTGTAATTGACGAGGCAGATTATGGAACTGTAGAAGAAACGGCAGAATTGGAAGATACAGAGTTAGTTCAACCGGTAGATTTTGGATATGTAGAAGAAACCGTGATTGAAGCTCCGACGGAATCCGGCTCTGCGGAAGAAACAAAAATCGAGGATTCTGTAAAATCAAAAGGATTAGCCGACATCGATGAGGATATAGCTAAAATAAGAGAAATCGGTTATATTGAAGAAAAAGAGCATACCCGGGTAAAGGTAATAAAGAAAATTAAGCGAAATAATTAAAGGAGCTAAAACAATGAAATTCAATTTCACAGACAAGAAAATCCAATTCTCAAATGAGCTGCGTGAGTATGCTGAGAAAAAAGTCGGAAAGCTGGAGCGGTATTTTAAGACAGAAGCTGAAGCATTTATCACATTTTCGACCGAAAGAGGACGCTATACGGCTGAAGTAACAATAAATGATAATGGATTATTCCATCGTGTCACAGATACGACAAACGATATGTATGCATCAATAGATTCCGCTGTTGCGGCAATTGAAAGGAAAATCAGGAAAAACAAAACACGGCTCGGCAAACGTCTTCGTGCAGGCTCGTTTGACCGTGAAAACGAACCATTGTCGTTTCACGATGATATTGATGAAGAAGAACATCAAGAATTCAAAATCGTCCGTACAAAAATGTTCCCCGTTAAGCCAATGACACCTGAGGAAGCTGTATTGCAAATGAACTTGCTTGAACACGAATTTTTTGTATTTAAAAACCAAAGCAGAGATGATGCGTTCTCAATTGTGTACAAGCGTAAACAAGGCGATTACGGACTTATTGAAACGACGTAATTTAGAAAATTGAAAGTTGAAAATTGAAAGTTGAAAATCAATAAACATTTATTGTTAAAAATCGTTGCGTTGATACTGATTTGTTCTCTTGTAACAGGTCTTTTAGGTGGCTGCAGAAGCATACGCGAACTTTTTGAAAATGGCGGTGCGTCCGATTCTGATGCAGACGATAGCCTGATTATTGGCGAAGACAATTTTGACCTTCTAATGGATGAAATGTTTGCGGATTGGGTATCAAACGATGCTCTGACGATGAATTATTTCCTTGCAGATCCTTACGCAATGGGTATAGAAAGACCGGAATCAACCTTTGGTGAAGTATTGTCCGAGGGATCGTTAGAAAAAGCAAGACAGGAAACGCAAGATTTATCAGATCGCCTTGACCGTTTTGAGTATACTTCTTTGCGTGATGATCAAAAACTGGTCTATGAAATATTGAGACGGCTAATAGATTTATCAAGGATTCTCGAGCTTGAGGATGATTTCCCATACTACACGGGATATATAAGACCGCTGAACGGCTTTCAAGTTCAGTTGCCCGTGCTGCTGGCGGAGTTTAACTTCTATACCGCAGACGATATTGAACGTTATATTAATCTGCTGGAGGATACACACCGCTACTTTACCGAAATCATCGAGTTTGAGCGTGAGCGGTCGCGGCGCGGATTCTTTCTCAACGAGGATAATACCGACAGTGTAATAGAGCAAATAGAGAGCTTTATAGAAAATAGGGAAGATAACCTGCTCATAGCGGTATTTGACTATAAAATCGACAGTTTTAGCGGTTTAAGCAACGAGCAAAGAGAACAGTATAAATCCAGGAACAGAGAAGCGGTTTTAAGTAGTGTCTTGCAGGCATATGATGACCTTCTTGCTGCAATGATTGAGTTGCGGGGAGTCGGTATCAATCCGGGCGGGCTGGCGGCATTGCCCGACGGCAGGGAGTATGCACACGCACTTGTACGCCTCAGAATAGGGACTGACAAATCGGCAAGGGAACTCGAAAGACTTCTTGACAATTGGATAGAAACAGTCTGGTTCACGATAATTGATCTTTTACATGGGGAGCATCAATTGATTCATAAATTTGTTGCCGGCGATACAGGTATCATTGAAGCCGGTACACCGGAATCCTATATAGCAAAGTTACAGGAACACATTGCTCGTGATTTTCCGCAAATCAAGGAAACGCAGCTTACAATTCTCGAAGTACATGAAAGTCTTCAAGAGCATATGAGTCCCGCATTTTATCTGGCTCCCGCAATTGACCGCTTTAATGAGAATGTTGTGTATATAAATCCTTCATCTATCGGGGATGATTTGTTTCTGTTCACCGTTCTTGCTCATGAAAGTTATCCCGGACATATGTACCAAACAGTTTATTTCCTGCAACAATCACCGCATCCTATCAGGGCTGCACTATCAAATACAGGATACACGGAAGGGTGGGCGACATATGCGGAAATGGCAAGTTATTTCTTTGCAGGTTTGGATTATGAGGAAGCAGCTCTGTTGTGGTACTTGCGCTTTTTCGACATGTTATTATCTTCCGTTGCTGATTTGGGAGTAAATGTTAACGGTTGGAGTTACGGTGATGTCGCAGACTTTCTTTCTGAGTATGGAATAACGGACGACACAGTTGTAAGAAATGTCTTTAATAGAGTAGTCGGAGTTCCGCTGATGTCACTGAATTATACAATAGGGTATATTGAGATGACAGAACTTCATGACGAAGCTGAAGCAACTCTCGGAAATGACTTTAATTTATTGGATTTTCATAAATTCGTTCTCGACTTCGGTCCTGCACCTTTTCCGATACTCCATGAACGAATGAGAAATCACCTGTTTAACCACGTAACATTGGCACCTGCGGCATGACTCTTGCAGGTTTGAAGGAATAAATAGTTAGCTACACGGTGCAACAAAAAAAGGCTGCTGCAATATAACGCAACAGCCTTTAGTAAACGAATCAGAAAATTATATTTTTGAACCTATTGAGCGGATATCGTCAAGCAAAGTGCTTAAATCAAGACCGCCTACTTGTTTGCCGCTTTCGGTTGCAGTTGTTCTTGCCGGTGACACTTTTGGTTCCGGCATTACCTCTTCTTTGGATTCTGCATAGATTATTTCATCTTCAACATAAATATCTTTATCATCAATTTCCTTTTCAGGTTGGATTACGGTCTTTTGTGGAGCCCTTGCTGCGGATTTCTCTTTGGCTGGAGTAACAGATTTTTCAAGTGATTCAGCCTTTGCTGTTTCTGCAAAGTCCGCTGCTCCGGCTTGATAGATATTGGGGTTGACCATAAGGACACCTTCCGGCTTATAGACAAATAAGACTTTATCGCCCTCATTAATCTCGAGCTTGCGGCGAATTGAAATCGGAATGGTGATTTGCCCCTTGCTTGTAACCTTTGCAACTTCCACAGTAATATCCTCCCACCAAATATGTCTGCTGCTTTTTAGTTTATAGTAAACAAACACTTAACCAATGTCAAGTAAATATTCACGCTATATCTTGATAAATATGATAGTTTACAGTAAAATTATTGTTAAAGGAATATCGAAAGGAGTGAATCACTATGTCTATGGTCAAAGCTTATACTCTGCCTCATCCCCCGCTTGCAATTCCTGAGGTCGGAAAAGGGAAGGAAAGTAAGGAAATAAAGGATACGTTGGTTGCATTAGACGCTGTTGCAGAGGAAATCGCTGCAATTGCACCGGAAACAATAATATATGTAACACCCCACGGTACAGTTTATTTTGATTACTTTCATATTTCACCCGGAAGCTCGGCAACCGGTGATATGGGAAGATTCGGCGCACCGCAGGTAAGGTTTGAAGCCCGGTATGATGAAGAGCTTATAGAGGAAATTACACACATAGCGGAGCAAAATGACATACACGCAGGAACAAAAGGTGAGAGAGACTCAAATCTCGACCACGGTGTTACAGTACCAATGTGGTTTATTGACCAAAAGTATACAAATTATGCCGCGATTCGCTTGTCTCAATCAGGTATGGCTCCATCGGAACACTATATGATGGGTCAAGTTATAGCAAAAGCAGCAGAAATGACCGGAAGAAAGACTGTTTTGATAGCATCTTCCGATTTATCCCATAAATTGCAAGATAACGGACCATATGGATTTGCTCCTGAAGGCCCGCAGTTCGACAAACTAATAACAGACGCGATTGAAAAAGGCGACTTTCTATCAATTCTAAAGATACCCGAAAAGATAAGAGAGCGGGCAGGAGAGTGCGGATATAACTCTCTGATGGTTTTGGCAGGGTGCTTTGACAGGCAAAACATCGAGACAAAGTTACTGTCATATGAGGCACCATTTGGTGTCGGTTATGCAGTAGCATCCTTTACGCCAATAGGGGAAAATGCTCAAAGAAACTTACTGGAGCAGTACGTAGAGTTTGCTGTAAACGAGTCAGACAAGAGGAAGAACGCTGAAGATGAATATCAAAACCTTGCGAGAAGGTCATTAGAGCACATAATAGAGACGGGTGAGAAACTCAGTGCTCCCAGTGGGTTGCCGAACGAGATGTTAAAGCGTCGAGCAGGGGTCTTTGTATCGTTGCATAAAAGCGGCAGATTACGAGGGTGTATCGGCACAATATCACCTACTACAGATAACATCGCACAGGAGATTATCCAAAATGCAATATCCGCAGGGTTGTCTGATACCCGTTTTGACCCTGTCACAGAGTCCGAACTGCCGTACATAGACTACAAGGTAGACGTATTATCCGCCCCGGAGCCGATAACAAACGCATCTAAATTGGACGTGAACCGATATGGCGTAATAGTGACAAGCGGTTATAAGAGAGGTTTGTTACTACCGAATCTGGATGGAATAGATACAGTAGAGGAGCAGATAAGAATTGCAATGCAAAAAGCAGGAATTGGTGATAATGAAGAAGTTAAGCTGGAACGCTTTGAAGTTATAAGACATGAATCGTGAGAAATTGGTCTGTGCAACTCGAATGGAAAAAAATATACTGACTCCAATCCGAGCTGAACGTAGGTGGAAGGGGAGGAATATTTAATGGAAGGCTCGAGAATAGCCGAATTCTGGGTTAATATTGACCCTTATAGTATAAAATGCCTACTTTGCCCACATTTTTGTACAATTAGAGAGAATCAGACCGGTAAATGCGGGGTTAGAGCCAATCGAAACGGTACTCTCATTGCTGAGAGTTATGGGTGCGTTACTTCTATTGCTTTAGATCCTATTGAGAAGAAGCCGCTATATAAATTTCATCCCGGTATGAAGATTGTATCTTTAGGAAGTTATGGCTGTAACTTCCACTGTCCCTTTTGTCAGAACTACAATATTTCAATGGAGTATTCGGGAGTAAAAATCGACAGATTTACGCCTGAACTTGTCGCTGAAGTGGCTGTAATGGCAGTAGAGGACAAAAACGTTGGAATTGCATACACTTACAATGAACCTCTTATAGGATATGAGTTCATTAAAGATTGCTCGCATGAGATTAGAAAAGAGGGTCTTGCGAACGTATTAGTTACTAACGGCTTCATAAACAAAGAACCACTGGAGGAGTTGCTTCCATTTATTGACGCACTAAACGTTGATATTAAAGGGAATGATGTGAGCACATATAACATGGTCGGTGGAACACAAAAGGTGGTGAAAAATACGATTGAAATAGCCGCAAAACTCTGCCATGTTGAAGTAACAACTCTTGTTATCCCAAATGAAAATGAAAACAGTGTGGAGGATATAGCAATGTGGATATCCTCAATCGATAAAACCATCCCTTATCACTTATCAAGATTTTTTCCAAGATATAAATATTCCGGAAGTGAGCCAACACCCCCGGAGACAATGTATAGACTACGTGATATCGCCGGAAAACACTTGGAAAATGTATATATTGGGAATTTTTGAGAGCAAGTAAGGAGAACAAGGAAAGTAATGATAGGGCAACCCACTGTACTGTTGACCTATCATTACAAATTAATGCCCGCGAGTTTCTACTTTCAATCTAAGGATTGACCTTATAGACTTCTTTAAGCTCTTAAAGAGCGATAAGCCGGCAGAGCCGCTTCTGCTCAAGTCAGCATCATCAGGCATTAGTGTTGCTCTGTTCCGTGCTTCGAGGGTGAATATTGATTGCGAGCTCCTTGGGTTTTCGTGGTCTACCGGCTTGCGAAGGATATAGTTACCATCGGAGAGTAAATCCCATGCATTTGTGTCATCGTTGAACATTACATCGAGCATCCAAAGAATTCTGGTTTTAATATCTTGATCTAATATGGGGCAGGCGACCTCGATACGTCGTACAGTATTGCGTGTCATGAAGTCGCCTGACGATATGTAGATGTCAGCACTCAAACCGCTGCCGAAGCAGAAGATTCTGGCATGCTCCAGAAATTGTCCTACTATGCTTAGGACATGAATATTATCTGTTACATTCGGAAGTCCCGGAACCAGACAACAGATTCCACGTATATTCATTAAGATTTCAACACCGCTGTCTCCTGCCTCTACGAGTTTTTCGATGATATCTCTATCGGTTAATGAGTTGCATTTAATAGTTATTCTTCCGGTTCCACCGCTTAGAGCTTTTTGTTTTTCTTTTTCAATGGAATTTAGTATATTCGTCTTAAACCCGCTAGGCGCAACCCAAAGATGTGTGTACTCACCTTCAAGGTTACCAATGAGCATATTTTTAAAAAAGGACGCTGCATCTCTGCCGATGTCCTGGTTAGCGGTAATCAGGGATAGGTCCGTATATAACTTTGCGGTTTTTTCGTTATAATTACCTGTACCGACCTGCGTAATATAGCTAATTCTGCCTGAAATCTTACGTGTAATTAGACACAATTTGGAATGACATTTATAGCCGACAAGTCCGTATATTACACGGCATCCGGCTTCTTCAAAACGGCTTGCCCATTCGATGTTATTGCTCTCATCAAAACGTGCACGCAATTCCATCAAGACTACCACTTCTTTTCCGTTTTCCGCCGCAAGAATTAGAGATTCCGCAAGCTTTGATTGAGCATCCAAGCGATACAAGGTTATTTTTATTGATAAAACCGATGGATCTCCGGCTGCTTGCCGGATAAGTGACAGAAAAGGTGCTATGCTTTCAAACGGTAATGAGAACAGCATATCTTTACCTGATGACAGAGATAACATATCATTTCGTTGAGCCGGTGGTATAGGATTAACAGGAACATGAGGCTGCCAAATTAAACGCTCATAAGTTTCTTTGTCGAGATAACGCCCGAAGGATAAACAAAACGATAAATCCAGCGGAGCAGTAGAGTAAAATACCTGTGCCGGTTCCAGGAAAAGTTTTGCGCGTAAGAAATCAAACAATTCGATGCTGATTTTATTCCCAACTTCAAGGCGCACGGGGGATAGACGCTGACGTTTCTTAAGAAGAGCTTTCATATGTTGCCTGAAATCAATACCTTCGTCTAATAATTCCTCATCGGTTCCGACATCTGCATTTCTTGTAACTGCTATTATGCTTTTTTCCAAAACTCCGTATGAACCGAACACCAAATCGGCGAAGTGCAAAATGAGATCTTCAAGTAATACAAAACGTGTGCCTTTTCCATCTAAAGGAATCAATCTGTCGAACTCTGCAGGAACGGCGATAAGTCCGAATGTGGTGCCTTTCTTTTTTTCAAGGGTAACAGCAATGTGCAGTTGCTTATTTTGAATGTGCGGGAAAGGATGCTTGGTGTCAATGATTGACGGGGATAGAAGCGGCATTACATTATGAATAAAATGGCTTTTTAACGTTTTGAGTTCACTTCCGCTTAAGTCCTGCATTTTAACGAACTCGACACCATGCTTTAGCAGACCTTGCATTACAGATGAAAACGCATGCCCTGCAAGATTATACATAGGCGCAATGACTCTATAGACTTCATCCAATTGTTCTTTGACGGACATACCTGTTTTAGTATCGGAAAGCTCACTGCCTAAAAGTACGGAGTCAGAAAGTGAACCGACACGGATCATGACGAATTCATCAAGATTGCTTGAGAAAATCGAAATAAACTTAAGCCTTTCCAGCAGAGGTACTTCTGTTCTGTTTGCCTCCATAAGAACACGCTCATTAAATTTTAGCCAGGAAAGCTCCCTGTTTTGCATGTAAGCAGGAGTCTCAAATAATCCCTCGAGCATAACTATTATAACTCCTTTCGGAAATATATATACATTCTATATAAACTATAACCGATAGGCAAGAGTATTCAACTATTTACTTGAAAATTTCGTTATAATGACGTAATATGTATTGGTGCGTATTATGATGTAGATTCTGATTTATGTTTGGTATGCAGATATCGACCGGGATAAGGATTTTTTATGGCAGATAAGAGACCTATTGGTGTTTTCGATTCGGGGCTTGGCGGGCTTACGATGGTAAAAAAGCTTACCACACTGTTGCCGGGAGAAAATATAGTATACCTTGGTGATACAGGCAGGGTTCCGTACGGTTCCCGATCAAGGGATACAATTATCAAGTATGCGAACCAGGATGCGGCGTTTCTTGCCGGATATGATATAAAAGCCATGGTGATTGCTTGTAATACTGTTTGTTCGGTTGCATATAACGACCTTGTAAAAAACTATGGGATACCGGTTTATGAAGTCGTTGGCGCGCCTGCAATAAAAGCTTCAGAGCAGACAAAAAACGGTGTAATCGGTGTTATCGGAACAGCAGCTACAATACGAAGCAGAGCGTACGAAACGGCTTTAAGAAAAATAAATAGAGATTTTGATATACACTCTGTGGCATGTGCATTGTTTGTACCGCTGGTGGAAGAAGGCTGGATTGATGCTGCAGATGAAGCAGCTCTCAAAGTAGCAAAGCGTTACCTCGATTGTCTGCTGAAATCCGGGGTTGACACACTCATTTTAGGATGCACACATTATCCGCTGCTGCATGAGGTGATTGCAAAAATAATGGGACCGGAAGTTATACTGGTTGATTCCGGAGCGGAAACGGCAGAGTACGTGGCGAAAGACCTTAGTAATCGAAACATGCTCTGTGGTGAAGAAACAGGTGGGAACACGAGGTATTTTGTTACGGATAGTATAGAAGGTTTTTCAAACGTTGCATCGAAATATCTTGAATCGGACGTTGAAGGTTTGGTTGAGCAAGTGACGTTGGAGTAATCAGTATCTAGGATTTTAAGTGAGGTTATGTTTAAAGTATGGATGACATGAAGAAGGTTTTTATTTCGATTAAGGGTTTGCCTGTATATTCGGCAGACGAAGATGATGCATTTGAGTTGCTGACAGATGGCGAATATTTGCGGCACAACGGGATTTCCACATTTAGCTATATTGAGAGTACACTGACCGGACAAGATGGTCAGCTTACTACATTTAACGTTGAGAAGGATAGGGTAGTACTAAAACGCAATGATGGAATGAGCGGCGATATGATTTTTTCGGAAAATCAAAAACATCATTTCCTGTATGATACACCCGTCGGCTCCGTTATGCTGGGAATCGATACACACAGTATTAAGAATAACATGAGTGACGACGGCGGAAACCTCGAAATCCGCTATGATATAGAAGTTGACAATGTTGCGGTAAGTCAGAACCTGTTTAAGATAAACGTGAAGTCGCTGCCGCAGTAAATAAAAAATGACAAATGACAAATGGTAAATAGCAAATGATAAAAACCACATGAGAAACGATATAAGCCGGGAGATTATGGTTATGCATGCCAATTTGGTTGAAAGCGCAAAGGAGCAGATTGATGAAATTATCAATGCGGCCTGTGTAAGCGCGAGAGCTGCGGGGGTTTTACCCGAGGGTGCAGTGCTTTTGGGGACTGTCGGGATTCCTCGTGAAACAGCGCATGGTGATTATGCCGCAACTCATGCAATGGCTGCCGCTAAGGAGTTGAAGCTTGCTCCCCGTAAAATCGCGGAGACAATCATGAAGCATACCTCGCTTGAAGGGAGTTATTTTAAGTCTATTTCAATAGCAGGATCGGGCTTTATAAACTTTGTTGCTGCGGAAAAATGGTTTACAGATGTATTAGATGCGGTCGAAGCTGCCGGCGGCGATTACGGTACTGTTAATATTGGCGAGGGTAAGCGTGTTATGGTTGAGTTTGTTTCGGCAAACCCTACAGGACCTATGACAATAGGCAATGCACGCGGTGGTGCGCTGGGGGATATTCTTGCATCGGTACTGGAAAAAGCAGGATATAATGTATGGCGTGAATTTTTGCTCAATGATGCGGGTAATCAAGTTGACTTGTTCGGAAAATCTATTGATGCACGGTATATGCAGCTTTGTCTTGGTGAGGAAAACTATCAGTTCCCCGAAGACGGCTATCATGGCGACGATATCAAAGAGCTGGCGGAAAAAATGTATGAGACAGAAGGCAACAAGCTGCAAACACTACCTGAAAATGAACGCATAGCAAAGTTTATTAACTTCGGCATACCGCATAATGTAGCTTTAATTAAAAAACATCTTGAGCGGTATAGAATACGCTTTGACGAATGGTTTAGCGAAAAAAGCTTGCATGAGAGCGGGTATGTTGCGGAAACAATTGAACTACTCAATAAAAGCGGGTTGCTGTATGAGAAAGACGGAGCACTCTGGCTGCGTAATACTGATTTAGGCGGAGAAAAAGACGAAGTGCTGCGCAAGAGTAACGGATTTAGCACATATTATGCAATGGATATAGCATATCACAGGAATAAACTGGAACGCGGCTTTGAAAAAGCCATAGAAATATGGGGCGCAGACCATCACGGGCATGCCAAGCGTTTGATGACTACACTGTCGGCTCCGGCGCTGGGCAAAGCTCTTGGTGTTGATTGTACCAAACTTCATTTTCTTATCATGCAAATGGTGCGAATAATGCGTGACGGTGAAACTATTAAGGTTTCAAAACGCACCGGCAAAGCACTGACACTGGATGATTTACTCGATGAAATCTCAGTTGATGCTTGCAGATTCTTTTTCAACGTACGCGCGGACAGTCAACTGGATTTTGATATAGGGCTTGCAGTTAGGCAGGACAGTGAAAATCCGGTCTATTACGTACAATATGCACACGCACGTATTTGCAGTCTCATTGCATTGCTGGCAGCAGAAGGGTTTGAAGTACCAAAAGTTGATGAAATAACCCCGGGGTTGTTGAGTTCGGAAACAGAGTTGGAGCTTATTAAACAACTGGCTCTGTTGCCTGAAGAAATAAAGCTTGCAGCAAGAGATTACGACCCTTCGCGAATCAATAAATATGTTATAGAGCTTGCTGCAAGATTCCATAAATTCTACAATGCCTGTCGAATAAAAGGTGAAGATAAGGATCTGCTGAAGGCTCGCTTAAAGCTTGCAGATTCGACAAGGATTGTAATAAAAAACTGTCTGGATATATTAAAAGTAACTGCTCCTGAGAAGATGTAGGTGAACAACCCCCACCGTCTACGACGGCACCCCCTTCCGAAGAAGGGGGCATAGTAAGCAGATGGAACAAGGATAAACAATAGGTCTGTAAGAAAGCGAGTCAACACAATGAACCAACAACAAATAAACGACAAAGCCAATGAACTTCTCTCGCAAATGTCATTACCGGAAAAGGTTGCTCAAATCATGCAACTATCTTTTGCTCATATGGGTGAGGAAGAAAAGCGCATGTGGATCGAGCGCGGATTAGGCTCTGCGCTTCATATTATGGGTAGTGATGCGCAAAGGTTTCAGGATATGACGCTTAAGACCAAACATAAAATCCCGCTTATCTACGGAATTGACTGCGTCAGAGGTCATGCATTAAACCCCAAAGCTACAATTTTCCCGTGCGGGCTTGGAATGGCGACATCATTTAATCCCGAAATGGTGGAAAAAGCCTGCGAAATAGCTGCTCGTGAAGTTACGGAGGATGCATTGCATATGGTTTTTTCGCCGGTGTTATGTCTCGGGCGTGATACCCGGTGGGGGAGGGTGGACGAAACTTTCGGTGAAGACCCGTATCTATCGGGAGAGTTGGCTGCGGCTATGGTCAGAGGATACCAGGGTGACGGAGAAATGCGCAAAGCCGATGGTGTGATAGCATGTCCCAAACATTATCTCGCTCACGGTGAGAGCATCGGAGGCCGCGATTCATACGATGTGCCGATAACCAAGCGTAAAGTAATGGAAATATTTGCTCCGCCATTTAAAAAAGTTGTTGATGCAGGGTGCAAGTCAATAATGACTGCCTATCACACACTCGACGGTTTGCCATGCACGGCAAATAAGTGGCTGCTCAGAGACTTGCTCAGAGATGATATGGGTTTTGAAGGTTTTGTCATAACCGATTGGGATAACACCGGACGTTTGATGTGGCAGCAGTTCTATTCGCCCGATATGCGCCATGCCGCAAAAGCCGCAATCATCGCCGGCAATGACATGATAATGAGTACACCGGGCTTCTACGAAGGCGCAATCTCGATGGTTGAAAGTGGTGATTTGGGCGTATCTTTTGTTGATGAAGCCGTTTTAAGAGTGCTTAAGGTTAAGCTTGAAATGGGTCTTTTCGGTGAGAGAAGATCCGGATTCCATAATATAACCAAATCCATTATGGCATGTGAGGAGCACTTGAAATTAAATTCCGATTTCACGGACCAAACCGTTGTAATGCTGGAAAATAAAGACAATACGTTGCCTTTGCAACGCAATATCAAAAAAATTGCCGTAGTCGGACCGAATGCGAATAGTATACCCTCACAATACGGTGATTGGACATTTTTCACACACCCGCTGCCGGATTTCACGAAAAAACCTGAATCTGTGTGTATCACAATATGGGATGGTATTCGCGAGCTTGCCGGACGATATGGAGCCGAAGTTGTATTGTCCGAATGGGATGGACCCGTATCGGTTTACAGAAGGGGGGATGATCCAAACCCTCAAGATACTCAAAGTCTTCATAGGGCCGCAGAGGATAATAAAGCAGTTAATAAAAAGGATATGAAAAAACAATCTGATTTACCGGATTATGCAAAAATGCTGCAAACCTGCGAAGGTGCCGATGTTGTTATAGCAGTCATAGGTGATGACCCGACATTTAATGGTGAAGAAAGAGACCGTGCAAACCTTGATTTACCGTATTCGCAGCAAAAAATGCTTGAAACACTGAAAGAAGCCGGACATAAGCTTATTATTGTGGGCGTGACCGGTAAACCGCTGACAATAAAGTGGGCAAAAGATAACGCTGACGCAATGCTCTGGACATTCTGTCCCGGAATGTTTGGCGGAAGTGCGGTTGCAGGTGTTCTGTCAGGTGACATTAACCCATCGGCAAGACTGCCGATATCGTTCCCGCAGCACGTCGGTCAAGTGCCCGTTTATTACAATCAACTTCCCGGCTGGCACGGAGAGAAGTATATAGATTTACCAAAAGAACCGCTTTATACATTCGGCTACGGTTTAAGCTACTCGGACTTTGAGTTTGCCAATCTGAATCTACCTGAAAAGGTGAGTGCTGACAGTAATGAAGATATAATAGTCAGCGTTGATGTGACCAATCGCAGCAAGATAGACGGCACATCGGTTGTGCAACTCTACTTCCGTGATGTTATATCATCTCTGAGCACACCTGTTAAGCAGTTTAAAGACTTTAAACGAGTGCTGTTAAAAGCGGGAGAAACAAAAACCGTCAAATTGAAGATCCCGATGAACGAACTGGCACTTGTCAACCACAACTTACAACGGGTAATAGAAAAAGGAGCATTTGTTGTATATGTCGGTGACGGGGTATATTTGGAGAAAGAGTTTTTGGTTTGTTAGGGGAATTTCAACTTTAGTATAGTAAATGGGCAAAATAAATAAACACAAATTATATAAGGAGAAGTGAGCATGGGAAAGAAACTTAGGGTTGGTATTATCGGGTGCGGTGCTATTGCGCGTGACAAGCATCTTAAGGCACTGGCGACGATCCCGGAAGCGGAAGCCGTCGCATTTTGCGACACAATTATTGAACAGGCGGAGAAACGAAAAGAGGAATACGGAACACTAGATGCAAAAACATATAGTGACTACAGTGAATTACTAAAAGACAGCTCAATTGATGTAGTTCATATCTGTACACCGAATATTTCTCATGCACCCATCACCGTGGAAGCACTGAAAGCAGGCAAGCATGTCATGTGTGAAAAGCCCATGGCGACAACTTATGCGGATGCAAAATTGATGTATGACACGTCAGTAGAAACAGGGAAGATACTTACAATAGGCTACCAGTACCGCTGTATGCCTGCCCCGTTATTTCTTAAACAAATGTGCGAAAACGATGAGCTTGGAAACATATACTACGCAAAAGCTCATGCATTACGCCGCCGCGGTGTCCCGACATGGGGAGTATTCCTAAAAGCCGAGGAGCAAGGCGGTGGCCCGCTCATCGACATAGGCACCCACGCTCTTGATATGACCCTATGGATGATGGATAATTACAAACCAAAAACCGTTATCGGCACGGTATATAAAGAACTAAGCGACCATCCTGATTGCGGCAATATTTTCGGACCGTGGAAAACCGAAGAATATACAGTTGAGGATTCCGCATTCGGATTTATTATCATGGAAAACGGTGCAACAATTGTACTGGAATCCAGTTGGGCACTCAACACCCTTGATGAAGGCGAAGCGATGTGTACACTTTGCGGAACAAAAGCCGGAGCAGATATGAAAGACGGTCTGCGTATAGCTTCGGATAAAAACGGGAAATTTACAGAATTGAAACCGGACTTTTCTGAAGGTTTTGTAGCATATGTACCGGGCATGAAGGTGTTATCGCCGGAAGAAATAGAATCACGTAATTTTTATGACGCAATCCTCTACGGTACAGAGCTGCGCGTAAAACCGGAGCAAGCCTTGGTCGTAACACAAATCCTTGAAGCAATATATGAATCAGGCAGAACCGGCAAACCGGTGGTATTTTAGGGATAAAGAAAGGATCTACAACATATGAGTTTACTTAATGAATTTGCGATTCAATTATATTCTGTTCGGGATGAAACAGAAAAGGATTTTATCGGGACTTTGGAAAAGCTGGGTAAAAACGGTTTGGGATATACCGGGGTTGAGTTTGCCGGATTTGGCGGTATTTCATCCGATGAAATGAAAAAAACACTGGCAGACAATGGGTTAAAAGCGATAGGAAGCCATACAATGACGGACAGATTGCTGGAAAACCTTGATGAAGAAATCGCCTACCACAAAGCAATCGGAGCAGAATATATCATCTGCCCCTATGAAGAAATAAAAACCAAAGCTGATGTACTGGCTTTGGCAAAGAAGCTTACACCCGTAGCCGGGAAAATCAAAGCCGCAGGTCTGAAGTTCGGTTATCACAATCACGCTCACGAATTTGTTAAAGATGAAGGAGAGTATCTGCTCGACATCCTCTTTGACAATCTGCCTGCCGGAACCGTTATGGAACTCGACATATTTTGGTCAGAATACGCAGATGTAGATTCACTCGCATATATGGAAAAACACAAAAATCGCCTTGAAATCCTACATGTTAAGCAGATCGGCGAAAACAAAAAGAACGTAGAGCTAAACAAAGGTTTCATAGATTTTGGGGATGTGATAAAAAAAGCTAAAGCAATGGGTGTAAAGCACTTTGTTTTGGAACAAGAAGAATATGAAACATCATCAATGACAAGTGTTGAGAATGCAATAAGATATATCAAAAGTTTGTAAAATTAATATACTAGTGTACCGTTTTCTAAATAACTTTCCATATCGTCTTCGCGAACCATTCGCAAATGGTGTGGCGATCCATATCTAATTAGCAAAGTTATTTTGAGAACATTGTACTAGAAGCACTGTATTTTCATTGGCTTTACCAAATTAATTATGTAGTATCAAGCATTATATAACAGAAAAAAGAAAGGAAGCTAAAGCGATGGAAACGATGGAGTATATACCCTGCGACAAAAGCAAGCCTTATGTTTTTATAAGCTATAAAAGGGAAGATGCGGAGCTTGTCAAAAGTGATATAGCAATATTTCAACACAAATACGGCGTGAATATTTGGTGTGACAAGGAGCTGGAGCATGTCGGCAGCGAAAGATGGCAGGATGAAGCTTTGAAAGCAATACAAAAGGCACGGTGCAAGCTATTGCTGCTTTATGCTTCGGCAAAAGCACTGGCAAGTAAAAATGTGCAGGCCGAGATAGCGGAAGCAAAACAAATGGGAGTGGAAATTCTTATTGTTAACTTTATTGATAAACACTTTGAGGATTTTCTGAAACAGGCACTTAGGGATGACGATATAGTTGACAATATAGGAGATATATATAATATGCGTCAAGCAATCGACTACCTTGACGACTTGCTTGTAAAGGACCGCACCTTCTATTCACGTAAGGACCCTAACTTTTACAATCTTGTGTTGGGCGTAATAAAAAACAAAGAGGATCTTAGCGGAGTAATAATTCGTGACGATGTTGGCGGTGATGCTAAGATTCCTTTGGAACTGAAGCCGGAATCGGTAACGGTACCGGAGCACCGGGTTTTTGAAAGGGAAAAAGATAATGAGACTTCTGCTTTGTATTCCGAAAAACGCGAAGATACAAGTGCTTTAACGGGGTGCAAGAGATCAAAAGTTTCCGCAGATATTGAAGAGGGCAGAAAGAGGGTTAACGATTGGTTTTGGGAATATGCCGAAAATGGCGATGGTAAGGACATTATTCGAAATGTTCCTGATTATAAGCCTCCATCTAAGGGATATGGAAACTATGTTGCGTTTACCACCGTAAACTTGGAAAGAGCATTTAAGCTTGTAGGAGGCATGTCAAGCAATCCTCCGGATACGCCGAATATCAGCGTGGTATACAAGGTCGGCGCAAAAAACAAGGTCAAAGTAGAAATATCCTGCAACTCACAGGATGCAAGCGATGACGAAAAAAGCTTCATAAGGAAAGAGCTTGAGGCTGCATTTGCACGAATAAACAGACCTTTGCCGAATCCGGGATTTTTTAATGTATGGTTTTCCCAAAAGCTGGTCGAGGGAAAAAACGTGGAAGCAATCACAAAAGAAGATTTCTTAAAAATGCTGGATATATTTAAAGAGCTGGACACAAAGCTGTTTGGATAGAAATACCCGGAGGAAACGAAAACATATGAAAGGAAGTTATCGGTTATGACAAACCTTCTATTTGCGTTATTGTTTGTATCTATTTTCACGATCTTTTTCTTCGCTGTGATGTACTGTATGAATCACAAGCGGATGAAAAGAATTCTTATTGCTATATGCGCAGTTTTTTTAGTGACAGGAATTATTCTGTATACCGTATTTTATCTCTTCTTGAGCGAGAATGGTGCCGATGTATTAAATGCGGCAATGCTTGGGCTTTTCAGTCTTGCTACTATGTTAATCGCAATTCATAGTGACGAGGTTTTGCAATGGACGACAAATAACGAATGGCTGCATATTCTGTTTTGGGCATGTCACCTGGCTGCACTGGTGCTGGCACAAATTGCCATATTATCTGTTTTCGGACGAAAGCTGCTCGATGGCTTTCGGATTCGTTTTGGCAGATATAAAAACGTATATATAGTTAAAGGTTGTGACAAGCGCTCGTTCGTGTTAGGGGAAAATATAGCGACCGGAGATAATCCGACGAAAAAGCCGAAGAAGGACAGACTTGTAGTTTTCCTGATTGATGAAGATGACGATGAATACAGCATTCGTAAAAAAGCTGCTCATTTCAACGGCATAGTGAGGGTAATAGACAGAAATCATATTCTTGAGTATCATTTAAAAAAGATTATACGCAGAAAATTAATGTGGATTCCGTCTTTTTTACGAAAAAAGACAGAGTATAATATTTTCCTGATGCCCGGGGATAACGCTATGCCGGAAAATGTAAAGAAGATTGTTGATTTACCGGACAAACCAAATAAGCGGGGTGAGTGCCGTGTAAATCGAAAATGGCGCGAAAACGTCAATATCTATACTATAACCGAGCATGAGTGGTTCAGGGAAGAAATCATAGAAATCGCTCAAGCAATAAAAGAGGAAGGCAGCGCGAAGCGAAAGTATATATATACATTCCATATTATCAGTGAGCATGATTTGCGGATAAGAAATGTAATTAATGAACATCCGCCTGTTAACTGTCCGGGTCCGGGTTTTATTTGTGAGAACTATGATGTATCAGGTAAAGCGGAGCGACCTTTTACTTTGTTACTGGTTGGATTTGGCTCAATCGGACGTCGTGCCCTATTACGTTTTATGATGAATTCTCAGTTTCTTATGAAGGACCCGGCAAACTCCGTTCCTATTAGAGTTTTTATTGTTGATGAGGAAGCAAATGATAAACTCCACTGCTTCAAAAATGATCTCCCGGAGCTTGATAATTGCTGTGAGGTTATACCGGCGGAGGATATGAAAGTACCATGCGAGAAGTTTTCGGATTGCATGAAGAATTGGGGAAAAGACATAGATTATGTTGTTGTGGCTCTGTCAAGTGATGAAAAGGACTGGGAAGTGGCAAGATACATAAAACACAGCTATGAAATGGGGAATAGTAAAGGGAATCCAATGCCGTATATCGCTGTTTATGAAGAAAACGGAATGCCGCATATGTTTAACAAGGATGAGAAAATTTTCAGCTTTGGCTGCATTGAGGAGATTTACACGGAGAAAATAATTGTAAACGAAGAAATAGATAATATGGCGATAACCGTCAATGGTACCTATAGAGGAATTGACCCTAAGGATAAAGAAGCAAAGAAAAGAAGCTGGCATGAAATTTCGCGGTTTCATCAGGAAAGCAGCCGCGCGTCCGCGGATTTCATCAACTCAATGCTGGTGCTTTCAAATCTCTCAATAGAGCAGGCGGAAAAAATGAACAGCTTAACAGTTGATGAGAATCTGATTGAGGCTCTTGGAAAAACCGAGCATCTGCGATGGAATGCGTTTCATGTTGCGATGGGATATAAGCAAATGAGCATAGAAGATATGATATCGCGCTTTAACGAGCCGGAGCAGAAAAATGAAAAGAACTTAAAGAGCCGGCTCGAGTATGCCCGTCACGATACAAAAGGCAAGCAGCACGTTTGCCTTGCCACATGGGATGAGCTCGACAATGTAAGCAATGCATACAAAACACTCGCCGGAGTTTTTTGCGGCGATGACGAAGACCTTAAGGCTAAGTATAAAACGGATTTGGAAAGAGACTTCAAAAAAAGCGATAAGGATATTGTCGTAAACATCCCAAGGATACTTAAATCCGCAAAAGAGAATTATTGCACTAATCCTTATTGCTCTGATTTGATAAAAAAACCGGGAGAAAATCATCGATACTTTTGAAAAGCTTCTTTTTTTCCTCTTCATAGTTATCATAAACTTTTTGTACTTCTTTGCTTTTGAGGGGTACTTTCTCGCCCTTATCACCTTTCTTACGCCTGAACTGTATCCCGTCGTTCGGAAACAGAACCAGCCCTGCGGCATTTCCGACAGATAGGTAAACTTCACAGTTTTCAAAGAAAAGATTCAAGCCTTGACCTGCTTTTCCTCTATTTTTATTGGTAATGCGTACTTTAACAAGAGTACCATTTTTAAATACATCCTGTCTAACCTTATCGCTTGTTCGTTCAGCTTCACTATGGTTAATAAAGCTGTCGGGATCTTCTAAGTCAATGCTCTTATCGGCAGCAAGGTCATTAAAAATCTTCCTGATAAGTTTCTGCCCGACTATGCTTGGTGTCGTATCATTACCCTGTCGATTATCTTCAATATATTTAATGAGGCGCTCAGTGTCACCATTAATCAGATTTAGACCTGATACTTCATCACGTACCTGCTGTTCATCGGTTAGCACACGACATATATCTTTCGCTAATTTAGGACAGCAAAATTTTCCGTAGACATAAAACAAGTCATCCCTAAAGTCCAAAACCAGCTTTTTTCTATCAGGTCGGAAATCCTTATTTTCTTTGTCGATTTTATCTGCTACAAAACTTAATATTTCATACAACTCATAGTATGAAAAACAGACCCAGTTTGAATCCCAACATCCTCTATCCGGTTTATAGCCGTCGGGTGTAATGAATGCGAGCAATCCGCTTGCTTTTGCGTATGGATCCTCTGTTTTCAGAAATTCCGAATAACTTTCCAGTTGATTGGTATGAATGTCGGAAGTTACCTTCAGCTCAATGCAAAGATAACGGTTAAAAGATTTGTCATAGACTAAAACATCAATAAATCGCCTTCGAGGCTTTTTTTCTTTTTCATCCGGAGGCTCTTCGTAGAATACCTCACAATCGGATTCTGTTTTATCCGACCACTGCGTTTTTTTATCGCTTGATTGAATGCCGGCTTTTTTTTCCAACGCTGCCCACAACTCACTAACGAAAAAATCCCCTATATTATGAGTTTCACCGGGGTCTAATAGCCATCTGAGATATTTGGAATAACGAATCTCATAACTATCATTTCCATACTCAACAATTCGCCAGTTGTTCGGCCTGTTTTCATCTTTGAGTTTCCAAAACCTGTCCATGTGCTCATTTAGTTTTCTGATTTTTGATTTTACATCCACTTCATCGAACCTCCTCTTTTTTTTCGCATAGTAACATAATAATACATAATAATATTGCAGTGTACACAGCGAATCCGAATAAATATAGTGTGCCACATACTATGGTGCATGTTCTCACTCAAAAACAACTAAATTTGCATTATATTGCCTTGCCAGCTCCGCGCAGTCATCTGTAAAACCTGAGCGGGAGAAGAGGTAGAAGTGTCTGTTCGGGTATCTGAAAAGTCTGCTTCTTTCTTCCAGTGAGCGTAGCGCACCTTCGTCTGTTGGCTCATCTGACCAAAACGCGTCACCGAAAAAGACATGGTTATCGTCTGAATATGCTACAATCGGGATGTATGTGTTGTTTTTACCCACAACATCATAACCCCACCAGCGACCGACCTCGACGAACCTGACAGGCATTTTGCCTGCCTGATTGCGCTGGTCGACCCATTGACGGCAAATGTCTTCAAATACCTTGCTCATAAATGAAGAAATACCCTGCGCAACGCTTCGCCATATTTTATCTGCCATCCGGTTTTGAATTAGTGAATAATTATCAGGTACAAAACGGTACCAAAACCGGAACATACTGTCATCAATCTCATAGATGGTTTTTTTGCCGGCCTTTTCGGTTACTGGGGTGTGCTTGCTTACAAGTCCGAAAGACATGAGATTTCTCAGGTATGCGGTACATGCGCTCGTTTCCAGTCCGACTTGTTTTGCAATTTCTGAGTTTTGTATATGCCCTGAAGCAATTGCCTTAAGGACCGCATTATAATACGCAGGGTCACGGACTTCACGCCGCAGAAAATTAGCAGGCTCCTCAAATAACTCCGACGAAGGGTCAAAGAAAGTATTCTTGATATTCTCTTCAATGGATAACTCCGAATCCATCATGTTCAAATACTTGGGTATCCCGCCTGTAATGCCATATATCACAGCTATGTCAAACGGTGAAAAATCGCTATAATGCCTTTTTGCTTCAAAGAAAGTCAGAGGCTGCAGCTTGACTTGAGCCGTCCTCTTTCCGTGAAACGGTGATGCATAGCCCAAAGCTTCTTCTTCCATGACAGCCTCTGATGAGCCGCATAGTATCAACATAAGCTGACCGCCAAAAAGCTTTTGATCGATACACCTGCAAATCATTTCGGAAATGCTTTTATTTGATGCGACAAGAAACTGGTAATTATCGACTATCAAAACAAGACGCTCCAACTTCGCCAGCTTATGAAGCCTGTCAAAGACTTCTTCATAGTAGTTTTTAATCTCAGGTTCTCCAATATCTTTTGGAAATGAATTAACGGTGCTTGTTAAAGCCTCAAGGTTTTCGCGATCACTTGTTTCCTGCGCAGCAAAGTAGATGCAGTTTTTGCCTTTCATAAACTCACGCAGCAATGCGGTTTTGCCCGTCCGAAGCCGCCCATGCAATATAACACACTCGAACTTACCGCTTGCATATATACCATCAAGCTTCATAAGTTCACTTTGCCGCCCTGCAAACATAAAATCACCTACTTCTTAAATTACAAATTACAAATTACAAATGACAAATAGAGCATTAACCCATAATCATTGACCACTGATTACTTTTTGTTGTTTCCTCTTCGTTTTTTGAAGTGATGCTTCTTCTTTTTTGCGCCTTCCATGGGTTCCGGATGAGGAGCGGAGCCGGCAACAGTTTCGGATGAATCTGAATCTTCTACGTTCGGTTTTTCTCTATGTGGTTTGTCCTTGATAAATTTTCCTTTATGGGATTTGTCTTTTTGCGTTTGAAATCCTTTTTGTTTTCGCCGTTGATGCGATTTATCGTTATTACTGCGGTCGTGCTGCTCGTCAAGTTTTTCGGATGATACCACAGAGATGCTTTCCGTAGTTGCAATATTCAAATTATCTAATGTACGGCTGATATTGGGTGGAGGTGAAGGTGTAAACCCTGCTTCTTCAAGCCTTCCTTCATCTCTTGCCGAAATATACTCTGCCCTGCGCCCTTTTCCGCCGAGAATATCAAGCTCATCAAAAGTAAATGTTTTAAGAGTTGTGTCAAACCCGTCTTCGAGCCGGACTTTAGCATTACCGCGAAGCAGATTTACATTTGTTACCGAGCCTTTGCCGGACGGTGTTTCAACAAATGCGCCGACTTTTGGTGCTTTTTTTACCAAATCTTCATATGCTGCTTCTTCATACTTTAAGCAACACATCAATCGTCCGCATGTGCCGGATATCTTTGTCGGATTTAATGACAACCCTTGTGTTTTCGCCATTTTGATAGATACGGGATGAAACTCATTAAGAAATTGCGAACAACAAAACGGTTTTCCGCAAACACCAAGCCCGCCAAGCATTTTAGCTTCATCACGCACCCCGATTTGCCGCAACTCTATTCGTGCTCTGAATCTGCCTGCAAGGTCTTTAACAAGCTCTCTGAAATCTACACGTCCGTCGGATGTGAAGAAGAACAAAACCTTATTTCCTTCAAACCCATATTCAACGCTAACAAGCTTCATCTCAAGTCCGAACTCGACAATCTTCTGCTTGCAGTAATCAAAGGCTTCCTTTTCTTTTTCCTTGCTCGCTTGCGCGCTTCTGTTATCGGCTTCGGTGGCAATCCTGACTACGGGGCGTAATGGTAGAACAACGGCGTCATCTTCAACCTGATGATTGCCGCGAACACATTCTCCGTACTCAAGTCCTTTAGATGTTTCAACAACAACTTTTTCACCTTTTTCTATAGTAAATCCGGAAGGGTCAAAAAAGTATGCTTTGCCTCTTTCGTTAAAACGAATACTAACAATCTGTGTCAAAATATATCCTCATTTCATATTTGTTGCGGGCACGAATGGAGGTATGTTTAAATAAAATCACAAGCGTGGATGGGGGTATGTTTTTTACTTCCGTCAAGCGGAGCCATGGACGGTGGAGCGTCCGACAGTGTAAACAAGGATGTTTACTCTGGCGGTAAGAAGTACAAAACATACCCCCATCCACGCTTGCACAACTATATTATTATAACATACTTGCACATATGTAACCCGCTATGTTTCCGGTGCTTACGTTTAGGTCCAGCATTTCTCTTGATTTTAATATAGCGTCCTCAGCGAGGAATAATTTTTTTCTAAAATCACTATTGCCGTTACCTTGGTTAATGATTTCCTTGAGAGATAATACCAGTTTCTCTCTTGCTATTTCCAGAAAGTTATGCAGGGTATAGCGATCGAGTTTATCTATGCGGAACATACACTCCATAAGCTTTACATGGTCGCCTTTTAACGCATTAACAAACTCATTTGACAGTTCTTCGAGTTCGTCATGGCCGGCATCGCCGGAGTCGTCAATGCTGCCGGCGGGGGATTGCGAATTTGCTTCCTGCAAAGGGGAGAGTCCATATTTTAGTTCAACGCAGCGTGAGCGTACGGTTGATAGAAGAGCGGGTGTGTTTTCCGTGCATAGTATGAATACCGCGTGTGCGGGGGGTTCCTCCAGGATTTGCAAAAAAGCGTTTTGCGCATTGTCGTTCATTGAATCCGATTCTCTCACTATATATGCTTTTTGCTCTGCTTCATTCGGTACAATATAAACATCCTGCTTTAATGCCCTGATTTGATCAACACCGATGATGTGTTTGCCGTCTTGTTTTTTAACTTCCGTTATATCAGGGTGGATATGCCGTGAAGCCTTATCGCAATGCGAACACTTCATGCACGGTCTTTCACCGCTACGGTTTCCGCAAACTACCGCCATTGCGAGGGTATCGGCAAAAGTATCGTCTATTATATATGAATGTGACAACCTATCAGAACTGAAACTCAAATTATTAACCCTTAACGTACCTTTATAATTATTGGCATTCCATTTTCACTTAATTATCGCTAAACCCCATTTTACATTCTGTGGGAACTGTACGTCAACGCTTTTCTGTAATCTCGCCTTGCTTTTTGTATATACTGTTTGCCGGTACAAAGCCGCGCACCATTGATAATGGATAAATATTCGATTTCGTTCCGACTACGGTGCCGGGGTTGAGTACGGAGTTACAGCCGACTTCGACAAAATCTCCGAGTATTGCGCCGAACTTTTTAAGGCCTGTTTCAATCCGTTTATCACCGCAAGCGACTGAAATTAGAGAACTGTCGCTCTTTACATTGGATGTTATTGCTCCTGCGCCCAAATGAGATTTGTATCCTAAAACCGAATCACCGACATAATTATAATGAGGGACTTGAACGCTATCGAACAATATGACGTTTTTTAGCTCGGTTGAGTTGCCTACGACAGCTCCCTTGCCGACAATCGCATCTTTTCTTATAAATGCACAATGCCTGATTTCCGTGTCTGCACCGATAATAATATTCTCTCCGAGAAATGCAGACGGTGCGATTTTTGCTGTTTTATGAATCCAAACGTTGCTGTCATATTTATCATATTCGTACGAATCAAGCATTGCGCCGATTTCTTTGACATATGAAGAAATCAAAGCAATCGCTTCCCAAGGCCACTCCAGCTTAATAAGCTGCTCCCAAACAAGCGTATGCCCCGGACTAAATAACCCGGAAACACGCATTGTGTCTGTATTAATAATGCATTTACTCACAAAAATATCTCCTCTTTTTTAGGATTTAGGGGCTATATCCTAAATCCTGAACCTTAACTCCTAGATTCACATAATACCACAACATCCGGCAAATTGAAAAGAGAACAAAAATAAAAACAATATTATTTGACAATATGCTCTAAACATTATATATTCACCTAACGGGAGAAAATAAAACAAAATATGGTGCTTAAAGAACCGGGAAAATCACAAAAAAAGTGATTTGAAAGAGCGAAATTATGACTAACAACGTGGATGATATAAGCAAATTTAAACGCTTTGTTAAATCTTTGGGGCGATTGAGAAAATCTTTCAGACTGAAGCTGTCATTGGGTTTTGTTCTCATGCCGCTGGTAATTTCGATTGCAATGATACTTGTTGCGTTTTGGTTTTTTAACAACAGGATTATTAATGAAAACGCAAACAGAGCGAGGATGGTAGCGACTATTCTAGCGGATTCAATTGACGGAGATTCTGTAGATCGTTATCTTGATACTTTGGAAAAGGACGACGAATTTGAACGTATTAAGAATCTGATTAGAATAATGACCCGAAAACCCGGAGTTGTGTACATTTCAGTTGCGAGATTTATTAATGGAGGCGCATATTATCTGTATGATTCCGACGAGAATGAAGAGACAGCATGGGATTTAGGGTATTTTCATGACTGGGATGAAGATACCGATTACATCAGCCGCGAAGTATTGACAATGTTAATGAACGGAGAGTGGCCCGAACAGAAGATAACGCATTCCCGATGGGGATGGTTGCTGACGGTCTATCAACCAATTTACCGCTCTGACGGAAGTATTACTGCGTTTGTTGGTGTTGATATTTCTATGGAAGAAATTATGCATGAACGGCAAACCATTGTAACAACCATGATTTTATTTGTATTGCTGTTTTTGGCAGTTACAATTCTTATAAACATATTTGTTTTGCAAAGATGGGTTTTGAATCCGGTCAGCGGTCTCGCAAAAAACGTAGCGGATTATCAGGAGTTTATGGTGCAATCAGGTGCACTGCCGGAGCTTAAGGAAGAACGGATACAGTTTGCAGGAAATGAAATCGAAGTACTGGAAAAGGCCTTGAATTTAATGCAAGCGCATATAAGCAAAGGCCTCGATGAAAAGACGCAGGAACTGGCGTTTCAGACAACCACACTCAGCGTACTGATAGATTCTATTCCCGATCATATTTTCGTTAAGGATTTGAATCTTAATTATCTAATCTGTAATAAGAGCCTTGCTGATTATCATGACCGCGCCAAAGAGTATATAATCGGGAAAAATGACGTCGACGGCCTTGGTGCGCCTCCGGATATTGTTGAACAGTTTAATAAAACCGATCTCGTGGTTATGGAAAGTCGAAATACAGTTATTACCGAAGAGCTTGTCATGTCTGCCGATGGAAAAAGGGCTCTTTTTGAAACAATAAAAGCCCCGCTTTATATCGATGGCAAAACCATCGGGGTCTTAGGTATATCGCGTGATATTACCGAACGCATGGCACTGGCAACGGCGGAGTTGGAAAGTAAAGCGAAATCAGAATTTTTGTCAAATATGAGTCACGAAATGCGGACACCGCTTAATGCAATCATCGGCATGTCGACCATCGGGAACAAAACAGACGACACTGAAAAGAAAACAGATGCTTTCAATAAAATCGGGGATGCCTCTTCACATTTACTGGGAATAGTAAATGATATACTTGACATGGCGAAAATTGAAGCAAACAACCTTGAGTTAGTTCCTGCAGAATTCAACTTTAAACACATGATTGAAAAGGTACTTTCTGTTGTTAAGTACCGTGCGGATGAAAAGAAGCAGACACTGACAGTCAAAATTGACGAGAAAATACCTGATCAGGTTATTGGTGACGAACAACGATTGTCGCAGGTTCTAATAAATATTCTCAGCAATGCTGTAAAGTTTACTCAAGAGAGTGGTAATGTCCGTCTTGTTATTTCTATAACCGGGAAAACCGATAGCACCTACAAGCTAAAAATAGAGGTATCTGATGATGGGATCGGTATATCACCCGAGCAGCAGGAGAATCTGTTTGGGATTTTTGAACAAGCTGACAGCAAAACAAACCGTGAATATGGCGGAATGGGATTGGGTCTGGCAATTGTAAAGCGTATTATAGAACTGATGGGCGGAAGTATTCAGGTTGAATCAGAGCTTGGCAAGGGAGCAAAGTTCATTGTTACAGCGATGTTGGAAGACGCACATGTGTTTAGTTCTACGCTGGAAGACCACGTTGAACCGGGAAACGACAGCGACACTGCTTCAAGCTCCGGCATATTCACGGGTAAACATATGCTGGTTGCAGAAGACGTCGAAATTAACCGCGAGATATTGCTTGCGCTTTTGGGAGACAGTGGTTTTACTATCGACTGTGTTGAAAACGGCAAAGAGGCTCTTATAATAGTATCCGATAATCCTGAAAGATACGACATCATACTGATGGATTTGCAAATGCCGCAAATGGACGGCTTGGAAGCAACAAGACGCATACGGACTTTTTATGAAGAACACGGAGCATCTGTCCAAAGAGACAAGAAGCTGGTGATCGTAGCTATGACAGCCAACGTCTTCCAAGACGACATAGACGCCTGCATGGAAGCCGGCATGGACGCCCATATGGGCAAACCCGTTGATATCGTAAAGCTGACAGACAAGCTAAAAGAGCTGTTACTATAAGAGAAAATCGCAACAAATCGTTGTGGGAAACCGTTACCGGTCATACCGGATCGATAATTTGACAAAACAAAAATGAGTAGATATAATCTTGTCCGTGCTTCCGTAGCTCACTCGGTAGAGCAGTTCATTCGTAATGAACAGGTAGTCGGTTCGAATCCGACCGGAAGCTCCATATGTTCTCAAAAGCCGGTATATTAAACATGGCTTTTTTTTCTTTTTCTGTTATACTGAAAAAGCTTGACAAAATTTACTAACAGGAGGAAGCAAATGAAGTTTTCACAAATGCCATACGAAAGACCTGATATAGCACAAATGACTGCTGATGGGGAAGCCGTTGTCGCGGCTGTCCGGGCTGCAAGCAGTGCGGCAGAGATAATGAAGCTGTACGAGAAATTTAAAAGGATGTTCAAGGATGTGCACACTCTTAATTCTTTGGTGTATATCCGACATACCGTCGATACAAAAGATGAGTTCTACGATAAGGAAAAAGACTTTTTTGACGAAGTTGACCCGCTAATTGAGAAAATCGGTATGGACTATTACCGTGCAATGGTGAACTCATCGCAAAGAGCGGAACTGGAAAAGGAACTCGGTGAAAAATGGTTCTCGGATGCAGAGCTGAAACTCAAGGGTTTTGATGAGAAAATAATTGAGGAAATGCAGAAAGAAAATGCTCTCTGCAGCAAGTATAATAAACTAATGGCGTCTGCAAGTCTTGACTTTGACGGTAAAAAGCAAAATCTTTCCCAACTCAGGGCATACCAGTTGTCAGCAGACAGGGAAGTGCGAAAAGCAGCATATGCCAAGCGGACAGAGTTTTTCGTTGAGAACGAAGCAGAGCTTGATGAGATTTTCAGCGAATTGGTAAAGCTTCGCCATACAATGGCACAAAAGCTGGGTTATGAAAACTTTGTTGAGCTTGGTTATATTTTAATGCATCGCAACAGTTACGATGCCGTCGCTGTTAAACGCTTTCGCGATCAGGTAAAGAAAGTACTTGTGCCGTTTCTCAGAGATATGCATGAGCGAAGACGTAAAGACCTCGAAGTTGAAAGCTTAAAATTCTACGATGAAGATATTTTTTATGCAGAAGGAAATCCCACTCCAAAAGGCACACCCGAAGAAATGTTTGCGGCAGGGAAGACGATGTATGACGAGCTTTCTGCGGAAACTAAGGAGTTTTTTGATTTCATGCTGGATAAAGAACTTTTTGACGTGCTCGCTAAGGAAGGGAAGTCAGGTGGCGGATATTGTACCTTCCTTCCTAACTACGGCTCCCCGTTTATTTTCGCAAACTTCAATGGTACCAGTGAAGATGTGGATGTAATGACACATGAATGCGGGCATGCGTTATGTGCATATATGGCAAGAAATATCGAAATTGTTGAGTATCAAGATTATACATCAGACGTAGCGGAAATACATTCTATGGCGATGGAGTTTTTCACTGCGGATTGGATGAAGCTATTTTTCAAAGATGAAACAGATAAATTCCTATATATG
>Ga0123353_10000860_pt1 | contig 36931 bp, 33 predicted proteins | sample TergutLab28metaG_3_FD_92763 | JGI IMG/M metagenome (GOLD analysis project Ga0123353, IMG submission 92763) | Labiotermes labralis P3 segment gut microbial communities from Petit-Saut dam, French Guiana - Lab288 P3 | ecosystem: Host-associated > Arthropoda: Insects > Digestive system > Gut ... | reverse complement strand
TTGCAATAGGTGGTGGTGACGGTCTCGGCTTCTTCTTCGGTTTCAACCGCGTTGCCGTCCCCATCGTAGAAAAGTTTGCTGGCTTCGTACAGCGGCTGGTATACCAGCCAGTTGGTGGCCAGGTGATAGGGCACATAGAAAGCCGGCTCGGACATGGCCGCTGAAAGAATGATATCGATGGTGTAGTCGTCGATCTTCTTGAGGCCCACGTCGTCCCAGGTTACATCGGCGGCCATGGTGGCGACCTTCAGGTACTCCCCGGCATAACTCTCGTAGGGCGCGCCCGGCGCAAGGTAGTTTTCGTACATATACTTGGCCGAAACCCAGGCTTCGTCGTCTTCCTCGTCTTCCACGCCTGCGTCGCGGTACATCACCTCATCCGTGACCGCCACATGCTGCGGGGCGGGGTTGCCATCAGCATCCTCGCAGCCCTCAAGGCCCCAGAAACCCCACATATCCAGGGCGACTTCCAGATCGCCCGCATCCTCATACGAGGTGAAGGCGACGTAGGTCATCTTGCCGGCGTACAGGTAATTCTGGGCGTTGAGCAGATTAAACTCGCCCTGATACAACGAATCCGCGCGGCGATTGAGCATCTTGGGGTTGAGCTGCTGCTGCATGGAGTAGATGTAATCGTCCGCGGTGATCTTCTCGCCGTTTTCCCAGGTGGCATCCGGATTGAGCGGGATGCGGAATACTTTTGCGCTCTCGCCCTCCTCTACGCCATAGGAGCCGACGTACTCAGCCGTCACGTCGGTGGGATAATCCGCGGCCATTTCGGGGACGACGGAATACCCATCCCCTGTGTCGTTGATCACGAAATCGTAGAACCCTATGTTGTTGAAGGTGATGATATAGTTGTCGTCATTCGTTTCCCAGGCGTGGGGGTTCCAGTCCAGGCCGCCGCCCATGCCGACAAAATAGTCGTTATAGGTATACACCTTTTCATCGGTGTAATCCTTGCCGGGTTCACCGGCAAACACGGCCTTGTTGATCTCCCCCGCGCTACCCGCCGCGACACGCTCCAGGGTGACCTCACCGGCATGGAAAACGCGCGCGCCGGGATCGTAACCGGCGGCTGGGGCAAACGCCTCGTCTCCTGCCAGGGCAAACGCACACGACAGGACGAGAACCAGGGAAAGCGCCACGGAAATGATTCTCTTCATTGGAAAAACCCCTCCTTTATTTTATGAGAAGCCAGGCCATTTGTTTGTATGGTAAATCCACTGGCTTGCGTTGTGACAAAGTGTATGCTCTTTTGATGGGTTTGTCAAGCGTTGCGCTCATGCCGGATCAGCGCCCAGGTGGCTTTCCTCAGATTGTCGAATGCCGGGTCTCGCATAGCCTCGCACACAAAGGATTGGCGCGGCGAGTTGATATCCTCGCCGCTGATTTGCAGCATGCCGTATCGGTCGCACAGCGCGCGCACCCGCTCAATCTGCGCCATCGTGTTCCGGGAGGGCATATAGGAGATGGAACGGAAACCCAGCGCCGCTAGTTCCTCAAACAACTCGCCTAAAAAAGAATCCTCATTGCCCAGGTACGGGTAGGTGGCGATCATGTTATGGGCGTCGGCAAAGCGCACCGCCTCGCTGATGAGAGGGCATTCATTGGTATCCGCGGGCACATAGATTTTTTGTACCAGGCGGCTCTTAAGCAGGCCCAGCAGGTCGTACGCATAGTGGGGATTTTCGGGGTCGTTCAGCAGCGCTTCGGCGTTCTTGGATACGGGCATCAACTTGCGCAAGAAGCGCAAAAGATTTTCTCCTCTGCCGTTTTTAGAGATCAGCTCCAGACTTAGCGCATACAGCAGATGCCGCTCGGTGACCGAGCCGCCCTCGTGCCGCTGGGAAAGGGGCAGCACATCGGCATCGTAGCCCAGCGACGTGCTGCAAACGTTGTTGATGTTGGTTAGCATCGCCCGGTTGCGCGCCTGCCGCGCTTCGCATATCGGAGCCAGGAACGCCGCGGCCGCGTCGAATTGGGTGTGGGGTACGCCGTGTACGGTGATGTAGCTGACGCCGCCCTGATCCGGGTTGTTGGTGAGGCGCGTACCCAGGGCCGTGCCGGTATGGGTGGCGCGCATCTCAAAGCCGGTGGTGGTGGGCATGGACAGGATTTGCCCCGCCTCTGTGAACTCCCTTGCGCCGGAGATGGAATCGTGATCCACGATACCGGCGGTGGAAAGCCCGGCGCTGTATGCCATCCAGATCGCCTTGGCGGGGGAATAGGGCGAGAAGGAGTAGGTGGTGTGGATATGGTTGTTTACATCGTTGCCCGCCTGGGGCCGGGCAAGCCTTCCCGCGTCGATCTCCGCCCGCAGCGCCCGCAATGCCTCCAGCCGCTCGGTTTTCAGGGGAGCGTTGAGTTGTTCGACCAAATCTTGATGCATCGTACCCCTCATTTCAGCATGGTTTGCCCGCCGGTCACCGGGAGCGCCTGGCCGGTTTCGTAGGCCTGCTCCACGCAATATAGAATGGCCCGGGCTACGTCCACAGGCAAACAGCCCCGGTTCATGGGCACCTTGGCTTCGTAAAAACGTTTGACATCCTCGGCCGTCCGCGCGCCGGGTACCTTACCCGCCTGCAGGTATTGCACGAACAGCCCCTTTTGGGGATCCATCCATAAGGGGCCTTCAAAGTAATTGCCGGGGCATACGGCGTTTACCTTGATGCCGAACGCCGCCAGTTCCTTGGCGAAGGACTGGGCGAGGCCGATGCCGCCAAACTTGCCGCCCGCGTAGGCGAAATTCTTGTTAGAGCCCTCCAGGCCGGATTTGGAGTTGATCTGCACGATGTCTGCGGTGGCCTGGGGGTTAAAGCGGCGTTGCAGCTTCATTACGCGGGCCGCATACTTTGCGCACAGAAAAAAGCCGGTGTAGTTCACCCTGGTCACCAGTTCGAAGCGCTGAACATCCATGTCCTCCAGCCCGCCGGAGATCAGGATGCCCGCGTTGGATACCAGCAGATCCAACCCGCCGAAGGCGGCCACGGTCGTGTCGATCATCGCGGACACCGAAGCTTCGTCGCCTACGTCGCAGCCCATGGAGATCGCTGTACCGTGGCCATATATACCGTTGGCCGTATCGGCGTTGCACCGGGCCTTCTCTTGGTTAAGATCGGCGTACACCATGTAACAACCCTGCTGGAGTAACTCAGCGGCAATGCCCTCGCCGAACCCTTGGGCGCTGCCGGTAACGATCACGATCTTGCCGCTCAATCGTCCTGGCCGGTGATCTCGGCTCAGGGTAAAGACGCCTACGCCTTCGATGGCGATCCGTTGGGGTTCAGCGTCAGGCAACGCGGCGAACAGGGCCTCTTCATCGGTGGCGGGCAGGCCAGGATCGGCCTTTTCCCCTGCCAGAAATCGAACGATGGGCGCGACGCCATTGCGGGCATATTTCTGGCGGATGATGGGGGCGATATCGGTTGTTACATTCATTTCGGTGCCTCCCTTTGTAGGGGCGATTATCAATCGCCCGTTCGTCTCATGGGCGGTTGTGTGATGGGCGGTGGGCCATTGGGGGTCAGGGCGGCCACATAGGGCCGCCCCTACAAATTGCCCACGCTTGTGGTCGCGCAACGCGCGTCCCTGCGTAGGGGCGGCCCTGTGTGGCTGCCCTGACCCGTTGGGCGGGCGATTGATAATCGCCCCTACAGTATCGGCGTCGCCTGTTCCAGCAGCACCCGCTCACATTCAGGCGACCACACCCCATTGTTCTCGTCCGTAAGGCGGGCCAGTGACCCAAACATCGGGTCGGCCTTGCCCAGTTGGGCAAAATCCTCGATGGCTGTGAGGGGCAGCGAGATTTGGTTGTAGATCAGTTTCTTGCCGCCGGGGAGGCGGGGCAGGCGAAGGGTGGTATCGATCACGGCGTCCAGCCCGCCGATGTGGGTTACCATCACCGAAGGGTCGATGCGGCCCGCAGCCATCAGCGCCAGGGATTCGATCATGTCGGCCGTATTGCCGCCACTGTTGCCTGCCACGTGGGTGGCCATGTAGTGGACGTTGTAAAAGTTATATTGCGCGGAAAAAGCCGGGTCGGTGGGTCCGGCAAAAAAATTCAGGCAGCCGTCATAACCCAGGATGGCATCGGCCTGTTCTACCAGGGCGGCAACGGGGGCATAGACATATACGTCGTCAAAACCCATCCCACCGGTGAAGGCGCGCAGGGAAGCGACCGCGCCGTCCATTCGGCTGGTGTTCACATAGTGCAGCGCTACACCCTGACGGGCGGCTTGCTCCACGGTGAACAGGGAGGCGGCTCGGGCCAGCCTCGCTTCGTCGATATCGGTGACCACCAGCAGAGAGGGCCTGCGATCAGCGTGGAGCGCGTAATCGATGGCGCCCAGCCCCATGGGCCCGGCCCCGGCCAGCAGGGCCATCTTGCCGCCGGCTACGATGCCCATCTCGTGGACGTAGCTGCCGGGTTTGGTGTGATAATTCACGTGAAAACCGCCTACGATGCAGCTCATGGGTTCGGCCAGGGAGCCGTGATAGAAGGCGGCTCCATCAAAGGGCAGCAGGCAGCCGTGCTCCATCACAGTGGCCGGGATGATGACATGGGTGGCCGCGCCGCCGATATAGGGAAAGCTGTAGCCCGGGGCGGCGTGCACGTTGGCCGGATCGTTGATGGCGGGCTGGATGGAGAACCTGTCGCCGGGTTTGAACTGACCGGCCCACCTTTTGCCCACCGTCAGCAGTTCGCCACAGAACTCATGCCCGATGATCACCGGGCGCTGGACGATATCGCCGGGCACGCGCTTGTGATCCGTCCCCCGCATTGCCGCTTTGTAGGAGGACATGCAGATGCTGTCGGTTACGATGCGAGCCAGAATTTCATCATCCTGGATGGCAGGCAGGTCAAAGGCCTCCAGGCGCAGGTCTTGTTTGCCGTATAGGCGAACCGCTTTTGTTTTCATAATTATATCCCGTGCCTCTCCCGCCGCATTTTTTCCAGCGTGGTAAAGTTCATCTTGGGTGTGTAGCCGGGCAAGGGCAGTATCTTCTCGTGCACCGCGTCCAGTATCCACCCAGCCTGAGGATAATAGTAGGGTTCTAGCTCCGGGCAGGGGCAGATTACGTTGGGCGCGGCCACAACCACCGGGGGCGCGTCCAGCGAATCAAAGGCGAACTCGGTGATGTTGCGGGCCAAATCGTTTATGTGAGCGCCCCGTTCGCATGCGTCGGACACCAGCACGATGCGCCCGGTCTTGCGCACCGATCCGATCACCTTTTCGTAGTTGAAGGGCGTCAGGCTGCGGGCGTCGATCACCTCGGCGGAAAGGCCGTACTGCCGCTCAAGCAAATCAGCGGCCTCCAGCGCGCTATACAGCGACGCGCCTACGGTGAGGATGGTGAGGCCGGCCCCAGGCCGCTTGATGTCGGGTTCGCCGATGGCAACCTCGTAATAACCTTCGGGCACACCTTCCTTGTAGAAGAGTTCGCCCATGTCGTACAGTTTTTGGGATTCGAAGAATACCACCGGGTCGGAGCCGCTCAGGGCGGCGTTCATCAGGCCCTTGGCGTCGTAGGGGGTGGCCGGGTATACCACCTTCAGGCCGGGGATGTGGGTGGTGAGGGAGGTCCAGTCCTGGGCGTGCTGCGCGCCGTACTTGGAGCCTACCGACACCCGCAGCACCACCGGCGCCTGCAGAGCGCCCGCGCTCATGGCTTGCCACTTGGCCAGTTGGTTAAACACCTCGTCCCCCGCGCGGCCAAGGAAGTCGCAGTACATCAATTCCGGGATGGCCCGCCCGCCGCACAGGGCGTACCCCACGGCGGAGGCCGCAATCGTACCCTCGGAGATGGGCGCGTTAAAGAACCGGTGATAGGGGATGGACTCGGTGAGGCCGCCGTACACCCCAAAAGCGCCGCCCCAGTCCCGGTTGTCCTCGCCGTAAGCCACCAGGGTGGGGTCTAGGTAGAATTTATCGAGAATCGCTTCAAACAGAGCGTCGCGCACATTGTATTGGCGCAGTTTCGAGACCGGCTTACCCTGGGCGTCCAACCCATAGCGGGCCTTGTCCCGCAATTTGATCCAGCGGCTGTTTTCTTCTTTAGGAGCAAGCACGTCGGGTTGGCGGTCAGCATACTTTTCAACACGCTTGTTCGAGAACATAAAGCGGCGGATGGCGTCGGGCTCCTGAAACAGGTCCATGCGAGGCGAGATATTCTCATCGATGGCCAGCCGCATGATCTTGGTGATGCGGTCACGGATGGCGGCGTCGATGGCGTCGAATTCAGCGGTATCGGCGTGTTTGCATTCGATCATTCCCCAACGGAAGGCGCTGATAGAATCTACCGCCTGCCAAGCGTCGATTTCTTCTTTGGTGCGATAAGAGGAGGCATCGGTGGCGGAATGGCCCGCATATCGATAGGTCACGGTATCCAGCAGCACCGGGCCCCGGCGATTCTCGATTACCTTGCGCTTGCGTTCAAAGGCGTCGATTACGGCAAAGGGGTTATAGCCGTCGATGCGCTCGCTGTGCAGTTGATCGGGATGGACGCCCGCGCCTATCCGGGCCAGGATGTCGTAAGCCATGGTCTCGCCGCTGGTTTGGCCGCCCATGCCGTAGTGATTGTTCAGGATGTGAAAGATCACCGGCAGGCCGCCGCGATGGGCTTCGTCCCACAGTTTGGTAAACTGGTCCTGGGCGGCGAAGTTCAGGGCTTCCAACACCGGCCCGCAGCCCAGGGAGGCGTCGCCTACGTTGCACACCACCAAGCCGGGCACAGCATTGACCCGCTTGAACAGCGCCGCGCCCACCGAGATGCCCGCCGAACCGCCCACGATGGCGTTGTTGGGATAGATGCCAAAGGGTGCAAAGAACACGTGCATGGAGTTACCCAGCCCGCGGGTAAAGCCGTTATTGCGCCCGAACAGCTCGGCCATAAAACCGTAGAGCAAGAAGTCCATGGCCAGATCCTTTGTGTTGCCGGTTTTGTTTTGTTTTTCGACGGGGGCCAGGGTCGCGCCGCTCAAAAAAGAGCCCATGATGGTATGCAGCTCATCTTCGCTCAGTTGCTTGATGGCGGCGCAGCCTTTGGCGAGCACCTCGCCGTGGCTCCTATGGGAACCGAAGATGACGTCGTCCTTGGCCAGGGTATAAGCCATGCCTACGGCGGCGGCCTCCTGGCCGGTGCACAGATGGGCCGGGCCGGTGTACACGTAATCCACGCCGTTGTACTGCTTGGTGGTGCGCACTGAATAGAGCATGGACTCAAACTCGCGGATCACCTGCATGTCGTGATAGATGCCCAGCAGATCGGCCTTGGCGAAGGCGCTGGCCGATTCGGCGAAGGGCCTTTGATATTGATTCAGAGGGATGGGGGCAAAGGTGAGCTGCCCGGCGGCGCGCATCTTGGCGGGATCGACGAATTGGCTTTTTGGCATGGCGCAATACTCCTTTGATTACGAATGAAATAACCCCTCGCGCAGTATCTCTGCCACCGAAGGGTGGGGGAACACGATTTTTTTGGCCTGCTCCAGGCTGATTTCCCTGGAGATGAGGGTTGCGGCGACGGTGATGATCTCCGAGGCCGGGTTGCCCAGCATGTGGACGCCAATCAGCCGCCTGCCCGCCCATACCAGCTTGCAGACGCCGGTTCCGCCTTCGTTTTCCGCCATGTAGCGGCCTGAGTACATCATGGGCAGCTTTACCTCGCGGGCATCGAGTCCCTTGGCCCGGGCGGTTTCGAGGGTTTCGCCTACCCCGGCTGCCTCGGGGTTGGTGTAGATCACCGAGGGGATGGCGTTGTATTCCATGGTATCCTTGCGGCCGCAGATCACGTTGACTGCCACTTCGGCCTCCCGATAGGCGGTGTGGGCCAGCATGGATGTCCCGTTGATGTCCCCGGCGGCGAATACGCCGGGCACATTGGTTTTTTGCTGGGCATCGGTAGGCACTGCGCCGTTTTGAAGTTCGATGCCGATTCTTTCCAGACCCGAGCCTGCAGTCACGGCGCGCCGCCCAACGGAAAGCAGCGCCTTGTCGCAGGGAACGGTTTCGCTCTTGCCGTCCCGCTCGTACGTTACGGCATCTTGGCCTATGCTGGTGAGCTTCGCATTGAGTATAAAGCGCACGCCCCGCTTCTCGTATTCCTTTTGCAGCAGGGATGCAATTTCCGTATCTGTGGGCCCGGCGATCTTTCCCAGCATCTCGATCACGGTCACCTGGCATAGGGCCGATGTCATCAGCGAAGCCATCTCCAGGCCGATCACACCGCCGCCTACGATCACCAGGCCCTTGGGCGGTTCGGTGAGGGCCAGCATCTCCCGGTTGGTCATAGCAAAACCCGAAGCAAGCGCCCTTTCCAGGCCGTCGATGGGCGGCAGCACCGGCTCTGATCCGGTGCAGAGCAACAGCTTGGCGGCCCGGTAGCTCTCCCCACCGGCCCGAACGGCAAAACCGCCCTCCACGCGCCCCTCGATCTGCGCCCGGGCTTTGATGACGGTAACGCCGGACCGTTTGAGCGTACCTTCGATGCCCAACACCAGCTTTTTGACGATCTTGTCTTTTCGCCGTACGGCGGCGGCGTAGTCCAGCTTTGGCGCGTCGCAGGTCACGCCGTAGCGCGCGCCGCCACCGTTGGCGTAGTCAAAAAGTTTTGCGGAATGCAGCAGCGCTTTGGAAGGGATGCAGCCCTCGTTGAGGCACACGCCGCCTATAGTCCGCTCCTCAAACAGGATGGTGCTGAGGCCTTCTTTTGCGGCCAGTTCGGCTCCATGATACCCTGCCGGGCCGCCGCCGATGATGATCAAATCGTGCATGTGGTCTCCTTCACGTCAAGATGTAGGGGCGATTATTAATCGCCCGTGGATTCAACAAACCTTCTGATAGCGCAAGTTTTTTCGGGCGATTGATAATCGCCCCTACAAGGCTACCAGCTCGGTAAAGCTCTCTAAATTTTTACAGAGCGCCTGCAAAAACCGAGACGCGGGCGCGCCGTCCACGGCCCGGTGATCGTAGGTGAGGGAGAGGGCCATGCAGGGATAGAGCTGCAATGCGCCGCCTGCTTCGCGCACCCGCTGGATGATGGCGCAAACGCCCAATATGCCGGTTTGGGGCGCGTTGAGGATGGGCGTGAAGTGCTCGATGCCGTACATGCCCAGGTTGGACACCGTAAAGCTGCCGCCGGTGAGCGCCTCCGCCGGGGCCGTACCAGCCCGGCAGCCTTCGGCCAGTTCCCTGAGCGCCTTCGAAATTTGCAAAAGCGATAGCTCCGATCCGCCAAAGATCACCGGGGCCATCAACCCTTTTGGTGTATCCACCGCGCAGGCCAGGTTGACTTGATGGAAGAAACGCACGGTGGCGCCGTCGTCCAGCACCCAGGCGTTGAGCTCGGGGTAATCCGGCAGCGTGCGGGTGACTGCATAGAGGACCATGTCGGTGAGGGTAACGCCGCTCATCTCCGGATCGTTCTTGAACGATGCCCGATGGGCCAGGATATCCGTGGCGTCAAAGGAGGCGGTGTGGGTGAGCTGGGCGGTTTGCGCCAGGGAGGCCGTCATGTTCTTGGCGATAATTTTCCGCAGGTGGGGCATGGGGCGGTCCTCATAGGCTGATGCCGGTTGCACCGCCCGCACAACGCCGTGTTCCAGCAAGGCGCGCACATCCCGTTCGATGACGCGGCCCTCTGGCCCGGTGGGCGCGGCCAGCATGGGATCGATGTCGGCTTTGGCTGCCAATGCGCGGGCGCGGGGCGATATGCCCCTCCCGGTTGCCTGGGGTTCCGGCGGGCGCGCAATGCGCGCCCCTACAGGGGTTTCGCCGTGGCTTGTAGGGGCGCGCATTGCGCGCCCGTTCTCCTCAGGGTGGGCATCATATGTTTCGCCCTCTTCGCCAATCGCACAGATTGGCGCCTGAATCAGCGCCTCCTCACCCTCGGGCAGGATCAACTTGAGCACTGTACCCGCGTAATCCGAAGGTACGTCGAAAGACGACTTGCCAGTCTCAATGGAAAACAGCTTGTCGCCTACGCTTACCTTGTCGCCCTCCCGTACATGCCACTGGGCCAGCAACGCGCTTTCTTCCGATATGCCCAGCTGGGGCATGAGGACTAGATTGGCCAAAAGAGCTCCCTCCTTGCTTTGACCAGCATACTGCAAATGAACAAAAATGACAAGCTTTTGCTTGACGTGTATTCGTTTCGTGGGTACGATAGAGGCGCGAGGAGGAATGATCATGAGCGGCTATTATGATTGCGCCAGAGAGAAGTACGCAGGCATAGGCGTGGACACCGAGGCGGCCATCGCGCGGCTCAGCGCTGTGCCCATTTCCATCCATTGCTGGCAGGGGGACGATGTGGCCGGGTTCGAAAGCGGCGGCAGAGCCCTCTCCGGCGGCATCCAGGCCACGGGCAATTATCCGGGAAAGGCGCGCAATCCCCAGGAATTGATGATGGATTTTGCCAAGGCGGTCTCGCTGATCCCCGGCAAGCACCGCATCAACCTTCACGCCAGCTATGCCGTGTTTGACGGTGAGCCCGCGGATCGCGACGCCCTTTTGCCTGAGCACTTTGCCGCCTGGATTAACTTTGCGAAGGAACATGGGCTGGGCATGGACTTGAATCCCACTCTTTTCAGCCATCCCATGGTGAAGGAGAACCTCACCCTGTCCAGCCCCGACGAGGAGGTCCGCGCATTCTGGGTGCGCCACGCCGTCGCCACCCGGCGCATCGCCGATGCCATGGCCCGGGCCACAGGTTCACCGGCCCTCCACAACATCTGGATTGCCGATGGGTTCAAGGATGTGCCCGCCGACCGCATCGGGCCCCGTCTGCGGCTCAAAAAAAGCCTGGACGAGATATTTGCCGAACAGCTGCCCGGCGTGATCGATTGCGTGGAGAGCAAGCTGTTTGGCATCGGCCTGGAATCGTATACCGTGGGCAGCGGCGAGTTTTACCTGGCTTACGCCGCCGGCCGCCCCGGGGTCTACAATCTGCTGGACAACGGCCACTATCATCCCACCGAAACCGTAAGCGACAAGATCGCCAGCCTGCTGGCCTTCTTTGATAAACTGCCCCTGCATGTGACCCGGCCCGTGCGCTGGGATTCGGATCATGTGGTGCTGCTGGACGACGAGCTCAAAGAAATCGCCAAGGAGATCGTTCGAAACGATGCCCTGGACAAGGCGCTCATCGGCCTGGACTACTTTGACGCGTCCATCAACCGGGTCGCCGCCTGGGTCATCGGCGTGCGCAACATGCAAAAAGCCCTGCTGTTGGCCCTGCTCATGCCCTTCCCAACGTTGCGTGCGATGCAGGATTCCTATCAGTTTACCGAGCTGATGGCATGCCAGGAGGCGCTCAAAACCCTGCCTTTCGGCGCGGTGTGGGAGGCGTTTTGTGATCGTTTGGGCGTGCCCCAGGACGATCAGTGGCTCAAGGAAGTGAAAGCCTACGAGGCGGACGTGCTGGCAAAGAGGTGAAGTTATGAGCATGCAAAAACTGCTGGAGATGTCCCGCCGGTACGGTTCGAATCCGGCCTATGTGCTGGCGGGCGGGGGAAATACTTCGTTTAAAGATGGCGGCGTGATGTGGGTGAAGGGGTCGGGAGCCGCCCTGGCTACGATCAACGAGGCGCAGTTTGTACGGATGGACGTAGCCAAACTCACCGCCATGCTGGACAAGCCCTATCCGGTGGAGGACGCGGCCCGTGAGCGGCAGGCTCTGGCCGATGTCCTGGCTGCCCGTCTGCCCGGCGAGGAACCGAAGCGCCCCAGTGTGGAGGCGATTTTGCACGCGCTTTTTCCCTATCGGTATGTATTGCACACCCACCCGGCCCTGGTAAATGGCCTGACTTGCGGACGGGATGGCGAGGCCGCCTGCAAGCGCTTATTCGGTGATGATGTCGTGTGGGTTCCTCTCACCAAGCCGGGATATGTGCTTGCTAAGGTTTGCAAAGAGGCCTTTGCTGCCGCGGACGTCTATCCCAAGGCGGCGCTGATGCAAAATCACGGGCTGATCGTAGCCGCCGACAGTGTGGAGGAGATCGACGCACGCATGGCGGGGATCATGGCCGCGCTTCTAGCACAAGTAACAGTAGAGCCCGATTTTTCGCCGGTTGCATGGGATGCGGGCATGGTCGATACGCTTGCTTCCCAGCTGCCGGGCGCTACGTTCTGCACCAACGCCCAGACGATGGCCTTCGTGCAGGGCGCGGACACGATGGCGCCATTGATGAAACCCTTTACCCCGGATCACATCGTGTACTGCAAACATGTGCCGCTATACGTGAAACCTACGCAAGATCTATCTGCTACCATGGAGGCATATCGCGCTCAATGCGGTTTCCCGCCAAAGATTGTGGCCGTGCAAGGCCTCGGCTTCTTTGCCCTGGGCAAAAACGAACAGGAGGCGGAAACCGCGCGCCTCCTGTTTCTAGACGCCATGAAGATAGCCGTGTACGCCCGGGCCTTTGGCGGCTGCATGCCGCTCCCCGATGATTTTGCTCACTTCATATTGAACTGGGAAGCGGAGAGTTATCGGCAAGGGGTGGCTGTGCCAGGATAATGCGATGGCTTTGGAGAAGTTTGATGCAGTGATTGTATGGAGGAAACAGGATGAAAGCGCTGTATGACAAGGAAGCCGCAAAGACCATCAACAGGTTAGATGCGCCGACAAAACAGCGCATTCGCAAGGCAGTAAACGACATACCGGAAGGCGATATCAAGCCATTAAAAGGATATACAGATGGGCGGAAAAGGCTTAGGATAGGAAAGTTCAGAATCATTTTTCGCGAAGCTGAAAAGGATAGCGAAAAGATATTGTTTATTATGGAGATCGGCTCCCGGGGCGACATCTACAAATAAGGAGGATTAACATGACGCAGGCAGTAAAGCAGATTTCGGATATGATGGCTATGCTTCCAGAGGAAGAGCAGAATTTTGCATGCGAGTTTGTTAAGAGATTGGTGTTGGCATGGGATCCAGACTTTACAAAGGTAACACCAGCGGAAGCAATTGTGCTGGAGCAAGCCGAAGCCAACTTTGCACGTGGAGATGTAGCACCGGATGACGCCATCAATTGGGACTAGATAGAGCCAATGAAGAGGTGAACCCATGGATCGTTATCTGGCGGTGGATATCGGCGCGTCCAGCGGACGCCACATACTCGGCCATGTGGAAGACGGGCGGATCGTGCTGGAGCAGGTGTACCGATTTGAAAATCGCATGGTGGAAAAAGGCGGCCACATCTGCTGGGATGTGGACACCCTCTTTGCCCACATACTGGCGGGCTTGCGCGCCGCCAAGGAGGCGGGTAAAGCGCCGCTCACCATGGGCATCGACACCTGGGGTGTGGACTTTGTGCTGCTGGATGGGCAAGGCCGGCTCATCGGCGACGCCGTGGCTTATCGGGACAGGCGCACCGAGGGCATGGAGCAGGCGCTGGAGCGCATCATACCCTTTGAGGCGCTCTATCAAAAAACCGGCGCACAGCGCCAGCCTTTTAACACCGTCTATCAGTTGATGGCCACCAAACATGCCCAGCCTGAACGGCTGGCCCGTGCGCGCAGCCTGCTGATGATGCCGGATTATCTCAACTTTTTGCTCACCGGCGTGCGAAGCCAGGAGTATACCAATGCCACCACCACCGGGTTGGTGGATGCGCGCGCCAGAGCATGGGATACGAGCTTGCTTGATACCCTTGGTTTGCCACGCGGGTTATTTGGCGAGCTCTCCATGCCGGGCACGTCCTTGGGCGGTTTTAGCGATGCGGTGCGGGCGGAGGTGGGATTCTATTGCCAGGTGCTGCTGCCTGCCACCCACGATACCGGCAGCGCCTTTCTGGCGATCCCCGCCCGTGGCCCGCGTTCGGTGTATCTCTCCAGCGGCACCTGGAGCCTGCTGGGTGTGGAACAGGCATCGCCCATCACCACCCAAGCGGCCTGCGAGGCGGGTTTTACCAACGAGGGCGGGTACGGCGGAAACTATCGCTTTTTGCAGAACATCATGGGGCTGTGGATGCTGCAATCCATCCGTCGTAACCTTGGCGATCGTTACACCTTCCCGGAGCTTGCCGCCCTGGCGCGGGAGGCCGAGGGGTTTGGCAGCGTGATCGACGTAAATCACCGCCGCTTTCTGGCGCCGGACGATATGCTCCAGGAGGTAAAGGGCGCCTGCGCCGACACGGGCCAGTCTGTGCCCGCAACCCTTGGCCAGGCGCTGCAGTGCGTGTACCGGAGCCTGGCCCATTGTTATGGCGTTGCGGTCAAAGCGCTTTGCGGTATCACCGGCGTGGTGTACGAGAACATTCATATCGTGGGCGGTGGCAGCCAAGACGCGTACCTCAATCAGCTCACCGCCGACGCCACGGGGCTGCCGCTGTATGCCGGGCCCGTGGAAGGCACAGCCCTGGGCAATATCATCGCGCAGATGATCGCCCGGGATGTTTTCCCGGATGTTTCTACGGCTCGTTCTGCGGTTTCGAAGAGTTTTCCGCTGCAAGTATTTATGCCAAATCAATAATCAAATCAGTAATATCGTTCTTCGCGGTAGGTTTGCGCCGTCATACTTACGGAGGCGAAGGTGGCGTCGAACCGGTACCATTTTCCATCCAGCAGCACGTTGTTCCACGCGTGGTAAGATTTGTCGGCGTAGCCGATCACCAGCTTGGTGGGGATACCCTGTGCGCGCAGCATGCCGGCCATCAGCGCCGCGTAATCGAAACAAATGCCCTTGCGGTTGTCCAGCACCGAGTCGATATCCGGCAGGTACCCGCTCTTTGGTTTGGTTGCGAATATATAATCAAATTGGATGCTGCGGCTGCAGTAGGCGTAGATCGCTTTGACCTTCTCCCGGTCGGTCTCCAGGCCCGCGCATAACTCGTTGGACTTGGCTACGATCTTGCTGTCCGCCGTGTAGTTGACGTACTGGCTGGGGTACAGGTAGATGATGTTGGGATCCACCAGCACCACGGTGATGGACTTCTCGGCTACCAGGGCGTAATAATTCCCTTCCACCCTGGAGAATACCTGGACATTGTACTGCCCGTTCCCCAGTTGGAGCGGAAACACTTCGAACTCGTTGCGCCCGTTCAAGTCATAGGTATATTCCGTATTGCCCATCGTGATGCGGACCTTCAGGCCCGTATCGGTTTGGGCGTGCTTGATCATCACATATCCTTGGGCCATGTTCCCGTAATCGATAGTGACGCCTTCGCTGGTGAACGTGGCTTTTTTGTTATTGGAAGGAGTGGGTACCAATACTTGCGAAGAGCCCTCGGCCTCGGCTTGGGGCAGGATCGCGGTGGAGGCGGCGGCGCAGACAAGCAGGAAGCAGGCGCAAATACGCAAAAAACGGATAGCCAGCCGCATTTGGGACGTGCCCATGCCCGCTCACCTCCGCTCTCAATCTGATAGTACTATATGAAATTTTATTTTAGATGTCAATCGATTTATGCGGGTTTTTTGTGTATTTCTTAAAAATTTTATCATATTGCAAAGTTTTCGCAACAAGAAACGGCGGCCTGTGACAGCCGCCGCCCCTGATCCTCAATTCGCCATTGTCGCACGCACAGCGCGCTCTGTGGCTCATTGGGCTTCCGCGCCGTCTCATCGCGCCACTGGCGCGACGGCGCTCCGCCCACTCGACGCGTTTACTGCGTACTTAGCGCCGAGTGGCGCAATCAGGTGTTGCCAACTGTGCACCACTCCTTTCGTGTTAAATTCTAACGCGCGTGTTAGTGGGTACAGGATAGCATAGGAGCGTTGAAAATGCAAGGGTTTGAAGCAAAAAAACAGGGCGTTTCCATTTAACTTTCGAGGGATGCGCAGCGAAGGTCCAGGGCGATCGCAAAGCCCTGGTCGCCCTTCGCAAAGGGCGAAATCCCTTATTCAAGTAGCGCTAAGATAGGTGTTTCGTGCCTGCGGGCACGACCAAAGGGCTTTGCGATCGCCCTTTGGAAACCTTCGCGGCGCATCACCATACACTTTTAGCTAATAAAAATGCAAATTGATCTCCCCCCCTAAGCAAAAAACACGAGCGACAGTGAGCGCCGCGCTTGTGGGATAATGAACCTGCCATTCAATGCCGGGGCGGGGTGCAAATTCAAATTGTGAGGTGAAGGTATGGCAAGGGAAGTTTACGGGTTTTTTGATTCCACAAAAGAGGATGAGCGGTACTACTCCGAAGCCGATATGTCTTGCGCGCTGCGCATGATCAGCGGCGACGGCGTGGCTGCGCTGGGGGACAACCTGCGCGTGGTGTCCGCTAACGACGGGTTGCAAACCCGCGTGCTTTGCGGGGCGGCCATGTGCAGGGGCTTCTACTTTGAGTTACAGGACGACGGCGGCGGCCCCCTGATTCTTGCCCACGAAGCCGCGCTGTCACAGCCGCGCGTCGACCGGGTGGTGCTGCGGCTCAACAAGAACACCGGAGCGCGTTCCATTACCATCGGGGTACGCAAAGGTTCGCCGGGCGAGTCGCCGCTGCCGCCCGAGTTGCAGCGCACCGACACGGTCTACGAGCTCTCGCTGGCCCGGGTGCATGTGGCTACAGGCGCGGGCGTGTTGCTCGACACGGACATTGCCGACGAGCGGGAGGACGAGGCGCTGTGCGGAATCCTTGCCCCGGCCCGTGTGGAGTGGCTGTTGGGGAGGCTGAACGCATCGGGCATACCCACCGGGACACCGGGGGAAAACGTACAGCAGGCCCTTGACGGCCTGGATGGAAGCTTGGCGCTCATGCTACCGCGGGCAAATGTCATAAACGACCTGATCACCACCGATGCGGGCTACGCATTGGACGCGAGGCAGGGAAAAGCGCTGGGCGAGCGTGCAAATGATCTTTCCGACTTGATTAACGACGGCGCAACCGAACCATACACCCACACCCGCGACCCACTCACCGGCATACACAACTTCACCGGGTCGGGACGCCCCATGGGACGCTCCCTGATCACAGACGCCGTGCAGCCGGGCGACACCTTCTCGGTGAACGGCGTCGCAATGCCCGCCTACATGGGCGAAGATGAGGTGGAGGCCCTGCCCGTTGGTCGGTGGGTTCCGATGATTAATAGCGGATCGCAGCTTGACTTTTCAGGTGGCGGTGGCGGGGGAGGAAAGTGGCGGGTGCTTTCCGGGGCGATTCTGCCGACAGAGGCAAGGGATCGAACGATTTTTGCGGTAACGGACGTTCAGATGATGGGCTCGATTATAAGCGATACCCTACCTATTACACCGTATGAAGGGTTGCTATGGGTTGCTGTTGGGGTACGGGATAGGGCGGTATCGATGGCGGGCGATCTGGTTGTCCACATTATCAACGCGTTTATTTATCGAGCGGGAAATTGGGAGCCAGTTCCGGCGTACTATGGTAAATTTGGTGTATGGACGCCATTTAGCGGCATCTTGTTTTCTGGTGGTATTGCGGGGGTTCCCTGGAGCCACGGGCAGCAGTCAGGGGCGCGTAATCAGATTGCGGGAATTGTTGGAAAAAACCTTCAGGCGTCTACAACTAGCAATTCTACGCCCACAGGTTATAACTCCTTGCTTACAAATGACACAATATCTCTCGCGAACTATAAGTCACTGCATGTGACAGTCGAAGAAAATGTTAGCGATATAAGTTTCCTTAATATAATTGGGATACACACCGTCCGTAACCCGGTTCGGGCATGGAGTAACGCGCTCTCAAATGCTGTCGCGTCGTATGCGCTATCTCCTAACTGGGCCGGAACAGTATCGCTTGATGTGTCGGCGTTAGCAGGAGCGTACTACATAGGATTTTCGCAGGCCCTTGAGGTAAACAGAGCTTTCATGCTAAAAGTATCCAGGGTATGGTTGGAGTAGGAGGAATAAATATGATCTACTTGGATAAACAGTGCCGTTGTCACGTTGATAACGGGGGTGGGCAGTATCGTGAATGGGAAGATAGCGGATTTTTTACAGGAAAAAGCGCCGCTTTTATCGAGGGCTTTCGCGTGGTGCCCGATGGCGAGACATGGACTCGGGAGGACGGCGTGGAGTTCATAGGCCTGATGATCGCGCCAGCCGTCAATTTTGACATCCTGCAGGCTGCCCAGGCGGCCCACGAAGAGACGCTGGAGATGATATCTGGCGTAAAGGCCGTGGCGGCGGAGCATGAGACCGCGCTATTGGAGATAGCCAGTATGGTTGCGGGAGGTGTGTTGTGATGGCGGTTATCTATGCGCGGAGGATCATGGAGGGCCTGATGACCATGGACGATGTGCCCGCGCTGTGGCGGGACCAGGTGCGGGCGATCGTGCAGGACTTGGGAGAACCATAACGCGGCAAGCAGCATGAAAACAAAAACCCTTGCAGGCTTTGCGCCACAAGGGTTTTTTGAAACGCAAGCGCTTCAATGGATCCATTTGTATTACTCCTTCCATTGATCGAGCAATCCCCGCATCCAGCCATGTACGTCCATGGCATACACGTCCTTTAAGTTTTCTTTGGATAGCACCTCTCTGTTATTTCCAAAAGCCACGGGGCCTCCATCATTGAGGAGCATGGCGTGGGTGCCATAGGCCCTGGCCAAGCTGATGTCATGCACCACGGAGATGACCGCTTTGCCCGGCTGCCTGACCCAAGTATCAATCAACTCAAGCGTTTGCTTTTGATATTTTAAGTCCAGGTGATTGATGGGCTCATCCAGGAGAATCAGGTTGGGGTCTTGGGCAAAAACCTGGGCCAGGAACGTACGCTGCAATTCGCCGCCCGACAAGGTGAGCACCGACTGGCGCCGCAATGGCAGCATCCCGGTCATCTCAAGGGCGGCATGCACCTTTTTTTCTCCCTGTTCATCGGTGAAGGTGAAGCGGCCCTTGCGATGGGCATACCGGCCCAGGTTCACCACTTCCTCCACCGTAAAGGCATATCCGACCTGATGGCTTTGGGATAATACGCCCATCTCCTTGGCTAGGGCAGCGGGACGCACATGCTTTATGTCGCGGCCCTGATACCATACCTCTCCCCGGTAAGGGATGCCCTTGGTGAGGGCATGGACGAGCGTGGATTTCCCCGCGCCGTTGGGCCCGGCCACCATCAGCCACTGCCCGGCCTCAAGCGCGAAACTGACGTCGTTCAGCACGGTAAGGCTGCCATACCGAACCGTGAGACCTTGGACATTCAGCATGGCTCATCTCGCCTTTCCCAATGATTTTCGTGATGTATAGAATATGTATACAAACACCATCGAGCCGATCAAGGAGGTGATCACACCGATGGGAAGCTCCAACGGCCTTAATATGACGCGGCCAATGAGATCGGCCAGCATCAGGAAAATCGCTCCGCTAAAAAGGCTGGCGGGCAAAAGGCGCTTATGGTTGGGCCCCACCACCATGCGCACGATGTGGGGCGTCACCAACCCCACAAAGCCGATGGTTCCGCCGATGGACACGCATACGCCGATGAGCGCCGATGCGCAGATGAGCACGCGCAGCTTTACGCGCTTAACATCCACGCCCACGTGGCGGGCATTGTCTTCCCCCACGGCAAAGGCATTCAGTTCCCTGGCGCTGCCCAACAACACCGCACCGCAAAGAGCAAGGGCCACCAATAACGCCAGCGCATTTTCATAGCTGCTGCTTGCCAAAGAGCCCATAGTCCAGAACATGATGCTCTTCACCTTCTCCCCGGCGAAGGCGATGATCAGGCTGATAATGCTGTGGGCAAACATGGTGAAAATGACCCCGATCAGGATGATGGTGTTGGTGGCCAGGGAATGATCCAGCCGATAAGCAAGAGACAGAATAAAAACAAGAGACACAAACGCAAAAAGAATCGCCATGATCATCGTACCGGCGAAAGGGATGCCGGGTATGGTAATCCCAAAGGCAATAGCGAGGATGGCTCCCAGCGAAGCACCTGAAGAAACGCCAAGCGTAGACCCATCGGCCAAAGGATTGCGGAGCAAACCTTGCATCGACGCGCCGCATAGGGACAACGCCGCTCCCGACAAGGCAACGCAAATCACCCTAGGCAGGCGGACGAACATAATAACCGATCTGGACACTCCCGCAGGGATGGGGAGCCCCCATATGGTATTCCATACTGCGGTGAGGGCATCTCGGAGGGGAATACTTACGCTGCCCAGACATACGCAAAGCAGCGCCGCTCCAAGCGTACCGAGCAAAAAAAGTATGTACTCACGATAGCGGAAACCTTCGTAGCGCTTTTCCATGTGGCCTCTATTGTCCGGGCAGGAGGCGAGAAACCGCCCCCTGCCCGCATGATCTTATTCAAATATGAACCGATACAATTCCTGGGCTGCGTCCGCCAAACGGGGGCCGGGGCGGGAGATTGCGTTGGAATCGGCATTGAGGATGGTTCCGTTCTTCACAGCCTTTAAGTCCTGCCAGCCTTCGCGGCCAAGGATTTCCTCCACCGGGGTAGGGCCTTCGCCAAAGTACATGGTGATGGTTACAATGTAGTCGGGGTCGCGCTCAATGACCTGTTCCTGGGATATCTCACCCCAGCCCTGCACATCGGCAAAGGCGTTCGTAAGCCCCAGCATGGTAGCCAGCTCATCCATGAATGTTCCGCTTCCGGCAGTCCAAAGCCCCCACTCCAGGGGGGACACTTCGAAGTAGACGGTTTGGATTTCATCGTCTGCGGCCTTGCCCGCAATCTCAGCAAAGGAAGCTTGCATGCTCTGCACCAAGGCGGTCGCTTCGCCCGTCTTGCCGGTTACCGCCCCGATCAACTCGATGGCTTCGTACACACCGGCGATATCCTTGGCATCGCTGGCCACGACCTGGATGCCCGCCGCTTCCAGCGCGGCGACCTGCTCCACGGTTTGGCCCATGGTGGCCATGATCACCACCTGGGGTTCCAGGGCCACGATCTGCTCGATGTTGGTATCCATGCCGGACTGTACGGAAGGAACGTCGAACACCTCCGCCGGGTAATCGCAATACGCTCCGCGCCCTACCAATGTGTCTCCCGCCCCCAGGGCGAAAAGGATCTCACAGTCAGAAGGCGTCAGCGCTACGATCCGCGTAGCGGGCGCGTCCAGTTGGATTTCCCGGCCCACCATGTCCGTTATGGCCCCACCCAAGGCGCTGCCGGTCAGCAGGCCCAGGAGCAGCGCGAACGCCAGGAACGAAGAGATAGTCTTGATAGGTTTCATATAGGTTCCCCCTTCGAAATATTCAAATGAATAGATTGAGAGGAGCAAAAAAGTTGTCCCTCTACTCCACGAAATCGGAGAGAGACAACTTCAAACAGGCATAGCCCCATCTATGCATAGCATATCTCAATCCCAGAAGCGTTGATGTGTAAACAGGTCTCCCGACTTGACTTCATCCTACTGAGGCGCCTTCCCATCCTAAACAGAGATTCATCACAGAAGCTCATCGACAGTGGCATTTTGCCCGTTCGTCCGTTTCACGGTTACTGGGATAGTCCGGAAATTTCATCCGCGTTCCCATGACGCTTGACGCGCCGCACTTTCGTGCAGATACACACGCTATTCATTTGTGTCTGCATTATACCCTAACAAGCAACAGCTTGTAAAGGTCAATGTCAGTTTCCCAAGAGCTCGATGAGGCATTTCAGATCGGCCGAGGCATCCAGATAGGCGTAGCCTTTGCCTTTCTGCACGCACTTCATGCCGAAGTTCTCACAGGCCCTGATTTTCTCATCCATGCCCTTGATGCCAAAGGCGATATGATGGAAGCCTTCGCCCTTCTGATCCAGGACGTCCTGCCAGACGCTCTTTACGCCGTTGGGCTGAATGAGCTCGATCTGGAGGCCAGGGCCTACGTCAAAGAAGGCCAGCAGAGCGCTGACGTCCGGGGCAGGAGCCCCTTCAACGATATTATCGGGAGATTTGTTAGTCGCAAAGTGGCTGGGCGGTTCCACGCCGAGAAATTCGGCAAACTTTACTTTGGTAGCCTCCATGTCCTTGACAACAAACGCGACCTGGGTAACGATATTCGTGTCGATGATACCGGCCATGTACAAAACCTCTTTCCTTGTTTTGATCATTACGCATGGGCAAATTGTAGCACATACAGCGGCGTGTGTATAGATGCAGTGAACCTTGCTTCGGCCACAATGATGGATTTTTGTGCTATACTAACGATCTGTTAAGCAAGATGCAAAATCATGAATGTAAGGTGGGGTTTGGAATGAGTAAAATGATGAAAAGCAAATGGACAGGGGGTATGGTTTGCGCGTGTCTGCTGGCCGCGTTGATGGTGTTGCCTGCGGTGGCGCATGCTGATGCAAGGGAGGAAGATGAAAGGTTAGACGCAAGAAAACAATGGTGGTATGTGCTTGAGAACGGCGAAGCGACGATTACTGGATGTGTGGAGGATGTCAGCGGTGAGCTCGCGATCCCGAGAGAAGTGGATGGATTTACCGTGACGGGCATTGGCGGCCATGCGTTCGAGGGGCGCCGCAACTTAATCAGCGTGACCATCCCCGCCAGTGTAACGCGCATCGGCGACGGCGCGTTTGCTGATTGCTTCAACTTAACCGACGTACCGATCCCCGAGGGCGTGGCGCACATCGGGGACGGCGCGTTTGAATGGTGTGGTCTCACCAGTGTGACCATCCCGGCGAGTCTAACAAGCATGGGATGGAATCCGTTTCAGAGTTGCCCATTGAAGTCTATAGACGTGTCATCCGACAACCCGGCATACGAAGCAATCCATGGCGTTTTGTTTGACAAGCAGCGGAAGATATTGATCGCATACCCTGTTGACAGGAAAGGCTCGTACAAGATTCCAAAAGGCGTGTTGTCCATCGGCGATTATGCGTTCTTTGCGCCTAGCGGCTTAACGAGGATCACTATCCCCGACAGTGTGACAGACATCGGCAATTGGGCGTTTTATGCATGTGTCGGCTTAGGGCGAATATCCATCCCCGACGGCGTGACGAGTATCGGCGACTATGCATTCTATGAGTGTGAAAGATTAGCCAACGTAACGATCCCGGATAGTGTGAGGCACATCGGCCAAGGCGCGTTCTCATCGTGTCGCCGTTTTACCCGGATGGCCATCCCGGCGAGCGTAACGAGCATGGGGTCGAATCCATTTGGGAGCACTCCCTTGAAGTCCATTGGCGTCTCACCCGACAATCCAATGTATGAGGCCATAGACGGCGTTCTGTTTGACAAGCGGCAAAAGATGCTGGTTTCCTATCCTGACGCCCGTAAAGGCCCTTATGCGGTTCCGGATGGCACCGTGCTCATCGGCGATCGTGCGTTTGCAGGGTGTGACAATTTGACCAGCGTAACCATCCCGGACAGTGTAACAAGCATCGGTGTCTATGCGTTTCAAACGTGCACCCGCTTAACCAGCGTGACCATTCCGTCGAGCGTGACGAGCATCGGCGACTATGCGTTCGCAGCGAATAATGGTTTATTAAGCGTGGTCATCCCGAACAGCGTAACGAGTATTGGCGACGCGGTGTTTGTGAGTTGCCACAATTTGGCCTTAAGCGTAATCGCAGGCAGCTACGCCGAGCGATATGCGAAAGACAACCGTATCCCTTACACTTTCCAGCAATGACCCCGGCAACATGAACCGGCATAATCCAAAAATGACAAATCCGAACGCCTTGCCAATAAAGATTGGCTTGGGGTTCGGATTTGTTCCTGGCGACGGAGAGAGAGGGATTCGAATTATCCTTATCGCTCAAAATCCAGAAAAACCGTTCTCAACCTACCCGGCAGAAACCCTTATAAATGCCCGCTTTTCGACTATAGCTATAAATAAATATCAATCAAAATAAAGCCCAAGTGCGGTAAGAAGTGCGGTAGATTTCCTCCTTGTTCCGTATGAGCGTCCACAGGAGGGGTACCCCTGTGGAAGTCAATCCCACAGGAGCGACGTTTGACCCTCAAGCTCCATCATGGTAGGCTGGCGACCGATAAACAATCTCTCTGATCCTTGCTTCCTCCCGGCATATCTGCAATGTTGTAAATCGTGGGCAACCTTGCTCATAGCTTCGTTCTTTCGGTATGAAGATGCTCTCTGGGGTTTCGTTGGCGATGAAAAAGGCTATGCCCTCATGGGTCATAAGATAATCGCCTTGGATCATTGATCCGGGCTGCTCATGACCGCGATAATGAAATACCGTGCGATTCGATTCTATAATCTCTTTCAGCCGACAAATCCCTGTCCAACGATCCTCCAGCATCGCGCCTGCTTTTGTGAATTGCGCATGGGTTACACGCCCTGCGAGGATGGCCTGGAGCGAATGCTTTTTGTTTGAAAGCGCGGCTATACCTGCTCTATGAAACCCCGCCAGATGGTGATACGCCACCTCTGGGAAGTGAATGCTGATGTGCCGTAGTTGCCCTTTGCGGCCAAGGGTGAAATGGTATCGATACGCCATCAATCCCTTGTATGCCAAAGCGCTTTGCATCAGTAAATCGCTCATTGATCCTCCCCATATGAAAAGCGCGGAAGCTGAAAACTCCCGCGCAGCGCGTTTTCGTTCAGCCGTCTAAACGGCCTATTCAAGTTGTGGTTATCGCGCAACCCCCGGAGAGCTCCCCCAAGCACCGCGACTTGAAACGGCACCGGCTTCAACGCTCAGGATGAACTCAAGTTCCATCCAGTAGCTATACTATACCGAAAACACGCGAAAAATGCAAGCCTTTGCAGAGCTTAAATTTCGCTCTATTGTGCCCCATTGTCTTCGGTTACGACATATTGAGCTTGCGGGCGTGCTGGAGGAGATATCAAATGAAGGGTACGGTGTTCCGCATGAGCTTCCACAGGGGCAGCCTGTGGAAGCCATTCCCGCCTACCGCCAGCCGCCGGTGCTGGAGGGGCTGCTATTCCGCTCCAGGCCACTCCTCCAACCCCAGGCGGGCCAGCAGGGCCTTGTTGGTGTAGCCGTTGATAGATTCCCCTTCCGCATCGGCGGCGGCCTGTACGGTGGCTTTGTGGCCCTTTGGGACGATAATAGCTATGCGGTCGTAGGCCTTTGCAGCATAACGATTTTTTACTGCGGCTGATGTCTTTGTTTTTGCCATGGTATGCCTCCTCTCAACCGTGGGCCGCCCAGGAGTGGGCGCACCTCTTCCACTGTACACATTATAACACAGATTGAATACATGTGCAAGTATGTAATAATCGCCAAAGATACATGTATAAGTATGTTTGTTTGGTCAATAGAAATACATGCGCAAGTATGTTATCATGATATCAGAGGTTAGGGGAAGCAGGACACCGCTTCACAATCGGGGCACCGCCGCCGCCAGAGCAATTGCCAAGAGCCGCGACCAACCCGCCACGCCCCAGTCTCAAATATCAAAGCAGGAGGTACAGCCCATGAGCACCATCGAACTGACCACCACAGCCCGCACCTACCGAGAGATTCAGGCCGCTATCAAAGCCCTGGAAGAGCAGGCCGACGCGCTCAAGAAGACCATGATAGCCGAGATGGACGCCCGCAAGGTGGAAGCCATGGACGCTGGAGAGTACACCATCCGCTGGAGCATCTACGAAAGCAGCCGCGTGGACACCACCGCCTTCAAAGCAGCCCTGCCCGAGGTGGCGGCGCGGTTCACCAAGCAGACCACGGCCACCAGGTTCCAGGTAGCGTAAAGCCCGGCACACCTTCCACAGCCGCCGGGCTACGCACCACCACCAACGAACACGCTGGAGGCTTGCGCCCACAGTATACCGCACGCCTCCAGCAATAGCAAGAGGAGGATCGAGGAATGAAAGCGCCCATTGACCTTGAGAATATCGAACTGAAATTGCGCATCACCCTATCGCTTATGGAAGCGCTCACGGGAACCTACTTGAAGCAAAACGCAAAGAACGTATGCACCAGCACAGCCTTGTGTGCGCTGGGGGGCGGTGATTTCAACGGAGGCATAACAGGGCCCGCCTATGAAGTCATACGTGTGTACGACATAATAGCTAATTGCGCTACTATCCTTCAGGAGAGGCTGGAGGAGATAGCGGACGGGCTTACAGAGATCATAGAGCAGGATGTTCGCCCCAATGAAGCAGCATCAGCGTAAAAGAAAAACCCACAGGCGGGTTAACCCTCCCCTGTGGGAATTCTTTCTGCTGTTGCGCCAGAAACGTTAGTCTTCGTTGGTTCTTCGCGCTTTGCAATTTCATCCTGAATGTTAGGTTTTCTAAGGTTTTCGGTTGGGGATTTCGGCCCGAACGTTAACAAATGTTAACAGGTATGACGCGCTCTCGCTGGCGTGCATTTCCTTTTAGGGCCTGCAAAATCTGCGGACAATGTTAAGTTTTGTTAAGTTCTGAAATGCGTTCGAATGACAGGTTTCGACAGGTTTTCGCTTTGGGGTGCTCACTCGATTTTTTGCCCCTGTTTTGCCCCTGTTTTGCGACTGTAAAAACACCCGTGGTGCCTTGAGCGGCAATGATTTCTGCTCTTGTGGAGAGTGCCTGTTTTCTGTCTCCTTTTTGTCTCCTTTTTGTCTTCTAAATTCCCATCTCCTCCAGCCACAACACAGAATCCTCAACCGTGGATGAGCGGCTCGAACGGAACGCACGCACACCCTTATGGGTATAGCATCGCGGTTCGTACCAGTCACGAAGGGAACCATCACGGCGCAGCAAGCGCAGGCCATTCGCTTTTGCTGTGTTTACGCTGGAGTACCCGTCACCTGTATTGGTGGCCACCGCCTGCATGCTTACCCCATCCAGATACACCCGGCGAATCACTGCCTGCTCCCGTCCCGGTAGTCGATCCACGGCGGCCCGCACATCGCGCCGCATCTCTTCCCCCTCCAGCAGGGCGGCCATATCCGGCCCGGCGGTATCCTCCAGCACATCTGAAAGCGTAAACTCGCTGGAGGATGTAAGCGGCGCATCAAGGGATGCGGCTTCGTAATGCTCCCTTCGTTCACGCCCACGAAGCCCCAGGAGCTGCTGGCACTCCGTGCCGACATAGAACTTCATGACGGTAGCAAAGCCGCCCCGCTCGGCGTCGTAGGCCCGTACAGCCTCCAGCATGCCGATGAATGCCGACTGCATCAGGTCTTCCATATCAACGGCATTGTTTCGTGCTGCCGCTGGCAAGTACCGCCGGGCCGTATGGTAGGCCCAGCCTCGCGTCTGTTCCCAAAGTTCCTCTGCCGCCGCGCTGTCACCCTGCTGGAGGCGCAACGCCAACGCCTCGTTGGTTTCCATCCGCTCACCGCCTTGCACTCCGCGCAAATGCGCGGTATAATCATGGCGTAGGAACCATGCTGGCGGCGTCTGCGAAAACGTGGGCGCTTTTATTGCGCGAGGGAACCGGCATTGAGGTATAGCACCTCACACTTGATTCCCGGCGGTATGTGCCTCGTGAACGCGTCAAGGTCGTGTGTCGAATAGTCGCCAGGGACGTGTACAATGCATTGTATCTCTATCCCTTCCTGCCGGAGGCGTTCCAGTGTAGATTGAACGGCAAGTCCCTTGTTTCTGCAAATCACTTGCGCTGTCTCGTGTGCATCCAGGCCGCCAGGAAGCTTATAGTCTATAATAAAATTGAACACCTCCATACCGCCCATTTTGAACAGGTTCTGCAAACCTTCTCCCCCCTCTTTTTCAGCCTTGGAGAAACCAATATTTTACTGTTTTGTGCTTTTTCATTTTACCTGCCTCCACAGGTGCGAAGCGTTGATATTACACGAAAATATGTTATTGACTCATAATATGATGTAGCAGAATGTAGATGGATTCCTATATTACTCTATATACCGCTTTCTTTTTCTCTTAAGGCTTTATAGAATTCATCTACATTCTGCTACATGGTTCTTATAATCACATACTTAAAACGCTGATCGGGTAGGCAATACCAAGCCACATTACGCCCGCGGTAATCCTGTGCTGTTCGAGCCCGCGCTTTTCCATCTCAGCGTTAAAGTCGCTGCGGCTCCGAATATACCGCTCACCCGCACTTTCTGCCCAGTTGCGGTACCCCTGGTACAGCGCACCGGCCGCTGCCTGTTTCCCCGGCCCGGTTGTGCAGCACTCGGACAGGAACGCGCCCAGCCAATCATTTTCTTGCTTGTATTCCTCGATTGCCGTTTTCACGTCATCGGGAATGGTCAGTTTATATTCCGCCTCCACAAAACGCTTTGCACCCTCGATGATCCAGGTGAGAATTGCGCCTCCAGCCTCCCTCATGAGCTTGTCCGCGTAATTCTTTACCTCCTGGGTCGCTGTGATCTTTGCGTTGAAGGGAACCACCACCAACCGCCGCCATGTGCCGCTGTCTGTGCTTCCGACGCGCGGCAGATGATTGGTGTACAGTACAAGGGTATGCGACGGGGTGAAATCCTCCGGGTCTTTAAACTTGCGTTCTGCGTGAATCTTGTCCGTAGAGGTGAGCTGCTTCACCATGCTGGAGGAGAGACGCGCCCCCTCTTCCGTCTCAGCCGCGATGATAAGCCGCTTGCCCTTGAGGGTCGCCATCTCTGCACCCTTGCTTCGGTTGGCTGTTGTGAGCACCTCGGCGGCTAGCGTACCAGCATAGCCGCCCAGAACGGCGGCCAGTGCGTTGAACAGGGCGGATTTTCCGTTTCTGCCGTCGCCCAGGGCAATAACCAGGTTCTCCTCGTATACCTTCCCAAGGGCCGACATACCGGCCAGCGCTTGCAAGAAACCCGCCAGCTCTTCGTTTCCCGTGGTGATCGTGTTTAGAAAGCCTCGCCACAGTTCCAGGCCATCCGCTCCGGGGCTGCATTGTGTGATTTTGGTACAGTAGCATAGCGGGTTGTGAGGCAGCAGTGCGCCCGTGTGGAGGTCGATCATTCCGGCTGGCGTATTGAGCAGATAGGGGAATGCATCCAGGGCTTCCGGCTGCACCTGCAATAGAGGCTGGGCAAGATTCAGAAGGCCCATGATCCGTGCTGAGTTGCGTGTCTTCAGCGCGTGATTTCGGTATGCCTCGGCTCTCTTCATCGCGGTGGAGGCTTCTCTTTCAGCATCTTCGTTACGGGCGACATTGGCGGCGGTGAGCGCATCACCGGCGGCCTTTATTTCCGCGTTTGCCTCTTGCAGCATGCGGTCAGTCATCCACAGTGCCGATCCCAGGGCGTAGTAGTCATTATCAACCCATTGCGTTCCACCCCACACGAGAAAACCAACGGATTTCACATAGATAATTTTGCCCTTGAATACTTGCGCGAACATCTGCGCGTTACCAACGTCGGTAAAATCACGGGGGCGGACAGAGCACCCGCCGAAATCCTCCGCTGCTGTGGAAGCCGGATGCGCGCCGGTGTAAACCGTAGGTGTGCCGCTGATCGCCTTGGTGATCGTGTCGCCTCTGTACCCTTCCCGTTCCCACTTGGGCCGGTATAGCCCAGATTGCCGAAACAGCCTGTCCACCCGTTCGGCGTCCCTGCCTCCCCAGAAAACCAGATCATTGCAAAGCGCCTGATCCGCTTCCGATTGCGATGGGTATTGCGGAAAGGCTTGCCAGTTTCCCGCCCACAGCGCCGCCGTTCTATGATTCTGCTGGAGGCGCTGTATGATCTCTTCATCTGTCAGCGAAGAACAGCCCACAGCCTCCACAGGTAGAGCGGCGGGTTTACTCGGTTCGTTCGAAGGGTTGGCAGCAATGAATACGCGCAGTGTGTCCAGCGAATACCGTGCCTCACACCCGCCGATGGCTACCACAGGTGCCGATGGGTGGCTTTTGTGATTCTGCGTACCCGGCACTCGCAATACCCGGGCAGGTTCACTCGCCTTGGTGTCGAGGTCTGCCCAGCCGGTCACCGCTGCCACGGATCGCGCAAACCCTTTTAGGGTGGCTTTTGCATCCTCCAGCCTTTCCGGCCCATCGACGTATAGCGGCTCCTCCAGCAACCAGTAAGCGTGTACTCCGCGCCCGCTTCGCACCAGCAGGCTGGGCGGTACCGGCAGAGCAGCCAGGCCGCCTATTGCCGTCTCCACGTTCAGCGGGACACGCTTCCCGGCCTTGGCCGGGTCTTCCTGTGTGTCCACATCAACAAACAGTGCGGGGACGGCGCACACATCGGTTTGCTCTGTACGCTCGCGTTCACTCTTGGACTGCCGGGCCGGGCAGGTGGAGAAATAGACATCCCAACCCAGTGCCGCACGGAATTCTGCCTCTTGCTGCATCTCCATCAGTGCGCCGGGAGAAACAAGATTGTACCAGAGCGTTTTGCTGTCCTTTTTCAAGGCGCTCTTCATCCACAGGTTTACGTGTCCCGCCGGGCACAACGCAAATAGCGTTTGCAAGAGATTATTCAATCATCTCACCCCACCATACCGGTCTGCTTGCGCATCCACTCTAGTAGTTGATCGTAGGGAATGATCCACTTCCCCATGCACTTGAACGCCGGGAAGTCGGGCCGGTTCGCCAGGGCAAGCATCGTGGGGTAGCTGTACCCGAGCAGCTTCCCAGCCTCCGCTAGAGATACCTTGATCTTTTCCATTTTCACACCTCCTGTTGATTCGATTGAATACATTAAAGCATATTCAATCGAATAAATCAAGGGCAGATTTTTATTCACTTGAATGTTTTTGCGCCCTATGATATGCTATTGAATAGAAAGGGGTGTTAATGTGTGTGAAGGTGAACAGATAAAAAGAGTAAGAACGGCGATGGGCCTTTCAAGAGAAGCTCTCTCTAAAAAGTCCGGTGTTGCCGCTGTATCCATCGGACAGTATGAGAGAGGCGAACGAACACCCCGCATTGAACAGCTAAAAAGCATCGCCACCGCACTTGGTGTAGGTGTGAATGTCCTTCTGTACGGAAAAAAGGACGGAAATAGCCGTTCGCCTTTTTGGACTGATGACTTGGATGAGAAGTTAAAACAAGTAGGGTACAATCTAGGATTTCATCACGATACAGCCTATGGGGAATATTACCAGTGGATCAATTTTCTCGACGGTACACTAGAGGTCACAGATGTTGAGTTAAAAGAACTGCACGACAGCAGCAACGAATACCTCCGATTCAAGCTGGAGGAGCTAAGGAAAAGACGGATACAGGATTTCAAACAACGCAAGGAGTGATTTTCACCATGTCACGCAAAAAAGCCGCCAGCGAACGCAAGCGTGCCCCCAACGGCATGGGCACGCCCAGCCTGCGCAAGGATGGGCTATACCGCATGGATATATCCCTGGGCCGCGACCATGCCACCGGCAAGCTCATCCGCAAAACCGCATACGGCAAAACTGAACAAGAATGTATAGCCGACGCCATCAAGAAGCGTGCGGCTTTTAATGAATCAGGCATCTACACGGAACCTTCCAAGCTCACCGTGGGCCAGTGGCTGGATATATGGCATAAGGAGTACCTGGGCAACGTGAAGGAAGGCACTTCAACGGCTTACGAAAAGGATATTCGGGTACACCTCAAGCCGAACCTGGGGCACGTGAAGCTGATCGCCCTGGCCACACACACCATACAGGCCGTTTACAACAAGCTCCAGCGCGGAGAGGGCAAGAAGAAGGCGCTATCTGCTAAGTCTGTCCGCAACCTGCATGGTACGCTTCATTCTGCCATGGAGAAGGCCGTGACGCTCGGCTACATCCAGCGCAACCCCACCAACGGCTGCACACCGCCACGAGTGGAGAAAAAAGAGATGCGGGCCATCAAGGATGATGACGTAGGACGCTTCTTGGCCGCCATGCAGGGCCACCAGTTCGAGCAGGTTTATATGGTGGACATGTTCACCGGGCTGCGGCAGGGCGAGATACTGGGCCTCACGTGGGATTGTGTGGACTTCGATATCGGAACCGTCACCGTGAAGAAGCAGCTACGAAAAGAGCGGAAGAAGGGAGGCACATATGTCTTCGCGTCCCTCAAGACGGACAGGACGCGCACGCTCACGCCTTCCCAATATGTTATGAACCTATTACGCCAGCAGCGGAAGACGCAGGCAGAATGGCGGCTGCGGGCCGGTGGTGCGTGGGATAACAGCATGAACCTTGTGTTCACCAATGAGCTGGGGCGGCACCTGGCGGCGGTGACTGTGACTAGCAATCTAAAGAGAATCGTTCACCGCCTGGGCCTTGATGCCGTACGCTTCCACGATCTGCGGCACACCTTCGCCCTGCTTTCACTTGAGAATGGGGACGATATCAAAACGCTGCAAGAAAACTTGGGCCACACGACTATATCAACCACGCTGAACGTGTACGGCCATGTGTCGGAACGTATGAAAAAGGAATCCGCTGCCCGCATGGACGCTCGTATCGAAACGTTGTTACGGTAGCGTTCCACTATATCGAAACATGCCCAAGTGCGGTAAAGTTTGCGGTAGAGCAAAAAGAAAAACCCTTGCAGGCCTTACGTCACAAGGGTTTTCTTGTACGGAGAGAGAGGGATTCGAACCCTCGGTAGGGTATTAGCCTACACACGATTTCCAATCGTGCGCCTTAGACCAACTCAGCCATCTCTCCATTAGCACGAAACGGGCACGGATCGACGCCGATGATTATAGCATGCGGTGCTCTCATCGTCAAGCACAAAAGGCCCCGGCCCTCATACACTGCAAGTAGCTGAGGAAGAGGGGATGCTTGTATGCGTTTGCTGGTGGTGGGTGGCGATAAACGGAACGGATACCTGGCCAAACTCGCCATAGGAAAGGGATGGCAGGTGGACGCGGTGTGGCTGGACCAGTTTGATCCGGCATTTGGGTGCCGATGGCCAGAGGACATGGGCCACGACATCGCCGTGCTGCCCTACCCATTTTGTGAGCGCGACGGCATGATCCTCACGCCCTTGGCTACACAGCCGCTGCCCGCTCAGGACGTAGCGGTGCAATTGCCGCTAAATGCGCGGGTGCTTACCGGGTCCCTGGGCGATGTGTTGCAGGCCGCGGCTCAGATGCGGCACTGGCGGGTGTGCAATCCTGGGTGGGAGGAATCCTTTGCCGTGGGCAACACCGTGCCTTCCGCCGAAGGGGCGATTAGCGCGGCCATGGCCTCCTCGGACACCTGCCTGCACGGCAGCGCTTGCCTGGTGCTGGGGTATGGCCGGTTGGGGAGGTTGCTGGCGCACATGCTTCGGGGATTGGGCGCCCGGGTGCTGGTGGCGGCCCGCAAGGGAAAAGACCGGGCCTGGGTCCGTGCGGAGGGTCATGCCGCCTGCAATTACCCGGAGTTGCCCCGTCGCATCGGGGAGATGCAGTTCGTGTTCAATACCGTGCCCTCTGTGGTGCTGGACGAGGCGCTGCTATGCGCCACCGGGCCCGAGGTACGGATCATCGATCTTGCCAGCGCGCCCTACGGCGTGGATTTTGACGCGGCGAAAAAGCTGGGCAGAAGGGCGTGGATCGAACCCTCTTTGCCCGGCAGGTACGCGCCATCCTATGCGGGCGGGGTGCTGTTGGCGGTTATCGAGGAATCACTGGAGTCAATGAAGGAGTGACGAACCATGCAAGGCGCGCGGGTTGGATTTGCGCTGACCGGTTCTTTTTGTACATTCGATAAGGCGCTTTCTCAGGTCAAGGCGCTGGTGGAGGCGGGGGCGGCGGTGCAGCCTATCCTTTCTTATCATGCCAACCAACTGGATACCCGCTTTTACCGCACCGAGGACCTGCGGCGGGATCTGGAGGGGATCACAGGGTTTGCGCCCTGGACCACCCTGGGCGAGGTGGAGCCCATCGGTCCTCAAAAGCTGCTGGACCTGCTGATCGTCGCGCCTTGTACCGGCAATTCGCTGGCCAAACTGGCCGCCGGCATCTCCGATACGCCGGCGCTGCTGGCGGCCAAGTCCCAGCTGCGCAATAAGCGGCCGGTACTGGTAGCCGTATCCACCAATGACGGCCTGGCAAATGCGGCCAAGAACATCGGCCTGCTGCTTAACATGCGCAACATCTATCTGGCGCCCTTCGCCCAGGATGACCCGGCGAACAAACCCACTTCCCTGGTGGCCAAGTTCGAGCGTATCCCGGAGGCGGCGCGGGCGGCGATGGCGGGGGAGCAGATGCAGCCGGTGTTGGAATAAGAAGGTTGCAGCGACAGTTTCTTGATTGATATAGTCGGCAAGCTGGTCATTCCTGTAGGGGCGATTATCAATCGCCCGCCAACTTTACGGGCGATTGATAATCGCCCCTACAAGGATGCCAGCCTTGTCGCAACTGTCAATTCTTCACTCCTCCTTTACTTCACCCCCCAAAACGTATACAATAAGCCCGAGGTGATCCATATGCGCGCAAAGCGCTTGTTTGCCCTAGGGCTTGTTTTGGTGCTGCTGATGGCCGGCGCGCAGGCGCTGGAGGATGTCCGCTTGGTGATGCAGGAGCGCACCGAAGGGAATAGCCGCGTGCTGATCCCCGTGCTCACCGGGCATCCAAATGCCGAAATCCAGCAGGAGATCAACGGCTTGATCATGGAGCGCCTGCAGGTGGAGGAGATGCTTCGTATCTTGGAGCGGTCCAAGGAGTGGGCGGATCAGAGCGGCGCCGCCCTCATCGGCATGGACGGAGAAGCGTCCGTCATCGGCGATTTTCTGTCGCTGGTGGTGTCTGTGGAAGGGGAGTTGCCCGGCGGCGTCCTGGGCCAGATGTACCAAACTTTTACCTGCGATGTACTCACCGGGCAAGAGATAGGGCTGGCTGATCTGTTTGAGCAGCCCGAATTAGCATTCCAACATATGGAGCGAATTGCACGGGATACATTAGAGCGGGAAGGGTTCAACGCTTATGCGGAGCGCGCCGATATCGCCCTCTTGCCGCAGCAGACTTTTTTCCTGGATGCGCGGGGCCTGACGGTGTATTACCCCAGGGAGCAGTATCAACGGATCGATGGGAAGAGCGGCGCTTTCCTGTTCCCGTATTATCAGATCGAAGCGTATTTTGCGCAATCAGCCGTCACCGAAGCGCTGTTGGCTCAGAGGCCCACTCCTGCCGATCCGGCGGAGCAGATTCGCCGGGATATGGCCAATGGCGAATTGCCCGGCATTCCGGCCAGGCTAGGCATGCCCATGGCCGACTACATCGGGCGCTACGGGCTGATGGACGCGCCGGATTACACCCTGGATGGCCCCCTTTATCATTTCGATGCCCCCCGGATGCAGGGCGTACGGCTCTCCGCCGCTATGTATCCGGCCGATCCCGATGACGACAGCGAGGCGGTGATCAACATCCGCGCCACCCTCATCGACCTGTACGGGTTAAGGCCGGGGGAAAGCACGCTGGAGGATGTGGCCGGTCTGCTGGGCCGACCCCACGAGGTAACTGCGCTGGACGCGGGGGCGGCTTCCGACATGCTGCTGCCCCGGGGCGAAAGTTATTGGTATCGGGGGCAGGGGAATCGGCTGCAGTTTCATGCCGATACCCAGGGTGTGCTGGCGGCTGTGATACTGCACGCGGGCGATTGATACTTTACGTATAATATTCTTTGTGGTATAATGATATCCGTCGGCGAAAGCCGATGGGTTTTTTATGCAAACAAGGAGGGGAAACATGGCTCCTGCCCGTAAAAACACCAAGCCTGCCGGTGGCGCCCGAGGAGGAAAGACCTCGGGCGCAAGCAAACCCACGCAAAAGTTAAATCAGCGCATCTCGCGCTCTATATGGGGATTATTGCTCATTGGCCTGAGCGTGCTGATGCTCACAAGCCTCATCGTGCAGCCCGATGAATCCTACATTGGCATGGTTCGTTATGTGCAGCAGGGGATCGGCGGCGTGTTGTGCCTGGTGCTACCCTTTTTTGTGGGTTGGGTTGGCATCACGTTGGCCTTTAGGCCTCCCGCCCCGGCGAATGCCAAGCGATTTTTGTTGGTGTTGGCCCTGCTTTTGTTGCTGCTGACTGGGGTGCAGCTGTTCGACCGAAACCAAACCATACAGCATGCCCTAGACAGAGGGCATAGCGCCGAGAACTATCTGGACTTTTTGTGGGCTGCCCTGGATCGCAACTGGTTGTATCCATACAGCGGCGGCGGGGCCGGGGCCCTGCTGGCTTGGCCGCTGTTTGCCGGGTTGGGCGTGGCGGGCAGCATGGTGGTGGTGGTGGCCCTTGTGATTACCGACTTGGTGGCGCTCACCGGCATATCCGTGGCCGATATAGGCGAGGCCATCTCCCAAGGCCTAAGCAAACGCCACGAGAGGGGCACGGAGCGCCGTGCGGAACGCAAGGAGCGACGTGCAGAATATAAGGAAGCTCAGGCTATGGAGCAGTTGCGCATGCAGCAGGTGAACGTGCGTCCGGGGCCGGAGATTGATGAAGCCCAGTGGCTGGACGGCATGGATCCCAACGCAAAGGGGCCCACATCCAAGATCGTGCCCGCGTCCAAGCAAGCCAAGCGGGAGGCTAAAAAGAAACAGGTCTTTGAAGAGATACCGGAGTTCTATCCCGAACCTTACCCGGAACCCTATTCAGAGCCTTTTCGCGAGCCCTACCAAACACCCTGGCGAAACCCCATGCCCGCCAACGGCATGTATACCGAGACAATTGTGCCTCATTACCTCAATACGCCTCCGAACATCCCTTGGGAGGAGACGCCCCCGCCCTGGAACCCGGGCACAACCCGAGAAGCTTGGCGGGACATGCCGCCGATCTTGGAGTTCCCCACCGGGCAGGAGCGCGGGGCGGGGCGGCCCTCGCTGTACATCGAAACCATCACCCCGTCGAACGGAACCACCTTCCCCTGGGAAGAGGAACCCTGGGACGAAGAGCCCTGGGATGAGGAGCCGCCAATCGAATCCGAAACCGAAGAGATCGAAGTCAGCGTCCCCATCAAAACCCCGCGCCGCCGAAAAGCTGCATCTGAGTCGCCTCCAGCGGTGGAGGAAAGGCTGGACCGTACGCCCATCACCCTGCCCGTCAAACAGCTGGCCGCCGTCCCCCCCGTCACCGCCTATCGCTTCCCGCCCTTCGACCTGCTGGATCCGCCCCGTAAATCCGCCAAAAAAGATACTCGCGAAGAAGATAAACTCAATGCCGCCAAGCTCATCGACACGCTGCAGAGCTTTGGCATCCAAGCCAGGGTGTTGGACGTGACCCACGGCCCGGCCATCACCCGCTACGAGCTCCAGCCCGCGCCGGGGGT
>Ga0123353_10000859_pt1 | contig 36939 bp, 37 predicted proteins | sample TergutLab28metaG_3_FD_92763 | JGI IMG/M metagenome (GOLD analysis project Ga0123353, IMG submission 92763) | Labiotermes labralis P3 segment gut microbial communities from Petit-Saut dam, French Guiana - Lab288 P3 | ecosystem: Host-associated > Arthropoda: Insects > Digestive system > Gut ... | reverse complement strand
CTTGACCTGCCTCGGCTGGTACTGGAAGTTGAATAGGTCTGGATTGTCCAACTGGTACTTCAGGTTGTACTGAGATTTACACTGGGGACAGATGGTGTATCGGGTGAAAGGCATGTAGAAGGACCGGAATGCGTTGCCGTAGCACATGAGGTCGCAGCCTAGATCCAAAAGCTCCTTCGTGCCGCCGAGCATGGCGGACATATCACGCTCAATTGTATTTTTTTCCTGAAGAGAGAGGTCAGCTTCCTCTGCGATGTCCGAGTAGATAATCTCTGTGATGTTAAGCGCAATGGCCGATTTCAAGGCGGACGAGTAGGCCGGGGCCGAGCACGTCCAGAGGAATTCAATGTACGCTAGGGCCGTACGCCAGAACTCTGGCGTAGCGGCTGTACCAAGAGTTGTAAACGGGAAAAGTAGCGATTTATTTGTGTTACCACTACTGTAAGCCCCTATAGCATCGTTTATCCCGAACACACTACACCTCTACACCTTTCTTAAGTTTCGCGTGCCTGTACCGCCCGACACCCCCAACCACTTTCGACATGCGCTGAATTTCTTTGTCAGTTACCCAGATGATATCCGGGTATGCAGCCATTTTCGCGGCAATTAGCTGATAATACGAGGACTTACGTCGCTTTAACACTCGAAAATCTAAAGCTTTTATTTCATAATACTTCCCATCTATCAGGAAGTCGGGATACCATTTGCGAACTTTGCCGCTTGAGGTGTATTCTAACACGTGATTTTTATCGTGCCCACAGATACGTTGCGGCGTCTGTCCTTGTTCTTTCATGTACAGGTAGAATATGAGCTCCCAACTTGAGTCGAATGAGATCCCTTCGTAACGATATTTTATAGCGCAAAGCGGACAGCGAGTTCCTTGGCTTTTAATTGAGTCTAAAGTTACTTCCCAAACATGGTCACAAGTATTACACATTACGATAGACTTTCGCGCCCGAGTGACGCCGCTGTATCGCACTAACGTGAGCTCAGCATCTTTACATATCTTCTCAGCAACCTCTAGCGGCGTTGAACGATGCTTTGCTACTTTTTCTTTGCGACACACGGGACAACCTCGATTCCCGTGCTTTATTTTGTAGAATTTCGTAGTCCACTCCGTTTTGTGGCGGCGACAGTAGAAAACAGAGTACGCACGCATATTCTGGCCGTAGCTAATTACGTCTATACCGCGGCCGTCGCAATACTCGGACACTTCCTCTAAGGTCCACTTTCTCATGACACTGATTATACCTATTTCATGTCAGTAACGACTGGCACCGGTAAATCTCGCAACCTGCAATACTCTTTCACGTTGTCTACCAGACTCTCGTCTACGACAACCGACACCTCTCGAAGCTCGTCGTAATGGCCTTTCAACTTAACGGCCTTATACTCGGCCCCAGCGCTTTCGATAGCGTCAGCTGGTAGGTGCAGCACTACCTCAAGGGTAGCCAGTTTCAACTCACCCTCAGTAGCTTTGGTGTTCAACGCCTGCTGGGTTGCGAATTCCTGGGTATAGTCATCAACCCGTAATGTAAAGGTAACCTGCTTCATGATGTGTCTCCTTATTGCATGGTGAAACGGTAAACAAGCTCGAACACGCTGTTCTCGTCCTTGATGAACGGCTCGTCGAAGCTTGCGCCAGAAATGACACCAGTTCCTTGGAAGTAGTACATCGTGGTTGTATTGGCTCTACACTGCAGGACGCCAGCGTCAGTGAGACACGGAGCGTTGAAGTTGTTCTGGGTACGAGCGAGGTAGTGACCCCTGACAGCCTGGTCGGCTGCTCCCAGAATAATACCTGGGTTGAAGTCGGCCTTGCTAACCGCTGTAAGAGCGTTCCCGGCTCCGACAACTTGCCGGTACGGGAAGTAATACTGCTCCAGCTCAGGTTCGTAGAACCCAGTCAAGTACGTGTCAACGGTGGCGGTGTCATTCACCCCGATAACGAACGGGCTTTCGCCCCAAACGGTAATCGGCGAAACGGTCGCTGCATCAAGACCTGCTTGGAAGTTCGTAACCAGTGCCCGCTGAATCTGTACCCGACCGTCATTGAGCGTCATAGGCACAAAGACCTCGATACCGTTCAGATCAGGACGAGTAACTAGCACAGGTCGAGCGATTCTGGTGGTGTTCAAGTCTGTACCAGGGAACGCCACATCAAGCGTCTGCTGCGCAGTCAATGTTTGGAAATTGGTAACACCAGTAAGCCTGACAACAACGGATGCTGCCGTGCTTGATTGCTGCACTCCTTTGATAACGGTGTTACCGACAACAAGGCCGCCAGTAAGGTTTGCGTTTGCCAGGTTGGTGTTCAACGCCTCGCTGGTGAACTGCGTCATCTGTTTTGACCTCAGGTCAAACGAGAACTGGTTAGCAGCCGAGACCGTCTTCCACACGATTGTTCGATCCTCCCTGTGCTCCAGAAAATAATTAGCTGTACCGGTAGTCGATGTGGTCGGGGCGTACTCGCCAAGCAGGATACCTGCGTGAGCAGCCGGGTTTGCGAAATCTCGACCAATACAGATACCACCAACCGTTGCAGCGCCGTTGTTCTTGATGAACCGCACTTCGTAGAACGGATCGGAGGCTTTGTAGCTGTACCGCGAACGGTTGTCAATCGCAATGAGCGTATTGGCGTCTTCGGCTGGGTTGTTGTTCACGTTCCACCAAACTACGTTCGAGGCCAGTTTGTCCAGGTCATTGGTTACAAACGGCGGAATGATCGCCCCGCGATTAACCGTGACGGCGGCGCTGGTGAGATACACTCCAAAATTACCAAAGTCTGCGGCCGATGCGAACTGACCGGTACCTGGTTTCGACAGACCGCGCAGCGCGTTGCCTGGTGTCCCAGCGCTTTTTGACAGGAAAAGAGACCGAAGTTTCCATATGTCGGTGACCGTGTTATTGATCCAACGACTCTCCTTACGCACCTTTCCCGGTGTTCCGTCTGCGTTTTTTCTGTAAAGGATACCCTTGATCTGCCCGTTCAGGTGCATATTGTCCATGTTTTTCTCCTAATCTTTAAGGTAAAGTTCGCCGGTTGTTGTCTCACTCATCGACATTATATCAGATACGACGACCCTTTTCAGGCTGTTTTCTGGCCTTATTGTGAGTCCGTACGTAATCGGTTTATCGGTGAGATGGTAATGCTCGCTAACCACTCGGTCAGCCGGGTACGTGACGGCCTCGAGTAAAGCAGTCCTAGTGAACTCCTGCCCTCGGGCCTTGTCCGTAATATCCATACTCTCCACTACGACCCGCCTGACAAGACTTCTGTCTGGGACAGGGTTACTAATGGAGAATGTCGTAACCGTTTCTATGATCTCCAACGGCTCAGCGCCGGAGCTATGTGCGTCCGTCTCCGGTATCGGCTCGAACAGCTTTTCGTCACGGTCAAACTCTTGAGCGTAAGCCTTGTCAACGATGTTAAATGGCTCAGTGACGTAACACCTAAGCAGACTCTTATCAGACTTCGGAGATGCAAGCTTGATAACGCTGGCCCTGTCGACCAGAGGCATACTTTCTATAACCGTATCCAAAAAGTTATCAGAGTCGCCGATACGCGCTATCTTCTGGAAGAGTAGGCGTATTGAGTCGGCAGAAGAGGCTGGTACGCCGTGATCAAGCAAGTTACGTACGCCGATTGTCTTCGCAACACGCAGCTCCGCCTGTTGCGACTTTATGATCTCAACCAGTTGTTCAAGCGTTAACTGTACGTTCATTAGGATTCGGTGAAGTACACTATCGGATCGGGAGCTATACCTTGCCAGCTAAAGGTGCTTTGGTTTACACCGTTTTGACCGGCCAGGTTGTTTACGGCGGAGCTAAGTGCCACAGCCGAAAACACTATATTAACTTCGTGAGGAGCGGATCCATTTCGTGTGATCGTAGGCGTAAAAATACCACGCATCTGAGCCGAGCCGGCGGCAGGTGCGAGGTGGTGACGTACAACACTGAAACACTCCCAACCGCCAGTATTTACTGTGTCTGCACTTGTAGTGTAATTGTTACTCATTTGACCGTTTGCGGCCAACGGCGCTGCCTGTAGGACTACTGCCCTATGCCTGGCATTTGCGAGCGTCGCTAAGGCGGTATTTACGGCGCTTATCCTGACCTCAAAGATGGCCCCGCGTATAACTGTGCCCTCAGGACTGGATATGCGAATATGCGGATTAGTGGCGGCTGGGCAATTGATAGTCGGTGCAGTTACGTTTGTTCCGACCCCTACGCCTGTACGCAACAGCCTAAAGCTCGACTGTATCTCAGGATGTGTTTCGCTGAACATCTGCTGCAACACCTCCCACGTATCCTCTTTCTTCACCCCGATGTCTGCAAGAATATGGCTTTGAGCTATGCCCCAACCTATCTCGCTACCCAGCTCAATCAACCGCGCAAACGAATCCTCAACATCTGCGCTCACGCCCCTGGCCTGAAGTATGGACACCATTCGGTCCTTCATGCGAAATATATCCAGCTCCTCAGGTGTCATTTTCGAGGTGTCAATCAAGCTCATATTTGATTATGGTGTTAGATCCCAATTATCTGGGAAAGGTTCCCTAATTCATCTTCCAATTCTACCACGACTGGTATGTGCTCCGGCGCGAGACCGGTCACTTTATCTTCGATACGCAGAAGACTACTGAACAGTTCCGTAATATCTGTTGTCGTAATGGGGCAGTCGTTTGACCCTATCATTTTGTACGAAAGGTCGTTGTTAACAGTGAACGTATTATACCCTACGCTACCATCGAATACTGAGACAATACCCCCTGGTACGGCCTCAGGTGTTTGCAGGTAAGCCTCAAACATAGCTAAACTCTGAGAGATGAGACCTGAGCCTCCGCCAGTACCTGCTGGTCCCGTCGCGCCAGTTTCACCTTTCTCACCCGCGTAACCAGTGGCCCCTGTTGCGCCCGTGGCGCCTTGTGGGCCAGTTGCTCCTGTAAAACCTTGGATACCTGGTAAGCCAGTAGCCCCTACTAACCCGTCTAAACCCGTCGCACCGGTGGCCCCTGCCTCTCCTCTCTCGCCTGTATCGCCGGTGGCACCGGTCGCTCCGGCAGGGCCTGTCTCGCCAGTGGCCCCTGTCTCACCTTTTTCACCTGTGGCTCCGACTTCTCCGTCTTCGCCCTTTTCACCAGTGGCCCCTGTCTCGCCTTGCGGACCAGTAGGTCCTGTTAATCCAGTATCGCCTCTGAACTCTATACCCCGACCTTCCTCAGGGAAGTCAGAGCCATCCCAGATATACAGTAAGCCGTCCTCCCTATTCAAATACGCATAGCCGGCCTCCTCAGCACCTATCAGCCTGACGATGTAGTCGAAATCGTGGTACGTGTCGACGCTACCTGCAATCCTAATACCTTCACCGGCTGGACCAGGTGGACCTCTAAAAGCAATACCGTCACCTTCGTCAGGAAACTTCTCACCGTCCCAGACGTATATTTTACCGGTGTATTCACAGAGATAGGCGGCGCCTGCGTCCTCCTCGCTCAGGTACCGTCCAGGCGGTAGTGAGTCATAGTTGGCTACCGAACCTGCAAATCTAATACTCTCACCCTGCGGACCTGTATTGCCGATAGGTCCTGTCTCCCCGACCGCGCCTGTTGCGCCGCGCTCGCCGGCAATGCCTTGCGAACCAGTCGCTCCAGTCTCGCCTCTCTCTCCGGCCTCGCCTGTTGCGCCCGTAGCGCCAGTGGCACCTGTTTCTCCCTTCTCACCGGTTGCCCCTTTATCACCACCTGCCGATGCAAGTTCATTGATGGCCTTTCTCACTCCAGCCTCGGTTACAAGAGCGTCGTCGCTACCTGTCTCGCCGACCTTATTAACAACTGAGAGAACAGCCTCCGGTTCAAATACCCCAGTAGCCCCGGCCTCGCCTCTCTCACCGGTAGCCCCAGTTGCTCCTGTCGCTCCCGCCTCACCAGTGTCACCTTTATCGCCCGCAGCTCCTGTCACACCTGTAGATCCTGTCGCCCCTACCGGTCCAGCGGTACCTTGCGGGCCTCTGAACTCTACGCCGTTGCCTTTGCCGGGGAAAGCAGTTCCGCTCCAGATGTACAGCCGTCCGTCCTCATCATTCAGATACCCAGAGCCGGCCTGCTCGACACCTAGGTCGTCTACTAGGTCTTCAAGATCGTAATACGTCGCAACGCTACCAGCTATTTTGATACCTTCACCAGCTGGGCCAGTAGCTCCTGTTAAGCCGGTCGCACCGGTGTAACCGGTTGAACCTGTTACACCTTGCGGGCCTTGATGCCCGGTATCGCCTCGCTCTCCTGTCGCTCCGGTCTCGCCTTTCTCACCGTCAGCCCCCGTCTCCCCGGTAGCACCTGTCGCACCGGCTACACCTGGCTCTCCGGTCTCACCTGTAGCACCTGTCTCACCTGTAGCGCCTGTTGCGCCTTTCTCGCCGGGAAGTGCTAGCGACTTCATGTAGTCGTAATTTACAGTCCCTGGAGGTCCGGTAGCGCCGGTGGCGCCAGCGTCACCGGTCTCTCCTTTCTCACCAGTAGCACCAGTAACACCGGCAACACCATCCTCTCCTTTCTCACCAGTAGCGCCAGTTGCGCCGGTGGCTCCGGTCAGCCCAGCAGCCCCGGCAACACCGTCCTCGCCTCGCTCCCCAGTAACGCCAGTAGCTCCGGCCGCACCAGTAGCACCTGTTACTCCTGCTATGCCGGTGGCTCCTATAGATCCAGTGGCCCCGGTAACACCGGTAGCTCCTGTTGTGCCGCGTTCGCCTTGATGGCCCATTGGTCCCATTGCGCCTGTGGCGCCAGTGGCACCTGCTGGCCCTTGAGGGCCGGTCGCGCCGCGCGGGCCTGGTCCGCCTGTCCCGTCGCCACCCCCGAAATTAGGGTGCCAGATACCGAACTCGTCGACAGGTACGCGCACATTGCACCACAACGAAACCCGCTCACCGTTTGGATCCAGTTCTAGCAGCTCGTTTGTAAGGACCTTAGCGTTGTCGATGTGGGACACATTGTCGGACATTTACTTATCGTTTACTCAGCGCCTTGACTATTGCGCTAACTTTGTTTCGCGTAGCGGTCGCCCCTATTCCACCAATCTTTGTATTCAACGGAGGAATAGGCATGGTGTTCGTACCGGGAATGGTGTCTTGCACCTGCTGCTCTGTTCGTTTTTTCTCTTCTCGTTCGAGAATAGCGGCTGCCATATCCTTGCTGTCCACCACCGACAAAGGTATCTCGATACCCATAGCGGTATACAGGCCGTGAAGCAGCTCCTTGATACGAGCGGTCTCTTTCATGACGATCTCTTCGATCTTCATCTTCTTACCCTGCGGGTTCATGGTAGGATCCATACCTGGCATCGGAGGCGGCATACCGCCCATACCGCCGCAGGGCGGCATACCTGGAGGCATTCCACCGCCCATCATTGATGGATCCATACCAGGAGGCATGCCGCCCCCCATCATCGAGGGATCCATAGGCGGCGCTCCGCCGCCCATCATCGGATCACCACCAGGAGGCATGCCGCCACCCATCATGGGATCCCCGCCACCTTGTGGTGGCATTCCACCGCCCATGTCGCCGCCCTGCATCTGAGAGGCGTCTATGAACGCACGCTTTTCAAGCCAATCAACAGCCTCTTGCTCTGCTGCTAGTTTTTGCAAAGAGGCTAACGGTGATACCGCAACTGACCTGAAAAGCGTGTCACGTTTGATGACCGGCGGCGCTGGAGAAGCTATTTTCGCTAGTTCAAACTCCATATCCGGCTGACGGCCTTGTTTTGTAGATCGAATGTATTCGTTCCAAGACATATTATTTCTCGATGTTAGGGACCTTCTTATTATAGCAGACGGATCCGGCTTATCTCAGCAAACCGACACTCTTGTCCATTTGCTCCTGTATGTGTTTCTTCCTGAGGCTGACTGTCGCCTGGCTGACTTTTAGCTTCTTGGCGGTTTCCGCCGGAGTCAGCTTCCTTTTACCGTACAAACCGTACGAATGCTCCATGATCAGCTGATCCCTCGGGTTGAGGTCAGGATAAACCAAGTCAACCACCGTCTCAAACGACACAGGCGTCACCACCGATGGAGTCATGTTGCCGCCCTCCTCGTCGTCACGCTCAAAAGCCCCGTGAGACACCGCATTACCGGTACTCATGATCCTCTGTATGCGTTTTGGAGACATGTGCAACTTGTCGGACAGTTCGGCCGTAGTGGGCGGTCGCCCCTTTTCGGCCTCCAGCGTCATCGCTTGCGATAAGATACGCTGGCGGTCGTAATTCTTGTTCTCCGGGACGTGTATGATCTGCTGGCGCTGGTTGTACTCTCGGTTGAGACGCTGAAGCTGCTGTGTCAGGTAAGTATTAAGGTTGGCCTTCTTCGGGTCATACTTATCCATGGACTGAAGAGTTAGCACCTTAGCTTTAGGACCAAGAGCGGCCCTGTCTTGCGCCTCGAACCGCAGCATATGCCGTTTGATGGCCGGCTCGATAGCTCTTACGAACGCAGCGTTATCTGCTGGCTCGCGCTTAGAAGACTGCCAGGTTTGAAAAGGCTCATGATACTCAGGCTCCATGAGCCACTTGGTTGTATCCGCTGGCTTATTTGTCATCCGATGGTTTCTTTTTCTTTGGTTTCAGCTCCTCATCCACATACCTCGTGGATATAGTAGGAGCCCTGTGGCGACTCAAGCCTAGGTCTGTACTGTCGATATTCATAGACTCCATGTTCTTCAGGACATCCTCGTAGGAGTGATTGGCGCCGGTTAGTTTTTCTTTCTCGCGACGCATTATGTCGCCTGAAGTACGACCGTAGCCGCGCTGGAAGCCGTGATAGCCAGACAGGAGAAGGAGTAAACCTGTCAACCCTATCGCCGGTTTCTCCCAGCCGGCAGTCTTCTCTAACGATTCGCAGCGAGACGCTGCTGTGAGGAACTCATCTACGGCAGCAACCAGATCCGACTCCTCACACGCCCTTTTGCCTCGATTATAGGCTTGCTCTTGCTCGTAAACCAGCGCCGCCTCGAACTCACGCTTCGCCTTGTCCCGCTCTTCCTTGAGTTTATTACTGGCTTTGTTCTTGAGCCGCTTACCCATGACAGCGCCGCCGATACTCAAACCCGCAAACGAACTACCTAACAAGAGCGGAAAGGCCGCCGGGATGTCGCCGAGGCTCTCCTTACCGGTTGGTCTGGCCGACCCTCTGAAAAAAGTGGTGAATGGGTTACGAACATTGTCAAAGTTGAAAGACGCTACTTTCTCTTTTTTCTTTTCGTCCTTTTCGTCCCCCTCATCTAGAGCTTCAGTTAAAGCCTTTAGTTTAGGTGTCGACCTCGACCTCTTTGGAAGCTGTACGGGCGTAACCAACGAGTCCAGGTAGTCGTTCTTCGCCGTAAGTAGGCGAAGGTTGTCAGAGGCGTTACCAACACCGAACGAGCCATCTCTGGCGCCGGTGAACACTCGCCACATACCGCCAAGCGCAGCCCCGCCAAGGGCCGCCGGAATAGCGGCCTTGTAAACTTTGCGCATTTGCGGATTCCAAAGTAATGATTCTGACTGCTTTTCCATGGTTAGTATAGTGCTCGAACGCTTCTATCACCTTGCTTTTTCTCTTTCTCCTTCTTACGAGCCTCAACCCGAGCCAAGATATCGGCAGTCTCTTTCTTCATGCGCAGAATCTCGTCAGCCTTTTGTATTGTCGGCACGTTGACCTCGCTGGTTGGCGTCAACACTCTGGCTGCCTGGTCTCCGGCGAAGTGGCCTCCCATGTAAGCGGCCACAGGAACACCTACCGCCGCTGCGGCGAGCAGTTTCCACGGAGCCGGGCTGAGCAATCTGCCAGCCCAACCAGACGCTACTTTGTTCCGCTCCTCCACAAGATGATCGCAGTATTTGTGGATGGCCTCGGCCTGCTTACGAAAAATGACGGCTGCCTCCGCCGGAGACAGGCCGTTTTCGATACACGCAAGAATAGTGGCTATCTTATGTTGATTGACTGCATCGCTCATAGCCACCATTTTATCAGAAATTTTTAGGCAGTAGGCGGCACAGGCCGTTGCTTACTGGCTGCTTGCATATTCGCCTTCATCACGTTTGCATGCGCTTCGCGCACTTCTTGCAAGCCCTCTGGCGGTAATGTTCCCATCAGAACTTCCATGCGCGTCTCGCTTATCGGAACACCACGCAAAAGTATAACAAGAAGAAGTATCTTTCGGACCTCTTCTATGGCAGCAAACCAAAGCATGAAGAACCTGTAACCATTCTCGCCCTCTTCAGTGGCCCAATCGGTGACAGAGGCGGCAATCTCCTGATTGCCTTTCTGGAGCTCCATCATGATACCAGGGCCGCCCTCAATGAGGAATCCGTCTAGCGAGTTCACGTCGATTTCTGGGACGTACTGCTGACCGACAGTTCCTACCTGGTCGGTTTCTACGCTACTAGAGGCCGGGTCGTCCGCCTCAGCGGGAGGTGCTGTAAGTTGCACTTTAAGTAGGTCCACAAGCTCGGAGGTGCTGTTTATTACACCTTCTAGCTTCTGCTCCATGCTAGTTAGTCTATCGTCAAGCGAGACTATTTGGTCGTTCACGCCCTTCAATGTAAGAGGCATTTCTGTTTTGGGGTTAGGGTTCCTTTCCCGGAAGTATAGCAGAAACGAACGGTGTGTCAAGAAAGGCGGCTGGGAGCGCACAAAGGAACGAAGCACCCCCTAGCGTTACTAGCAAAACGCTGCCGCCAAAAACTACATAGCCTGTTCGCCGATACCGTCAAGGAAATCAGAGACCTCCGGCCTATCATCTTTGGACGTCAGGTAAAGCACAAGATCTCCAAGATTGGAGAAGACATCACTCAACAAGTCCTCGAATTTTTCCATGTCCTCCTCGCCAAAACGGTCAACAAATGACTCCCTGTCCCAGAACAACTTGAACATCGTCCTGCCGACATGACTGAGAGCCTGCTTGAACGTCTTCGTATACTCATTTATAAGCTCATCGCTGCGGTTAGTTTTCAACAAGCCCGCTAAAATTGAAACGTCAAACACGTCCTTCCTGCCCGTAGCAGCTGCCTCTTGAGCCTGCTGCATAGCCATCGGATCTGGCGGCGGCACCTCGTTCAGAAACTCCGGCGGGACAGGTTGCCCCTCGAAACCGAGCTGCTGAGCCTCGTCAAAACCCTCCTGCACAGGAAGTCCGCTGTAACCGTCATACCCGATTGGGTTGTCCTGAAACACCGGTGACATGGTGTTGTCCGACATCTGCGACAACATACCGTCCCGCAGAAACATCGGGTCGATGGGGAGTTCAGCTTGTTTATATCGTGGCGTAACGTACGGAATGTGAAGTACGAGACCCTTAGCTATTTCAGATGCCTCCAGGATGTCCCTAGCGATCTTCTCTCTGAAATGGTAGTCCAGGACGAGGGATTTGAACGCGGCCTCTTTGTTACTGGTTTTACCGTCCAGCGTGTAACTATCGCCGTTACCCTTGACTGCTTTGAGCTTCTTGCGATTACCGTACAAGTAACCCATAACGTCGTTCTCAGTGGCCAGCACCAGCGCCGTCCCCTTCCTTTTGTCCCATTTCACATCCGGGTCCGGGTCCAGGTCAATATACTTGAACTTGGTCGGCAAGATCATCTTGTCATCTCGAATGATGATGTTGTTACCTGTTAGACCAGGAGCGCATATCAACCAGCGAACACGGGAGGTATTCCTCACCCTGTCCAGCATACCCTCACGGGTTGAGTTTTGCTGGATAAGCGGTTGCATACGGCCGATAGTCCAGTTGATACCTTCGTCAATATCGTACGTACGGTCGCGATTGTCGCTGCTTTCGTTGTAGCCTTTAATGCGCCATGCACCTTCGCAGTTCTCAAGCTCCAGCGGCACTGTACCGCGTCCGTCGCTGGTGATGATTACACGGTCGTCAGCGCGGGCGGCCGTTGAGTCTCGCATACTGGTCCCAGACTTGAACTGATCAGCCGGAAGCCGGTTGAACCAGTCATCCTTGTACGAACCGCGAACAGCGAGGACTGCCATTGCCTTGGCAAAAACGTGCTTCCTGCGCTTCCAGTCCACCACGAGACAAAGCTCACGAGCTGGAACGCCTTTGATTAGAAGCGGATTACAAATGACCAGACACTCCCTGAGTGTTCCGTCTGCGCAGAACACGTCGTACACGCCTGTCTTGTGAGGACTGGTAAGCTTGATTTCCTCATCAAGCCTGGATACCGCATCGTCATCGCGGAAATCTATGACCATGTTACCGTTCTCAATCAAGTCAGATGCTTGCTTCTCGTTCAGATACGGGAACGCCGCTTTGTCTCGCCGAGTAATGACCCTGACAGAGGCTTCCTTGGGTCGTTCCGGCTCCCAGAACCGCTTCGGTGCGCTGGCTCGCTTTTGGTGTTGCCGCATTATGCTGCCATACATTCGGTCGAATACGCCCTCCCCGTAAACCGCCTCCATTGCGACCTTCATAATCGGGTACTTGTCGCACGCCATCGCCAACCTGGCGAAAATGCGCGGGTCTCTGGAGCCGATCTTTTCGAGGTCGATGTTCAACTCAGTATCGGTTGCCGCTGCGCACTTGGTGAAATGCGCCACACCGCTGACGACCCAGTTAGGCTGGTTAGGCATCGCCGTCTTGATCCTTGTGAGTAGCTTGGTAAAGGCTATCGAGGAAATACCCTGAACTGACGCTACCTTGCCAAGCACCGGCGGCTGGGTCAGTTGCTTCATGTCCGGGTAGCGAATACCTAACTGACGGAAATCCTTGTCATCCTCCCTGCCGAAAGCCTCGTCGCCGGCATTCTTGATGACCCAGTCCACCCAGCCTTCCTTCAGAGGTACAAACTGATCCTTGTTTTGGATGTAGAGCAGTTCGTAGCCGTTCAGCTTTCCCTTGTCAAAAAAGATAGGAATGTAGGCCCACGTCTTGCCGATCTTGAACCCGTAGATACCAACCACCTTCGTATTGTCATCGCTCTTGTCTAGGATACGGAACCCGACAAAGTAGTTCATATCGAACAACTTAGGGGCTTTGTCCTTAATAAAATGCGAGGAGAGTCTGAAGACGGCGTCTTCCAGCTCCATATCGTTAGCCCGACCCATCAAAGAGCTAGCCTGTTTTGTCCAGTAGACGCGCTCACGGTGAAAACGCGCAGACGCTACCTTCTCGATACACCGCTCCAGCTCGGCTGCCTCTTTCTTCTTACCGTAGCGTTCGTCAATGACCTTAATGCGCCCAGGCTTGTCCTGCTTGCCTGGTCTCATATAGTGATCGGCCGTACTGACATACTCCGCCGCCCCGTCGATGAGTTTGCGGGCTATCGGTGACTCATAGTTCTGCTCACCTTTAGGACCAATACAATGTGACAATGCTGTTTTGTTTCTCATAATTATCGAGTTCGACCTCTTGTGCTGTTCACCATCTGTCCGTAGGGACTGCTGACAGAGCCACTGAAAGCCTGTAAGTTAAGTTCTCGTTTCTTTATCTTCATCCACTCTTTCCACATTTGCTCATGCTGCTGAGCGATGGTCTGGTAGTGTTGATCCCTGTTAAGGTCATCCCCTTGGATGCCGCCGTGGCTCACCTGGAGCTTATTTCGGCCGTACCGCATCGCCGCCTTCTGATAGAGGCTGGCGATAATTTTATTCAGCCAGGGCTCAATCCACGGAAAGCTGTAACAAGTGTACACGTGAGCAGACAAGTGCGGCGTAGTGCCGTTCCACTCCCTGACCGCGTGGACGATACTATCCAAAAGGTCAGCAGTTGTGAACTCGACGTAACCCTGAAGAAGGTTTTCCGTGTCCGTATCCATGATCCGCATCTGGATATCCGATATAGTCGGCATCTTACAGTCAGCGTCCGGCGACCGCCAAGCTGACCGCTCAACGCAGAGAAGTCCTCGGTGCACATACACTGGTCTACCATCCACTATGCGGCAGATACCGATGTTAGCCACGTAAATACCGCCCTTGAACGACACCTCCGCCGGAACCTCGAACCTCACGATACCCTCGGTTGCGTCGGTCACGTGGGCCTTCTGGATCCACATGGGTTCAGCTGGTTCGTCGGCCGGCTGTATCCTAACCTCCACGAAAAACTGGTCATCAGTCTCCTCGTTCTGGCCGTCCAGGTAGTATCGCTTGTTTAGCGACTGGAGGATTGCCCACACAGAGTCCTTCTGTTTATGCCCGCCTCGCCTAGTATGCTCCTCAATCGGGACTGGTGTGCGTTCTGGTTGGTAAAAAAGACCGGCAAGATCTACCGGGTAACCATCCCTGTCCCTAAGCTGCCAATAAATATCGGCAGCGACCCCTTGCTGTATGACCGCAACCTCCACCTTCTTCAGGCAGGGAGTGTTCTCGTACACTGCGGCATCAGGCGCAATGGCGATATTGACTGGGATCTTGGGCGCAGGTGTCGACATACCACAATTATAGCCTATTCAACGAGGGCTGCGGGCGGTTCAGATATTTCTGTCAGAACGCCGGGCTTTGAGTCTGGGTTGGACGAGTGTAGGTATCTCCTATTCAGGTCAGCCAAAAAACGTAAGTGGTCGACACACTGCTGCGATATGTCTCGCCGCTTTGCGTTGCACTCGTAAAGGTCGATCTTTCTGGCCGCAGCGGCCTTAGAGATCGCCACGCACTGGCCGACAACGCTCCGCACCCAAGACGTAATCTGTCGCGTATTGATACCGCTAACATCCGCAAGAGCTAAGCGTACGGCCGCAACTTTGGACGCCTCGTACTCGCGCAGACCGGATGCGTCTATAGCCCGCAGAATATGGTTAAAGGCAGTCATCTCCAGGAGCGGAGTAACCGACCGCAAATTACTACCAGGAGGTATTCCCGGTGGCGGGCTATCCATTACAGCTTGCCAGCACCTGAAACGACAGTGATTGTCAATTTCCTCTCTCATCTGATTAACAAGGAGGAGGACCTTGACGTCTTCTACTGCTTTGGACGAGAACTGCACACCGGTAGTTTTGGACATCGAGAACTTCTCAAATATGCCCAGTTTCATGGCAACGACCGCGATAAGCATTATCCCTAAGATCAACGCCACATCTGGCCAGGCTACAATTGCAAAAAGCCCACTATTCATCTGGTTTTCGCTTCCTTGAGGAAGGCATTGGTGTTATGGTGGATACTAGCGTGTCACAGCCTAAACACGCAGAGTTTAGGGTTATTATTTTTGACTCGTCTAGAATACCGCTCTCGCCAGACAGTTTATCTACAATGACACGTAAGTTCTCAATATATTCTACGTTCTTCTTGCGCCAGCCGGTAATATCCTCTCTGCGGGCCTCACTGATGTTGCGACGCCTCAAAAGGCCATCATAGAAGGATATCTTTTTCTCGCACGCGCTAATCACCGGCGGAATGACCACGTAATGCAGCCACCTGGAAACAAATCTACCTATGGTTCTTGACTCTGGAACCTCACTCTCCAGGATCCAACAATATCTGTTCAGCTTCGCAAAAATAGAGCCCAGTTTTCTTTCGCAATATAGCATGTAGTCTGTCTGCAACTCGCGAGCATGGTGGTTTGAATAGGCTGAAATCTTCAGCGTTTCCCTGGCCAGCTGGTTGATAAGCAACGTATGTATGGTGCAGTGCCTGGTGACTTCGACAAGATCCAGCAGGTCAGTATTCTCAGCGATGTGAGTCATGCACTTGTGGTCTATAGGCTCCAATCGGTTATGCAACTCAAGAACCATCTCTACATCACCGTTGGACAGTTGGATGCCGCTCTTACCGAGTGTAACGTTGTGCAGAGTTTTACGCATCAAGAACAACACCACGCAAATGACTATCGTACAACAGACAATCAACGTAGTCCCTACAGAACTATTTTCAACACATTTTACTAGAACCTCCATATCACATCAGCCCTCATCTGTATCTAGATAAGCCTCCATCCTAATCACGCTTAGCGGCGAGGGGCCGCCTGCCGTCTTGTGCAAGCTGAACCATATCATCGCCCCAGGGGTCACCTCGATAGCCTTGGTGTTCACGCAGAAATACATCTGCGGCGACGGTATACTGACATTGAAATCCAGCCCAAGATCATCCTGATTACCGCCGGGCTCGCATACAGTTGGAAGCATCGCCGGAAAATGGTTAGCTTCATTACATTCTGTGGCCGGTATTATTGCGTACCGACCATTGAACAATCCGCTATTGACATTACCAGCGCTACCAGCTGCCAACGTAAAGCGAATCCTCATGTTGCTAGTCTGACCGCGAAACCACGGTAGGTATATGTTACCAGAAAACCCCGAGACTGTATCCGGTAAAAATGCGATAGCCCCCATTCCTCCAATATTGGCGTCCCGCATCTGATCCAATCGAATCATCTGAACAGGTAATGGTAGGAATGACCAACTATCCCTCAGGCGCAGCAAAATTTGGCCCGACGGGGCGCCTCTTTCCGTGAAAACATTATCTCTGGATATGACCTCACAGCTGATAGAGACTACCTCGACAGACTCAACAGTGGGCCCAAAGAACATACCGTTTTGGATGTACCTGGGGTCGTCCTTGTCGAACACATCGCCGGGCGCGGGCAGGTTGGTCTGGTTGAAATACCCCGGACCCACATACTTGAGTGATCTACTGCCGCTCATTACGTCCGAAGCCACCTTGTTCTGAAGGTCGAAGTCCAATATGAGATCGCCACGTGTCGCCGGCGTACCTGTGTGCCGACCGAGAACCTCTATGCCTGAAGTATTGCTGGAGGTAAGTGACGTAACCACCGCCTCTGTCGTGCCGTAGGTGACCTTCGTGTAATAGGCTACCATCTCCAACATAACGTGCGGCTCTGGATTGACGGCGCACTGACCGGCGTTCCAGTTTGCATTGGCAAACCACGGTACGTATTCAGAGCTCATCCACCAGATACCGTCATCGGTAATTCTGATGAGCTTCTCTGGTACCTCTGCCAGCACCGGTACTGGATCTTCTGCCGATGTGGGCTGTGTCCAATGAACTTTGAAGCACTCTGGAGCCGTCAAAGGAAAGGCCTCAGAGAGCGGCGTACCGCTGAAATTGTAGAAGAACCGAGCACCCACAGGGGCGCTACTCACGGTGGACAGGTCTGCCGGAAGCCAGCCTTCCATTGAAGCCTGCGGCATGCCGATCTGAGCAGAACCGGTTGTCCAGGTACCTGAAGGCCTGGCTTTGAGCGGGTATCTAATATGCCGGTGACCAGAAAGCACACGGTCGAAGTTCACACAAATGCAGATAGTTGCTTTTCCGTCGGCATGAACGCCGAGAACGAATGCAACAGGTATCGCTAAAGGAGGTGGATTGCCGGTAAGCCTACCTTCAATAACTGAGAGGTATTTTAATCCTAACTCCGTGTAATCTTGCCGTGCGTCCTGGTTTCCACCTTCTTCTAGGTCGATTGTAACGACCCCATTCAGGCAGATGTCACCGGTTTGAACGCTGGATTTTCGTATGACAACACCTAAAACATAGGCTGAGTCGTCACAAACTATCTGGTCGCCGTCGATCCTCGAAGCCAGCCTCGCGCGAGAATACCGTCCGGTCAGCTTGTCAAAATACACCGGAGAACCAACATGGACGCTCTCGTCCAGTGGTTGGTTCAGCAGGATATTATTGGCACCATCGGTCAGTATGTTCACCTTCCGCAACAACTGAGATACCAACTGCTCAAGATCTTTGACAGGGCGGTTGACTACCTCAGGAGAGACCGGCTCACCTCTTTGAATATATCTGACGACTTCCATTGTTTGTTACCACGAGAATTGTCTACGAATCTTGTTTCCTCTTGTCAGCTCGTTCGGCGCGCAGTCCGACCGAGGAGCTTCAACAGGCGGCGCCGTTTCGGCCGGGTCGGCAACTGGCGGCGCCTCGTTGGCAGTTTCCGGCAAGTCAGCCGAAGCCTCTGGAGCAGGCGCTTCTGACTCTGGAGCTTCGGGCTCAGTTTCAACAGGAGCCTCAGGCTGCTGGGCCGCATCTTGAGCGGTTTCTTCTTGGGTTACTTCTTCGTTGGTATCGGGCGCGCCCATCTCCTCGGGCACATCGGTTGATAGTTTTCTTGACGTCTTTGCCATGATTATGATGTGTGGGTTAAATTGATACTAAATGTGACTGATGTCTGAGCTGAATTACTGAACAGTATCTGGTTTTCTGGGGCGTAATACCCGCGAGCCCACATAATGTCCTTCGTAAGGTCGTCGATAGTCAGGCCAAACGTAGGAGACGAGGCCAATGCAACGCCGTAAATGATAGACCCGTCAGTCGCCTTACCTCCAACGCCCTTTACACCGGCGCACAGTCCGTTGAAAAGCAACGTTATATCGTTAGGACTTTCCTTCACTATTGGAGTGACAGAGGCAACCGGAATACGTAGATAATCCCTAGACCCAATGGTATTTTCGCGTAACCTTAGGAAATAGTCCGCGTCCGCCGGGTCGGCTACGGGGACGGGGTCAACTCTCTGTGTTCCTGTCTGAAACTCAACGTACATGACGTTAGGTTTGAACTGTGACTCGCCGCGTAAAAGACCTGCTAGTATCTGGTTCGATGTCTGACAAATGACTACCGTGTTCAACATAGGCCCATTATACCTAAAAAAAAGAGACAGGTAATGATACCCGTCTCCTCTACTTAAAGGTGAAAGATGTTATCGTCGTCCGCGATGCGAGAGAACCCGGTGCCTGAACACAGGTGTCTCCTCAAGAGACACCGAAGCTTTACGCTTGGTGCCCCTTGTCGCTTGCGGCGATGCGACAGCTGACCAGCTCGGTTTTTGGCCGCTCGCAGCGGACTCCGCGCGGATGAGCTGGTCCGCTTTGTCTTTCACCATCTCGGGACTGTAGCTTTGAAAAACTTCAGTCCCAGTGATGGGGTCAAAACCCCATTGATGCTTCGATAGGTCATTGACGGCAAGAAACCAAGCTCCTCGCTGAAAACAATAGCCTATCGTGAACAAGCGGCTGCCGATTTGGCAGCTTTGCTTGTTGATTAAGAATGTAGTCTTCTTCATCAAGGTTATTTACCTTGAAAAGGTCACGTTTTTACATATCCTCAGGAGGCACCGGACGCACATTATCAAACAGGAACTTTGTGCTCGAAAAGCCCGCCGCTCCGGCGTGACCGCCGCCGCCTCTCCCCAGGCAGTGATTGCCGCAATGATAATCATTACCTGAGTACAACGAATACTTCCACACCATTTTCTCGCCGTCCGTTTCGTACTTGAACATCACACAGACATGAGTATTGATGAACTTGTCGAAGGTGTCGCTGTTACCACCACCCATCAGCGCAACCACCGGAACAGTTCCATGCTCATCGGTCAGATCGGCGTAAAAGAGCCCAAGCCGCCGCCTGTCAGCGTCCAACGTTACTCTCTTTCGCAGGAGCGCCTTTCCGTCCTTAATCATGTCAAGCAGCACCGCCTCTGCATCCACCGGCGACCGGCTAAGTACCGCACGAAGCTTTTCATTGGCGAAGGTGAGGTCCTCCTCGTCCATAATGGCCGCCGACAGCGCCTTGCTAGTTGGGTCAGAATGCGTCCACGTGTCGTAGTCGCTTACAAGCCAAACGGCTCGTGGTATCGCCAACTCAGGGAAGAAGAACTTCCATGTCAGCATGGCAGCTGAGCAGGTGGTACCGAGAACGACAGTTACGTTACCAGGGATGTCACCATTTGGTATCTTTGTGGATGGCTCGTGGTGGTCTATCCAGATCACCTTGGCGGCAATACTGGCAAAGTATTGCAACCAGCCCACAGTTTCCGGTGTGAAGGAGGTGTCAAGCAGATAGATCCTATCATACCTGACATCCTGGAACTCCTTTATCAGGGTCGGATCGGTGTAAAAATACGGGACATACTCTAGGTCTTCGGTGCTGACTGCTTCAAGTACCCACAACCCAAACGCCGCAACGCATTGCGACATCACAGAGTCGGCATCCTTGTGGCCGACAATACAGATTCTCATTTGATTCCTTTCGGTTAAGAGTAAAACTTTCACTCTTATTTACCTTAGAACTCGGTTGTTTTAACTGTATTATCGGGAATTAGACATGTTACCCGCCGCCCGGTGATGAGCGTGTTCCATCTCAACAAGCCTGTCCTGGAGTTTACGGGACAGGTCCTCCTCCTTGCTGCGGTTACGATACGCTAACATACTCATGCCCTCGCCATCAAGGCGTGAATCTGGGTTAAAAATCTCATTCCTATAAGCGCGACCTACGCGTTTCGCTGCGTGTCGAGCCTGCGAAACAGGTCGACTAAACCTATGGGCCTTCGCCTTCATCATGTCAAACAAGCGATTGTCGGACAAGAAGTCCAATGCTACCTTCTCTCTCTCTCTCTCATAATTTCTTCCTCGTAAGGTGTTATGTAGTTTATTCTACAGAAAAAAAACTGCCCTAATCGTTAAGACCTGCACGACCTGCTAGATGTCTCAGACCGGCAATAGGGTTGCGATCAAATACGCCACTACCGCCGCCAGTAGACCGCCGTCTTACCTCGCCACCTGGCGACCTCTTAGCGGCGGCCACAAACGCCGGTATATTACGCAAGGATTCCTCTTCTATACCTTTGCGCGAAGCGTCGAAATAAGCCGTACCGGCCTCACTTCTAGGTAGCCCAATATTCAAAAGCTTATTCTGCCTGTAATTCTTCGCGTTAGAGATGTTAGAAGCCGCTCTTCTCGCCGCACTAACTAACTCACCAACCGGCGTGTCTCTAAACCCCGTGAACGAAGATGCGTCCACTTTCACTCGCGGAGACGCACCAGTAGGATCCATTTCTCCTAAGAGAGATCTCACGCCTTTAGCGGCGTGCCTGGCTCGACTGGTAATGCCGCTGTTATCACTAGCCCACCGCTTAGCGCCATCCCAACCAAGCGTGTCGATCAATTTCCTGATGTCTGCTTTCTTGAACCGCAACCTACCAGAACCGTACGAAGCCATCTTCCCGAACGGCTGCGCCATACTTGGGGCATCGCTAACTGGTTGTATACCTTGAGACTTTATCTGCCCCTGCGTGCTTTGTCCGCCTCCCATAGCGTCAAAACCGGCCTTTGCTGCCTGTAAACCCCCGATACCTGCCCATCCCATTGGACCGGCAAGGCCAAGAGGAATACTGGCCAGATTTATAGCATGCCCTGCCATGTTACGGCCGAACGACTTATCGTTGTCGTAAACCATATTTTTCCATGTGAAAATGCCGTCTTTCTGATCGCCTTTTGTGTTACCCGTGGCTGCGGCGCCGGCACCTAATCCTGCGGCTCCGAGCCCGGCGCCGAACATGCTTTTACTAAGCCCACTACCCATCATCTTAGCGGCACCAGTACCTAACACTTTAGCCGCACCGCCAGCAAGCGCACCGATGAGTGCGGTCTTGTCTCTGCTCTCAGTAAGATGATCTAATGCGACTTTGTATCTCATATTCTTATAACCTGCTACGCCTGACCAGTTGCTGCGTTTTGCATATTTTGACCAGAAGCCTGTAAGTTATTGGCGGCATTACCCCAGGCGTTACCAACTGAGCTCGCGGCGTTACCTACCGCACTGGCCGCATTACCGACAGCGTTGACACCGGCCTGACCAGCCCTGGCTACGTTGGTTACTGCGCCAGTCAGCGGTGTGGCCGCTTGCTGCAAGCGGCCTCCAACACCAGCGATTCGACCGGTCATATCATTTTTGATGCCGCTCCACATGTCGCCGGCACCTTGACTGAAATTCCCTTTCATCATACTGCCAAGCCCTGATCGCATCTGCCCTAATCCCTGCTGCCGTAGGAGTTGAGCACCTTGGTTCGTTTGGTTCGTCGACTGCTGCGCAGACGCGTGACCGCCGAACCCGCGCTCCATAGCGCGACCCATGCCGCCCATAAACGCAATCTTTTCGGTTAAATAATCCAATGCGATCTTAGTTCTCATTAGTACCCCTGTTGGTTTTGCGGCCCGCCCTGAGGGGTCTGACCGCCTCTGTTACTACCGCCGCCAGCCATCATCGCGCCGCCAGCACCTGCAACAGCAGCGGCCGTACCGACATTCGCTGCCTGGTTAAACCCTTGACTTCTCGCCAGGTTCATACCCATACGCCCAGCGCCTACGGCGCCTGCGCGCATCTTATGGCCGATGGCGCCTCGAAGCATGCCGCTGCCACCTTTTGCGGCCGCACTGGATCCCCAGTTACCAAGCATCTTACCGGCACCACCCATAAGCTTGCCGCCCATTTGCATGGCACCGCCGATGACCTTACCCATTACGGCCTCTTTGTCGCGTACGCTGGCTTGCTTTTGCGGCATACCGCCCTGTGCCGGGCCCGGCCCCGCCGTTTGCATAGCGCCCTGATTAGCCGCTCGCTGCTTGGAGTGGTCGTAGGTGCCGAGCATTCTCGACCCAGCCGTACTCAGGCCGCCAGTAATATGACCAAGAATGTTACCGCCGGTAGACATATTCTTGTCCCACAGCATCGTATTTTTCAAGGCCTGACCGCGTGTCTGCCCTGGACCTTGCCCAGGTGCGTTACCGCCACGTCGATTCGCCATATAGTTCCCAACACCTGCAGCTAGGTGAAGCGGAGTCCATGCCTCCTTAGACATGCTGCCATCGGTTATGACATCCAAAGCTACTTTCTCTCTCATTTTGTATAACGCTGTGAAGTGTTTCGCCAGTTACTACCAAGTATTATATCAGCTGTCGTCACCAGTGTTGTCGTTATCCTTCTTTTTCTTACGGTTACGGTTGTACAAATATGCACCAAGGCCGGCAGCCCCTAAACCGGCGGCCCCTAAACCTAACGCCTGACCGCCGGTCGGTTTCTTCAGCGCATTCGTGAATCTTGACAATGGTGTAGATGTGACTGGCTTCTTATCGCGGAACAGTAAATCGCCGGCCCTGTTGGCGAGCATCGTTCCGGCCGTACCGCCGATTGCTGTACCGCCTACGAGCCCTGCCATTCCGCGACCAAAAGCTCGCTGCGCTCTAGCCTCCGCTTTACGTGGCATAGTCTTTAGCGTCTCTGCAGCCGATGACTCTATACCTAAGTAACCACCGGCAGCCCCTCCTAGCGTACCGCCAGCGGCGCCTCCGGCGCCAGATAGCAACGCGCGACCTATTCTCTTACCAACGCTCTGCTTCCTGCCCCTATAAAACCCACTAAGCGCACCGCCTAAGCCTGACACTAACGCCCCGTCTTTCAAGCCTTGCAGCCCACCCATTTGAAGCGCCTGTAGCGGCCTAGCAGTCGGTCTCTTGGTAGTGTCAAAGGTAGAGTTAAACCCTTGAACCCACAATTTTTTCTGTAACTCTTTCGACCTCGACGTAGCGGCATCAGAAATAGTTTTTCTGTAGTCCTTCCTTTGCTCTTTTACAGCAGCTGCGAGCTGTTTTGCCAGCGGCGTGGCTCTGTGACGCGCGTTTTGCGCTTTCGATAAGGCATCCCTTTGGCTGGTGACAAACTGTTTTTCATTGAGTAAATTGCTTAATTCTATCTCTTTGCGCGCCACAAGGCGCTGATGTTCCTCTTTTTGCGGCGCCTTCATTTTGTCCAACGATTGCGATCTGAGCCCACCTAGTTCCTCGCCAAGTCGTTTGACCTTACCTGATAGGCCTGGTATTTGCTGTGTAAGCTCACGTAGCTTAGGTGTCTCCGACCACTCGGCGTCCATTTTCGCCCTCTCTGCGTTAACGGCGGTCATTAAGTGGTCTACTCTATAAGCCAGCGGTGATTTAGGTTGGCTCATTATCTTTTCCTCGAATTTCTTTACAGTATCCAGATTTGACAACAGCCTTTCCCTGATCTCCGCCTCTGTGCTTTCTTTCGGCTTACCTGTAAATGGGTCTCTTACGTGTATCGCCTTTAGCTCAGCACCAATATCCGCCACGGGTACTCCCCGAAGTAACGCTTTTACTTTTGCCGCCCGCAGCCTATTATTGGTAGTCCTGTTTTCCGCGTCCGACGGGACCTCTCCGTACAGTTTAGGTATCTTTGAACCAAGAATAGCATCATCCCTCTGGCGTCTCATGTACGCGGCCTGGCGCCGCCAATTCAGCTTACCTAAGGTACCCACCATTCCGTACCTTCCTCGAGCGATATCGTGTGGAAATATAGTGTGCACCTCATTTTCAGGGCGATTATCAGGTGCCCACGGTATGCCGTGTAGATAGCCACCCTGCGCGCCGGTACTGCTACACACCCCTGTAAAGGTGTCGTACGTGCTCTCGCCGGGAGGCGCAGATTTTACACCCCCAAAACCAGCAATATCCAGACCTAGCCGATCTGAGAGTAGGCGTAATACGTGATCTTTACCTAGGGCCTCCTGTCCCAGCCTTGTTTTAGAGCTGCTAGCTGCGTCGTATAACGGTTTGACTGTGTCATAGATACCAAAGGCGTGCGGTCTTCCGGTTTTCGGGTTAATTTTTTGCGCATCAGGGTGCGCGAAAACGCGTCCTATCATGCCCTGGCGAATAAGCGCGTCTGATGTACCTATGCCGTGACCGTCGACATTGCCGGGGTTCGTCATGCTATAGATCTCCCTGGCCCCTCCCCAGAACGGCTCGTCAACAGCTACGTCATACTGATGTACCTTTTTCTGCGTAGTAACAGGCTCAACAAACCGCCCCATGACAGGCTCCATTTCCCCTGTCTCTTTATTCTCTCTTCGCCTCTTTGTGGGGCGCTCAACTACGCGTACTTCGCCGGTAGGCACGTTTACCGTTTCATAGACAGGTCTCATAGTCCTTCCGCTAGCGTCTACCCAATCACCTTTTCGATCCAGTGCGTGACCCCTAGCCTCACGACGCATCCCTACCACTGCAGAGTGAGCGTCGGTGGGCCACAGATACGCCGCCAGCTCACTTGCATACGGGTCACCTGACGATATAACGTCACCCTCGCGCAAATCCTCGTACCGCATTGGGATAGAGGTGTTTTGCTGGCGTCTGTTGTACATGAATTCCCCGAGCAGCGGAAACCACTTCTCGAACAACGTAGGGTCGTTTACGCGCCTAGCCGTTTTTTGCCGCGCAAACACAGGCTTATGCGCCGTCACCTCGCTCTTTTGCTTAGGTTGTGAAATAACACCCAGCCGTAAAATTCGTTTCATAGTCTGTGCGTGTTTGTAAATGTTGTCGTTCCAGTTGTGGTACGCCATCCGGCGCATGTTTTCCTGCGCCCCTATCTGCCCAGCTAGTCCGGGATTTATTCTGAAATCGTTGGCTATCATGTTTGCGTGTGATTGCTGCCTTTGCTGCGGGCAGCTTATTTTCGCAAGCTGCTACGCCGTTGACGCGCGGCTGTGCTGCATTTGACCGTGTGTAGCAGTCGGACTGTGTTGCATTGTTAGGGGCTGGCTAGGTTAGAATGTTCGGTGCTGCTGCTGCGTATTTGGCATGCCGCTCATTATACGAGAACCAAAACCTACGGCCTTATCCATTGCGCCCTGCCATCCGGTTCGCGGTCCTTGTTCTTGGATTCGCTTATTCTGTTGGTCCAGGAAAGACTGCATCTGGCTGCGTACTGGTGGGTTCTGTTGAGGCCCGCTCATCGGGGGCCGTGGTTGTGGCCAACCAGTACCGCCCGGCCATGTACTAGAAGGGCGCGGAGGACCGGCGATACCGCCCGGCGTACCCCAGGCCGGCTGATTGGTAGGGCGCTGCGCTGTGAGAGCCACTTTCTCCGTTATTACGTCGAGTGTTACTTTATTTCGCATGTTTTTAGTGAATGAAGGTTTGTATCTAGTATACCGCAAGTGTGCGACCATCACTTTTTTTTACCATTGACATGGCAGTGTCATTCGCTAAACTTGACCTTATGAACCGCACAGAAAGGAACAAAGCATGATGAACCGTAGGGGTTTTTTGAAGTCAACGGCTCTGCTTCTAGCAGGCGTACCAGCAGTACAGGTAATCGAGGCAAAAGCACAACCCGATCCACTTAATTGGGGAGAAAGAACAGCGGAGTATTTCGACAAGTTTCAGTGGGATGTCCCGCCACCGATGAAGGACGGCAAACTGGTTCCTACCCAGTGGGTACACTTTCGTGAGACGCTCGCAAGGAGGTTATTACAGCCGGACACAGTCGTTACGCGCTCACCGCAGTGTCATTTCGACAACCACTGGACAGGCATAATAGGCTTTCAGGTTGAGTACAGGTCGGAAGTGCAACCGGAAATGCTGTTACCTGCGCACCACTGGGACAAGGACTTCCCGGATACGGTGTATATGGGTCTTCTTTGCCCAGGTACGGTGTGCGCGTATTGTGCGCGGACGCTACGTACGCCGCGTCCCGGGTGGGAGACAGTTACGCTGTCCTTAATCGTTCCGAATATAGTCTATACAGGTGAAGATTGTGGTCTGGCGGCGGTATAATCTTGGTATGAGAGCAGCAAAAACCGCCAGCGTCCGCACCAACCTGATGCGAGGTCTTGAGACCTTGCTCAAGGAGGAGACGGATGCCGCCCTTGACCGGTTTAACTCACCGACCCACCGGCACGGGTACAACCCGAACATCACCGGCAGACCGTCCATTATGCGCCGGTTTGAGGCGTTGAAGAGGTTCAACGATAGAGGGGCGGCTTCTGGTGGGCTGGGCGAGCTTGCAAACAGAGTTCGCGGCTGCGTTAGCGCGCCCGTCTGTGAGAACCGGATAGGGCGGGAGATTAGGCTCGGCAGGGAACTTGTGGGTCGCCAGAAGACGGCGTTGGACTATTTGAGTGAGCGGGAGAAGGTTGCGGAGCGCGAAAAAACTGCGCAGTGACGGTACGTTTGAGGGTGGCGATGAAAGGGTTGGTATTGGCGGACTGGCGGCAGGCACTGCCTTAGGCGGCACTGGCGGCACGATGCTGATGAACCGAGTTGGTGATCGCCTATTTGGAGGTAAACCGTCGGCGAAACGACTTCCCCAAACGGGCATGTCAACTGGAACAAAGGCAGCCATAGGCGCCGGTGTCGCCGGTCTCGGGGCCGCTGGGCTGGGGGCGTACCTGTACAGTCGAGGACGTAAAAAAAAGAAGCGATAAAATCGCTCCTTTTTTTCCTACCGAATCAAGGAGAGCGAGTTAAAGAACTTACTCTCCTCTTCCTCGTAGTTTTTCGTTCTATCCCAAAAGTGCCCTGTGCCCTCCTTTGTTACGAACGTCTTGTTTACTGACCGGCACGCTTCGAACAGTTTCTGACCGTGCGCAAACGGAACCACGTCGTCGTCCTTGTCGTGAACGCACAGTAACCGACCGCCATAATCAGCAATCGTTCTCTCGGATTCCAGATATGTACTAGGAAGTAACCAATCCAGATTGATACCGAAAAACTTGTCACTAGCAATATCTCGTATAGAGGCAAAACTACTAGAGACAATTAAACCCTGGGTGGCAAACTGCGTAGCTAATTGTATAGCCACAGCCCCTCCAAGAGAATGACCGCACATAATTAGTTTTGACGGCTCAACATCTTCCATCTCACACAGATACCTAACCACGCAGGCGCTATCGCCTATGATGCGTTGAATATCAGCAGAGCCGGAGCTGCTGCCATAACCTCGATAGTCGTGAAGGAGTACGGACACATTGTATCTGTTACGCCAGTAAACCGGCCAACAATTCCTCTCTTCCAACCAGTGACACATACAACCACCAGCGCCGTAGCTCGCTACAATATAGCCAGTCAGGTTTTTAGCCGGAAAATACAGCGCCCCTAGCGAAACATCGCGATCAGGCGTCGTGACCGTAAGGCTCACGCAATTAGCTGGTAGCTGGCTGCGATCACACATGTGGTCTTTTTGCGGCTGTAACAAGATGATATTCGCCAATATCCTAGGTATATCAATCATAATAATCTCCTTTGTTGCTAAGAATAACACCGTGTTATTCATCACCCATACTTGCCACAAAAATCTAAATCCTTTAGTGATAAAAAAAAAAAACGGAAACCGATGGCTCCGTTTTTTGAAGAGGACTACCAGTAGTGCTCTTCGGGGTTGCAGGTGGCACACTCGCCGTCCCAACAACAATTATTCTCCTGTCCCTTTCGGGACTCGAGAATAATCTGGGCGATTTGCCGCCCGGTTCGCCGGGCTGACGCAACCCTGCGCCAACTGGCGAACCAGTCAAAAATTTTTTTGAACATTAGGTTTTCTCCTGCGTTGATGGTTAAGTTACTCACTACTTATTGCCGCAAACCACACACTTTTTTAATACATAAAAAAAAAGGCAGACCAGAACGGTCTGCTACATCGTTAGCGCGTAACGCTGACGGCAATCTTGCCACTCCCGTAAGCCACGGGAGGGCTGTACTCGAGACTGATGTTAGTCTGGGTGGTTTGGCACCCAGACAACACCAGCAGAATAATTGCAAACATCCATGTCCGCATAGTTATCACTCCTTTTAAGGTAAACAATATCCGTGTTATTTACCTTAGGGTCTATCCTTTTTTAAGGATTTGAACCTCATCTGAGAGGGCAACGTCACCTGAAGCGTAAGCCTTTTTGAAGTCCGCCATTGTTGCGAAGACCTTGGGTTTACCTTTCTTTTTTCTCTTGCGCGTGGCTTCGTATAAGCCTTGTACGTAGTCTTCCTGAGGTGTGAAGTTAGGGGAGTTATCTGTGATGCTTAAGAGGTTTCTAGATGGCAGCATCAATCGCTTAGCTTCCTCTACTGCATCCTTCGAGATGGGTACTTGGAAGTTACACGCATCGCCGTCATTGTCAGCCCCTAGCGGCCCCTGGACGTACTGGTTCAACTTGATTGCATCGCCTTTGACAAGCTTTGGCCACATGGCCATCATGCCGAGCTTGTGCAGCACCGGTGAGCGGTCAAGAATGACCGGCCGTTCCCTGGTCGCTTCCAGTAAAGCTCGTTTGGCCCGCCTGTCCTTGTTATCGAACATCTCCTTAGCCTGCATCAGCGGTATGCCGGACTTGACCATCTTACGGATGACAACTGGCTTGTAGATCTCATAGGCCTGATCGACAGGTAGGCCAATTTCGTCAAGGTCCAGGTTACTGTCAGTAACGATTACACCCCTCGAAATAGAGTCCACGCCACCGCCGAGTAGGGACCGCTGGACCATGCCGTATTTTGACGATCCGTCTCCGAAAACGTGTTTCAGCAAGCCACTCACCCTCTTCTGCTGAAGCTTAGGGTGCGTGGGATCCATCAAACCGGCAACCTGCTTAAAGTAGTTGTAAGACTGCAGGTACTCCTCGCCAGCGTCACCAATTGACCCTTCCAACTCCTTGACCGAGTTGTTGTGATCCATAAACTGTTTATAAAGGTAGTTGGCGTCAGCCACCAGCGCCGTTTTACTGCCCGGCATCTCGGACACGAGTCTAAACTTGGGAGGTATCACCGGTATTCTGTCCAACATCCAGTCACCAGGCGTCAACTCGTTATCCTTGGCCGACTTGAGAAACTGTAACCGCTTGACAGCCTCATCGCGCTTGGCGCCCCGCCCATCGGCGATGATCCCTCTCGCGCGAGACATCTCTTCATCCACATTAACAGCCTGCAGGGCCTTCTGAATGGCCAGTGGGCCTGTGCCGTAGGTGTGATACTCCTCCCTGCCCGCAATCACCGCCTCCATCTTAGCTTGCGTCAGTCCGAGGATGCGCCTAGCTGGCTCTTCCATTACAGGATTAAGCATCGGCTTAGCTGGTTGGATGTAACCCCAGCGATCACCATATTCACCGAATATCGCCGGATCGAATAGGCCGCCCTTGATGCCTTTTTTATCGCCTTCCCACTTGATGGTTTCCGAATTCTGGACCTCTCTGTTCCCGGCTAACTCCTTGACGTCGTTGTTGGTCAGGGCCAGCATTTTCAGTTTCCCGGCCTGCGGTGTAACGTGGATACCTGAACCAGCCAGGTGGGCCATAAACTTGTGGTACATGAGCGGCTGCTCTGGTTCTGGCGGTTGGTAGCCGCGCATGAACGCTGTCCAATACTCATCGTTCTTCTGGCCACGAATCCGCCTTGCGTCGTGCATAGTGTTGTACGCGCCATAGCTGCACAGAGCGTTTGTGTGCATCAAAGCTACCCGCTTACTGCCTGACTCACCTCCAGGAGCAGGTTGCTCATCGGAGGTGTAACGGCCGAACGACCGAGCGTCTGACTTACCTTCTGCCGAATGGTGAAGCTTCTGTACGTACCCATAACCAAAGTTGATTCCCTTACCGTCAACGCCGCCCATCGGTTTACCGGTTTCAGGGTCAATAACCGCAGTCCTTGGGTCGATACCGTGCTCCTTAGCCAGCTGTAACACGTAAGCCGCCGTGTCGGGATTGTTCGGGTCGAACGACTCGATCTTGATCGGCTTGCCTGTTTTCTTGGCTATGCGCGCTAGTAGTAACTCGTGCAACATGCCGTAGTTTACGCGGCCTATATTTCCGATTGGCGAGAATACCACCTCGGCAGCGCCATCAGGTGTCTGCGGCATTTGGTCATCAGGAACTATTTCGTTTATAACCCCCTTGTTTCCGTACCTGCCGGCTAATTTATCGCCCACCCGCATCGGCTGGGTAGAGCTAACCACGACGTTGACGCCGTTCTTATCGACCTCCACGGCCGTTACGACCCCGGGGTCCTGATTGTCCCACTCCAACGCGGAGTTCATGAGTGAGTGAGCGCCCTTCCTGTGGATCCGATCTACTGGCTTGGTGTTTACATCCGCCTTCAAGACCAGCGGGTCGCCCTGATTGACCTTGGTACCTATCGCCACAATCCCGTCGTCCCCTATGGTCTCCAGTTGCTCCTTACTGTAGATACCGGGGAAGGCGCCCATGAAGGTCTTTTTGCCGTGCTTAACGTTTTCGCCAAACTCAACCCGGTTTTGGTAGCCGTGCTGGCTGCGCATGCGGTCTGCAAAGGACTGGCTGATGGTTATGCCGTCCATAGTGTTGTTGCCGCGCCACGGGGCAATGACGGCACGGGCGTTCATACCTTGGGCGATGGCGCCCACGTCGTCAGTATAGTTAGACTTGGCAATAATTTGACCTGGTTTGATGGTCTGACCAGGCTGGACAAGCGGCGTGTTTGTGGTTTCCGTATTATGCACTATCAGCCCGTCATTTGTTGCAAAACAATGAGAACCCGCAACCGTAAAATCAAAAACCACCTCCACAGGGCGTACCTGCTCTATACTAATAATCCGCTCCCATTTTACTGCAGTCATACTCATAGCTCAGTTTACCAGCGTCAAAAATCCTATACCACCCTAAATATTCCATCATCTGCTTCTCAGTCCAATCAGACGAATCAGCTGGTAGCAAATTTCTAAAATGTTTCCGTATTTTATTGCGTGTGAAGTTAAAACGATAATATCGCTTGTTTCGCTCGAAGGATTCGCATTTCTTATCTGTCCAGTACCAGTAGGCCGGTGCCACTTCATTATACTGGACGAACCCGTGCGAGAGGTATACGTTACAGGCCGGATCGACCCAGCGGAGATCGGCATAACTGAACAACCTAGCGGTCAATTCAGACGCACTCCGCAGCAAACGCGAAAACGCTCCTGGCACAGACACGGTAATATCAGTTGCAAATCGGCTAATTTCCATGCCCTTGGGCTTAAAAGACCCCTGCCTAGATATTTGCGGACTGTTAATAGTCATCACGGCCACTACGCGATCTGCGGACCTGAGCGCTAACTGCCTACCTACGCAATACCCTTGTATATGGTTCGATGCCATGAACACTTTGGCCTCTGAGGCTGTGATCTCGTCAACCCGACAGGTACGGGCCCCGATAACAGGCTTGTTACCGGAGCCACCAAACATATGACGGAGCTTGTCAATGACAATTCTTTGCGTAAACTCCCACTCGTCGGCAAATATCTGAACGAGACGAATACCTGCGTTCCTACAGGCCAGAAACTTATCCATGTGGTAAGTATCTGGCTTTATTGGGTGGCTGTGCCAGTAGAGGCCATGAAACTCAATCGCCAACCTGCGCTCTGGGTAGTATAGATCCAGCTCGTACCCTTTGACGACTGACCGCGTGTTTACGTGGTCAGTAGGGAATAACCTGCAAAGCTCCGCCTCAGGACTCGACCTACACTGATCAACATAGGCGTAAAGACCCCACTCACGTAATTTATCCGTCACAGTCGAAGGTTCTGCGAACCCGAGAAGCGATATCAGTTCACTTGTTATAGGTTTGCGCCCGTGCTCTTTTCTTAACTGAACCAGATAACCTAGGAGTGACTCCCTATCTTTTGTTAACTCAATCTGCTCGATGGTCCTGTTTCGCTGAGCTGGACACTCTACGCCATACCTTTGCAGACTTGTCTTGTGGCCCTTACGACGAATCTCTGGCGACCCTAACGGATATGCTGAACCGCATCTCTCTAAATTGGTTATTCTGGTTTTATGCTGTATTTCTGGGCACTGCTGTGGATTAGACACACCATACCTGCGGATATTGGTTTTTTTTCTGGTAGCCACGACGTCGCCCAAGCTCTTCACAAGCCCATGATATTTCACGGCTTGCTGGATGGTGCTAGATGAGAATCCCATTAACTCTGCGACCTCACGCTTACCGCGCGCCTCCAGCACGTAGAGTTGGTATAGCCTATCTCGATCCACCGTAACATATTTCGCGTCTTTTCTGGTTGCCCTCATGACAAATAGTATACACGAATTTGATAACCCGTCAATAAGCTAGACAGGAACCGTCACTACGGGCACCTCAGTCACGCCGATCTCGCACTCATGCGGAAAGACCGGAACAAGATCGCCACTAATAGATCTTGTCACTAAACTGTGATCCTCTGTCACAATGACCGACCTACCTGAGGTGGATGTCACACGGTACATTTTCTTTCCGGTTGCCGCTGTTTTTATGAACCTAACAACCGACTCCCAGGTCGCCTCGTCACCGGTCGGTGTGATGGTCCAGATTTCGTCACCAATCTCATACTCATAGTCCTGCGCGCTCACGCTAAGAACCGCACCAGTGGCTCGACGGATGCACACTCTTGTATCGCCTGTTACACACTTCCTATTACTAGGACTATGCCTCAGCATCGGATACTTCTTAACGCCTTCAGGAGTGTCCACCCAAATTTCATCATCCGTCACCTTTTTCACGACACCGCCTGTCTTGCACGTCACAGTGGCGAACCGACCCACCCGCTCCTCGTAAGACTCGTCAGAGCCCGGCACCTTGGACTGTACCAACGGAGCCTCCCCGCCCTCCAACGGAAGGGATTGGGTGAGCATGCGTGCCGCCATCGCCACCCGCTGCCCCTTCACCGTGCCGAGCATGGGTATCAGGTTGGAAATGTTATTGAATGACGACTGGTTATCCGGGAAGATGTAGTCTACAGACCTACGGTCCAGGCCCATCCTAGGGCTTCGGTCATTGTCAAACCCAGAGATTTTCTTCTCGCCGCTACCCCATTCAGACTGAAGAGTAGTAACGGCGTTAGCCAGCTCAACCGGGTTCTTGTATTCCTTCTTACCGGTGCGGGCATTGATAACTGGGATGTAGATATTGCCGTCAGAGCCCTTCCTGGCAGATGAACTGATGTAGCAATCCACGCCGACTCGTAGGCTCTCTGGTGTCTGCAGCGGGTCAATAAAACCGTACTGGGTGTTGTTCACCTGCCGTGCGGACTCTGGGATAGACATGTCGGAGCTGATCCCGCCATCGCCCATACGAGTCACGCTGAACAGCTTACTGTACTGCTCATACGGGTTCGTTTCCTCAGAGGGCGACGCCAATCCTGACTGTGTAATCACAGACTGGATCTGCTTTGTAAGAGCGCCGGAAGGAATTTGCGCTAGATCTGGATTGTTACGGGAAAGGAACGTCAGTTTGTTCAACATCTGTCTCCTTACTCGCCCGTCATCATACTTAAGTCGTTCCGCAAATAAATCCTCCGGCCCGTGAAAGGATTGAAAAGCCATATTGTCGCGGCTATCGCTCTGGGCTTCACCCTTGGAAAGGGCTATCAGCTTTCTGGTAGCCGCAAGCGCTACGTTCTTATCATAATCCTCACTATCATAGTCCAGAGTGGTCTTATTGACCTCTCTGGCAAACTTGATCTGGTTAGCCTGCTCTCGGATGCGCTGACGCATGAGGTCATCGCTGTCCTTGTCGCCGGCCTGGTGAAGCTGTTTCCTGACGAACCTGTCGTACAGCTTCTTCATGCTCATGTCCTTGGCGTGGGACTTGTTGGCCTCGAGGACCGCAGGCCCCCAGGCGTCCTCGAGTTCCTCGTCGGTGGCGCCCATAGCTGACATGAACGTGTAAATGGGTATGTTATTCTTGCCTACCTCTAAATTGAAGCGACCAGTCGTTGGGTCGTAATTGTAGGCGTGCATGGGACCCTGGTGAGCAGCGGTGTTTACGTTGGTGACAAGCTCACCGTTCTCCTTCTGGTGGGTGTAGACGCCATACTTCAATCGCTGTTGATTCCTGACGTGATAACTGTTTCCGCCAGAGAGCAGCGAACCGTCGTCAAGCGCGTACGGAACCTGCGCAAGTACCTTTCGCTGCTTCTGAAGGAGCTTGCCAGATTGAGTATCGTAGAGGTTCCAGGTGCCGCCTAGCCTGCGGTTAAGAGATTGCTGCCTCATGCGAGCGTTGTGTATGTCCCTGGCGTTGTACTCAGGCGAATCGTGCCAATCGACGTCCGTAAGGGACAGCGTGTAACGGTTATTCTGGACTGGCTCCAGGTTACGAGCCGTATCGAGGACGCTGTCGAATATCGAGTTGCGGAGGGCCTCTGGGTCGTCAAAAGACCGCAACCTCACAGCCGGTTGTTTCGTCTGTCCTGGTGTCATCAATTTCCTTTCGCTCTCTCGTGAATGACTATGTCGGCAATGTCAACTGGCGAGGACTGCTTCAATTATACCCTGGGGATTGGGACACTGCGATGGCCGGATAGATAGGAGGTAAAAAAAAAGAGATGTCGCAAGCCATCTCTTTTTTTTACCGTCATGATATTTGTCTGACGGTAACACGGACTTCGCGCGGAGCCCGATCCTGCGGTTGCAGGTATCGGAACCCCTTCGCGTCCATGGCCGCAAGGTACTCGCTACACGCCTCGGTGGCGCAAGCGATTACAATTCCCCCGAAGATCATAGATCTCCAGGAGAGGTTCCCTTCTCCATACTGGGCGGTGAGCTCCGCCCAGAGATTTTTTAGCACCTCGTCTACGGCGAGGGCGGCGTCTTCGGGGTTTGTAGCCCTTCTGACCCGTGTTTTTTTGCCGCAGCGGCTGTCGGCTGGGTGGTGCTCCGGCTTGTCTTCTACGAAGACTTCGTAGAGCATGCCGCGTTCGTGGGGCTTCTCTACCCACATAATATGGTTTTTCATTATTTTTTCTCCTATAAAAAGATACAGATGTTTGTTTTGAAAGAGCGACTCTGTAGAACCCCTCAAACGGATAACATATCCGTCTACTTTTTGTTACCACAAAACTGTCTGTTTTTTAAGGGGTAAAAAAAAGGAGAGCCGCGCACCCGACGCTCCCGCAGGAGCGAAGTCTATATCATGGTGCGCTGACCCTCCTTTTTAGAAGAGAAGATTTCTATAGAAATCCTCTCTGGCTTCTTCGTCGCCCTCGTACAGGGCGAGGGGATCGAAATACTGTACCTCGGTACAGTTTTCATCTTCTATGTATTCCATATTTTTACTCCTTAAAAAAAGACGGTAAACCATTCACCGTCATAATTCATTACCACCAAACCGCCCACTTTTTAATCCTCCTTCGGCTGGCTCAAATACTCCTCCACCGTCTCGCCGTACATGTCCGCTTTAGCCGCCAAATTCAACGCCATGACAGAATGGCGGAACGCCCGCATGTCATCCACGTAACCGCGCGCCTCGCTGTCTAGTTCGTATGAAGCATCGTCAATGTCCTCCTGGCACATCGGGGGCAACTGCCCCAGAGAGTTCCACACTCGGATCATACGCCTGATACCGAAACCTCGGATGCGAAAATCGCATTTCCTGCAATCCAGCCAAGTAACCTCCATACCACGTACAACCGACGCGCTATGCCTTATCGAGCAATCTGCATTCCCGCACGCCGGGCACGGTCCTAACTCCTCCATAACGCCTCCTTTCTGTTAATGGTTTTTATTTTCATGTTTTCGTCTCACCTTTTCTGGAAAAGGGAAATCAGCCACTGTTGGCTCTGCTTTTTTGACCGTGTTATCAATACGGTTTCGTGTCCTGACGCATTGAAAGCATAGCCACTCTATGTCTCTACCTTCTCCGCGCTTAACAGCCTCGTTAGGAGAAATCCACTTCCCGCAACGATTACATCTCAAGGTTTTTGTCATCCTGCTGCCCTTTCATTAGTTGAGTGATAAATTTCTGCAACATTATTTGCCGCAAAAGGGCGAGCCTTTTACTCGCAGTGATTATCCGTGCGAACCCTCTACCTCCCGTGAAACCTTCCCCTGTAGAATGTGCTCCCTGACGTACGCGGGCCAGATGATCGGATCCGCCGCCGGAAACGGCGCGTGCATCATCAGAGCGTCCCCGATGTAAGCGGTGTCGCCGTAATGGCTCTCCCTGCGCCGATTATGCACATCCGGGTACTCGCCGTAAACGATAGCCATGAGCCTCTTGTCCTTGTCGCCAACCGCCAACTCGGGCATAAGTACCTGAATGAGTTGGACAGCCAACTGGTCGTCCGTACAGAGCGTCCCACCGACCGCTTTGTTCGTTGCGGAGTTCTTGTAGGCTTTGAAGTCACCCCATACAAATGGATCCATCCACGAAAACGCTGGGTGCTCGTTGTTGTCTAGTACATACGCATCCAGGATCTCGATACCCAGCGTATACGTGCGAATTATGTCAGCGATACTGCCCATGAACAGGCCGGAGTTGGCAATACCTTTCAACCCGTGCGCCTGGATAACTCGCTTACGGAACTCGACGTTCCTAGCTGGATACGTCAGGCCCATGACGTCCGTGTTGTACAGCACGCCCGTGGGTGCCATCTCGTGAAAACGCTCCACG
>Ga0123353_10000858_pt1 | contig 36947 bp, 27 predicted proteins | sample TergutLab28metaG_3_FD_92763 | JGI IMG/M metagenome (GOLD analysis project Ga0123353, IMG submission 92763) | Labiotermes labralis P3 segment gut microbial communities from Petit-Saut dam, French Guiana - Lab288 P3 | ecosystem: Host-associated > Arthropoda: Insects > Digestive system > Gut ... | reverse complement strand
TTGCACAGTTCCTGCGGGGACACTCCCGCACCGTCCCCTCCCGACCGGCCCCCGTCTGCGGGAGGAATGGGACCGGGGTCCGGACCTGCCCGCGCCCTGAAGGGGCGCGGGGAACTGCGCGACAAGCCACCCACGCACGGGGCACCCGGCAACGCACCCCCGGGGGCACCCTGGCCCCCCGCCCCGGAGGGGCGATGCTCCAGGAGCGCGGGGAACTCCGCGCCCAGCCGCAACGAACCGTTGCGACGGCGACGATTCCCAGGGGGCTGCCCGGTTGCCGTCAGGGGCGCGGGGAACTGCGCGAACGACCACGTCGGACCGTTAGACGGGGACGCACCGTTGGGGGCAGGACGGGCCCCGCAGGGGCGCGGGGAACTGCGCGCTCAGCCACAGCGGCGCCGCACTCGGCAACGCAGGCCCGGGGGCAGCCCGGCCTCCCGCCCCGGAGGGGCGATGCTCCAGGGGTGCGGGGAACTCCGCGCCCAGCCGCAACGAACCGTTGCGACGGCAACGATGCCCAGGGGGCTGCCCGGTTACCGCAGGGGCGCGGGGAACTGCGCGAGCAACCACGTCGGACCGTTGGACGGCGACGCACCTTTGGGGGCAGGACGGGCCCCGCAGGGGCGCGGGGAACTGCGCGCTCAGCTCCAACGGCGGCGCACCCGGCAATGGTGGCCCGGGGGCAGTCCGGCCTCCCGCCCCGGAGGGGCGATGCTCCAGGAGTGCGGGGAACTCCGCGCCCAACCGCAACGAACCGTTGCGACGGCGACGATGCCCAGGGGGCTGCCCGGTTGCCGTAGGGGCGCGGGGAACTGCGCGAGCAACCACGTTGAACCGTTGGACGGGGACGCACCCTTGGGGGCAGGACGGGCCCCGCGGGGGCGCGGGGAACTGCGCGAACAGCCACGGCGGCGCCGCACCCGGCAACGGAGACTCGGGGGCACCCCGAAGCCGCAAAAGGGCGCGACAAGGTACGGCGAACCCCGGGCACGGCAACGCGCGGAGGGCCGGTCGTCCCGTTCCGGCCGGAGGCGCAAGACGGCTTTGTCCAGACCATTGACGTGCTCATGATCCCAGGAATACCTTCGCTGAGCGCTCCCCCGCAGACCCTCACCCCACCCTGCGCGCCGGCCCGCCCCCCGACGGACGATCGATGCCGCATGCCGTCCCGGAGCTGTCTGGCAACGTTGTCAAAGGTCGTCGCCCACGCCGTCCTCCGGGGAAGCGCGCCTCCGTGCGCCGGCGGCGGTGGCGGGCCTCCGCCCGTGCCACCGGCGCTCCTCACCCCACATGAGCAGGTGACCTGGTGAAACGAATCCTCCAATGGACCCTGACGTTAGCGGCCGCGGCGGGCCTGGCCGCCGTGTCCCCGGCCGCCGCGCAGGCGTCGTCCCTGGCGCCGGGGGGCGGCTCGTCCGGCCACGCGGCGACCGCGCACGCGTGTGCCAAACCGCTGCACCCGGGCTCGCCGGTCTGCTACGCACTGGTCCGCACGGACGTGAGCTCGGTGCACGCGGACGCCCTCGCCCCGAACGCCACCCCGTCCGGCTACGGTCCTTCGGACCTGTTGCGTGCGTACAACCTCGTGTCGGCCGCCGCCTCGAACGGGAGCGGAGCGACGGTCGCGGTGGCCGAACTGGCCGACGACCCGAACCTCGAATCGGACCTGGCCACCTACCGCTCCCAGTACGGGCTGCCGGCGTGCACCACGGCCAACGGCTGCTTCAGGAAGGTCAACCAGAGCGGCCAGCAGAGCAACTACCCGCCGGGCGACACCGGGTGGGGTACCGAGGCGTCGCTGGACATCGACATGGTCTCGGCGATCTGCCCCCAGTGCCACATCCTGGTGGTCGAGGCGGGCGACCTGAACGCGGCGCAGAACACCGCGGTCTCCCTCGGCGCGCACTTCATCTCCAACAGCTGGGGCACCGGCGACGGTTCGTCCGACTCCGCGGCGGACGCCGACTTCAACCACGCGGGCGTGGTCGACGTCGCCAGCTCCGGCGACAGCGGCTACGGCGTGAGCTTCCCGGCCACCTCGCAGTACGTGGTGGCCGCCGGCGGGACCTCGCTGCGGCAGGACTCCAGCGCGCGCGGCTGGTCGGAGACGGTGTGGTCGGGCGCGGGCGCCGGCTGCTCGTCCTGGGAGGCCAAGCCGTCCTGGCAGCACGACAGCGGCTGCGGGAATCGGACGGTCTCCGACGTCTCGGCGGTCGCGGACCCGGCGACGGGCGTGGCGGTCTACGACACCTACGGCCAGGGCGGCTGGTTCGTGGTCGGCGGCACCAGCGTCTCCTCGCCGATCATCGCCTCGGTCTTCGCGCTGGCGGGTGCTCCCTCCGCTGCCGCCGCCTCGGTCCTGTACGGGCACGCCTCCTCGCTGAACGACGTGACGTCCGGTTCTGACGGCTCGTGCAGCCCGTCGTACCTGTGCACCGGAACCGCGGGCTACGACGGCCCGACGGGGCTCGGCACGCCCAACGGTCTGGGCGCGTTCAACGGCAGCGGCAGCACCCAGCGGACCGGCCCGATCACCTCGGGCGTGGACTCCTCGCTGTGCGTGGACGACAAGTCCTCCAGCACCGACAACTTCAACCCGGTCCAGATCTGGGGCTGCAACGGCACCGCCGCGCAGCAGTGGACCGTGTCGGGCAGCACCCTTCAGGCGTTCGGGAAGTGCCTCGACGTCAACTCCGCCGGCACCGCGGACGGCACGACCGTCGACCTGTACGACTGCAACGGCACCGTCGCCCAGGTCTGGCAGCCGCAGGCGAACGGCTCGCTGCTGAACCCCAACTCCGGCAAGTGCCTGGACGATCCCCAGAGTTCCACGACGTGGGGCACCCAGCTGCAGCTCTGGGACTGCAACAACACCGGCGCCCAGCACTGGGCCCTGCCGTGACGTGACGCCGCCCGCGGCGGCCCGCCCCTGACACGTCCCGGAGAGACGGCCCCGCACCGGGCCGGGGACCGTGACAGACGTCCGCGCAACGCGTCCCGGAGGACGACCGGTCCTCCGGGACGTGCTGCCGCGGCAGAACGGCCGGTCTTCGCCGTGACAGCCGCACCCCGACTGACAGATCGTCAGCACTCGTGGGATCCGCAGCCGTTGCCAGCGAAGCGAGGACGACCGTGACCAGCACACCGCCGCCGCCCGACATCCTCTCGCCCGAGTTCGCCGCCGACCCCTATCCCGGCTACGCCGTCCTGCGCGAGCACTACCCGGTGCACTTCCACGAGGGCACCGGGAGCTGGCTGATCTCCCGCTACGAGGATGTCGCCCGCGCCTTCCGCGACCCGGTGTTCACCACCGACAACTACGACTGGCAGCTCGAACCCGTCCACGGCGGCCGCACCATCGTCCAGATGAGCGGCCACGAGCACGCCGTCCGCCGCGCCCTGGTCGCGCCCGCGTTCCGGGGCCGCGAGCTGCGCGAGCGCTTCCTGCCGGTCATCGAACGCAACGCGGCCGAACTCATCGACGGGTTCCGCGACGCCAAGGAGGCCGACCTCGTCGCCCAGTTCGCCACCCACTTCCCGGTCAACGTCATCGTCGACATGCTCGGCCTCGACCGGGACGACCACGACCGCTTCCACGCCTGGTACAGCGCGGTCGTCGACTACTTCGCCAACCTCGGCCAGGACCCGGCGACCGCCGAGGCCGGGCTGCGGGCCGGCCGCGAACTGCGGGAGTACCTGCTGCCGGTGATCGACCGGCGCCGCGCGGCGCCCGGCGACGACCTGCTGTCCTCGCTGTGCACGGCCGAGGTGGACGGCACCCGGATGACCGACCAGGACATCACGTCCTTCGTCAGCCTGCTGCTGGCCGCCGGCGGCGAGACCACCGACAAGGCCATCACCGGCATGTTCCGCAACCTGCTGAACCACCCCGGGCAACTGGCGGCGGTGCGCGAGGACCGCGAGCTGATCGCGGGCGCGTTCGCCGAGTCCCTGCGCTTCACCCCGCCGCTCCAGATGATCATGCGGCAGCCGGCCGAGGACGTGGCCCTCAGCGGCGGCACCGTCCCGGCCGGATCGACGGTGACCTGCCTGATCGGCGCCGCGCACCGCGACCCCGCCCGGTACGCCGACCCCGACCGCTACGACATCTTCCGCGGCGACCTCACCTCGACCACGGCGTTCACCGCCGCGGCCGACCACCTGGCGTTCGCGCTCGGCCGCCACTTCTGCGTGGGCGCGCTGCTCGCCCGCGCAGAGGTGCTCGTCGGCACCAACCAACTCCTGGACGCGTTCCCGCACATGGCCTTCGCCGACGGCAACGCCCCTGCGGAGACGGGCGTCTTCGTCCGCGGGCTGCGGCAACTGCCGCTGCGGCTCACCGAGGAGTGAGGCCGCACGGGGCGGCGCGGGGCCGGATTGTCAGCGGGCCGGCAGCGAGCGGGGCAGGCCGAACCAGGGCAGCATGCTGCTCTCGAAGCGGCTCAGCGCGCTGATCCGGTCGCCCGCCGCCGTGATCACGAGCAGCCCGGTGCCGTGCCGGGCGCCGCCGGGCGTGTACAGATAGGCGCCGAACGCGGGCTGGCCGTTGGCCCGCGTCGGCACCAGGTCGAACCTGCGCCCCGCCCGGAAGACGCGGCGGCAGAACTCCGCCACCACGTCCCGGCCCTCGTACTCCAGCGGCATCGGCGGCATCGACATGAAGACGTCGTCGGTCAGCAGCGCCACCAGCGCGTCCACGTCGGCCGCCTCGTACGCCGCGACGAACCGGGCGACCAGGGCGTCCTCGTCCGGTGAGCCGGCGGCCGGCGGCGCCTCCCGCGCGGGGACCGCCGGCCGCCGGCGCTCCAGGCCGGCACGCGCCCGCTTCAGGGCGCTGGTCACCGACTCGACCGTCGAGTCGAGCATCCCGGCGACCTCGCGCGCGTGGAAACCGAGGACGTCGCGCAGGATCAGGACGGCGGTCTGCCGCGGCGGCAGCGCCTGGAGGGCGGTGACGAACGCCAGCGAGATCGACTCGGACTGCTCGTAGCGGGCCTCCGGGCCCAGCGGCGCGGCCAGCGCGCCCTCGACCAGGGCCTCGGGACACGGTTCGAGCCATACGACCTCGCCGAGCCGGGTCGGCTCCGGCGGCTCCAGCCCGGGCACGTTCCACTCCTTCGCCGCCCGCCGGCCGGCCGAACGCCGGGCGTTCAGGCACCGGTTGGTGGCGATCCGGTACAGCCAGGTGCGGATCGAGGCCCGCCCCTCGTACCCGTCCAGGCTCTGCCACGCGGCCAGCAGCGTGTCCTGAAGGGTGTCCTCGGCGTCCTGGACCGAGCCGAGCATCCGGTAGCAGTGCACCTGCAGTTCCCTGCGATGCGGCTCGGTCAGCGCCCGGAACGCCTCCCCGTCGCCCGCCCGCGCCCTGGCCAGCAGGTCCGCGGACGCCGCTGCCGCGGTTCCCGCCGCGCCACCGCGCGCCGCGCCCGCGCCACCCTCGACCCCCGGCTGATCTTCTCGCACCTGGCCGCCCTTCCTGCCCCGCGCGCGATCGCGGCGATCGCGCTGTCCATCCTGTACGGACACCCGCGGACCGGCGAACTGGGCGGCACCGCGGCCCCGGGGTGCGCGAGGTGTCCGGTACCGGCCGCCGCGGACTGCGCTGCCGCGGAAATCCGCTGGTGCCGGCGGCGCGGCGGACGGCAGGCTGCCGGCATGGATCGCGCCGAGGTACTGCTCATCGGGGGGCGCTCCGGCGCCGGCAAGACGACCGTGGGCTGGGAGGTGGCCGCACGGCTGCGCGCGGCCGGCGTCGCCCACGCCATCGTCGAGGGCGACTTCCTGGCCCAGGTGTACCCGCCGCCGCCCGAAGGGGGAGACGGCGGCGGGGCCGGGGGAGGGGCGGCGCTCACCGCGCGGAACCTGGCCGCGCTGTGGGCGAACTTCGCCGTGCTCGGGTACCGCCGCCTGGTCTACACGAACACGGTGAGCGTGCTGCCCGCGTCCGCGGGGATGTTCGCCGAGGCCATGGGCGCCGACGTGCGGATCGTCCGCGTGCTGCTCACCGCCTCCGACCGCACCGCGGGCGAGCGCCTGGCGCGCCGCGAACTCGGCTCGGAACTCGCCGACGGGCTGCGCACCAGCGCGGCCAAGGCGCGGCTGCTGGACGAGGGGGTCCCGCCGGACACCGTGCGGGTGGCCACGGACGGGCGGTCCGTGATCGACATCGCCCGGGAGGTGGTGGCGGCGACAGGCTGGGCCCGGGGCGCGGCCTGATGTCCGGCCCTGACGCGCGGCTCCCCCACGCCGCCCTGACACGTCGGCCCCTTCCCGGCTGGGGACGCGGCGACCGTCGCCCACTCGTCCCCGCGCACCAAGGGGTTCCGGACGTTTTCCTTCCGGAACGGGCACGTGAGGGCCGAGGATGTGGGGATGAGCCGTGAAGAGAGCCCCGCGGCGCGGGCGCTGCTGGTGCTGGAAATGGTCCAGGGCAGTCCGGGGATCACGGCGCAGCGGCTGGCCGACCGGCTCGGCGTGACCGAGCGGGCCGTCCGGCGCCATGTCGCGACGCTCCGGCAGGCGGGCGTGCCCGTCGCCGCGTCCCGCGGCCCCTACGGCGGCTACCGCCTCGGGCGCGGCTACCGGATCCCGCCGCTGATGTTCACCACCGCGGAGGCGCTCGCCCTGGTGATGGCCGTCATGGAGGGCCGGCGGGAGGCGGCGGACCCGGCGGATCCGGTGGGCAGCGCGCTCGGCAAGATCCTGCGGGTGCTGCCCGAGCCGGTCGCCGCGCCCGCCGAGGCGTTCCGCGGGGTCAGCGCGGGAAGCCCCGGCGCTGTCCCGGCCCGCCCGGACCCCGAGACCGCGGCCGTCCTCGTCCAGTCCTGCGTGCTGCGGCAGCGGCTGCGTCTGGCCTACCGGCGGCGGCCGGGCGAGGAGGGCGTGATGGAGGTGGACCCGTGGGCCGTCGTGGTCCGCGACAGCCGCTGGTACCTGCTGTGCTGGTCCCACACGAAGAACGCCAGGCGCCTGCTGCGGGTGGACCGCGTCGCACGGGCCGAGCCCCAGGCCGCCACCTTCACACCGCCCGAGGACCTCGATCCCGCGACCGCCGTCGACGAGCACCTCGCCCAGGGCTGGCGCCACCGGGTGGAGGTGGTGGTCGACGCCCCCGCGGAGGCCGTCGCCGCGTGGATCCCGCGCAGCCTCGGCCGATGCGAGAAACTCGCCCCCGACCGCACCCGCCTGCTCGCGACCACCGAGACGCCGGGCTGGTACGCCCTGCAACTCGCCGCGCTCAGAGCGCCGTTCCGGGTCGTCGCGTCGCAGGAACTCAAGGAGGCGGTGGCCGCCCTGGGACGCCGCCTGCTGGACTCCGTGGAGCCGGCCGAGGACACCGGGGCAAACTGAGACACTGTCATGTCTCGTACGCAGCAGATGAGTTGAGGACGGCGTCTCTTCCCGGGCCCGCGCGCACCCGGGAATTGTCGGTGGCCGCTGCCACAATCAGGCGCTATGACACTGTGCGACTACTTCTCCGCCGCCGACGACGAGGCTGCCGTCGCCGTCATGGACACTCCCGGCGGCCCCATACCGGCGGGCCTGGACGCGATATCGCTGAAGAACATCGACCCGGTCGTCGTCATCGGACGGCTGGAGACCCTCATGACCGGCCACGGTGACGGGGAGACCGGCGGCAGACCACCCGAGGCGCAACTGGTCTCCACCCCGGACGGCGAGGGACCCCTGGTGTTCCGGCTGTCCGACGCGCTGACCGCGGCGCTGGCCTCGGCCGGCCCGGGCGACCTCGCCCGCGCCGCCGGCCCCTGGTCGCTCACCGCGGAACTGCGGCAGTTCCAGGTGGACGAGGCGACGGCCGCCGGTGTCCTCGACGTGCTGGCGGCACTGGCCCGCCGAGCCCGGTCCGGCGGGCTCCGGGTGTACTGCTGGTGGTCCCTGTAAGGCTCGGTGGGCCGAGACGGGTGACGACCGGCGCTGCCCGGCCCTACCCTGCCCGGCCAACGGCCTCTGACCGTACGACGGTTGTGCCCGCGCGCGGCGACAGCGCGCGGTGAACGGGGCGGTTCGGGCTCCGGTGCGCGTCGGCCGGGAGCGGCGGGCGGTGGTCCGCGGAGCCGGGGGCATGATGGGGGCATGGCCCTGACGACGGCGTTCACCCGGCTGCTGGGAGTGCGGCACCCCATCGTGCTGGCCCCGATGGGCGGTTCGGCCGGCGGCGCGCTGGCGGCCGCCGTGTCCCGCGGGGGTGGGCTGGGGCTGCTGGGCGCCGGTGCGGGCGACCCGGACTGGCTGGCCCGCGAGGTGCCGGCCGCGGCGGGATGCGGGAAGCCGTGGGGCGTGGGGTTCCTGACATGGGCGGCCGGCGTCGGTGCAGTCGAGCAGGCACTGGAGTACGGGCCGTCGGCCGTGATGCTCTCGTTCGGCGACCCGGGACCGCTCGCGGAGCGCGTCCGCGCGGCCGGTGTGCCGCTGATCGTCCAGGTCACCGATCTCGACGAGGCGCGGCGGGCGCTGGACGTGGGCGCCGACGTCGTCGTGGCGCAGGGCACCGAGAGCGGCGGGCACGGGGCCCGGCACGGCAGGTCCACGCTGCCCTTCGTGCCCGCGGTCGCCGACCTGGCGGGACCGGTGCCGGTGCTCGCGGCGGGCGGGATCGCCGACGGCCGCGGCGTGGCGGCCGCACTGGCGCTCGGAGCCGCGGGCGCGCTCGTCGGCACCCGTTTCCAGGCCACTCCCGAAGCGCTGGTCGATCCCACGGCGGCCGCGGCCATCGTGGCGGGCGGTTCGGAGGAGACCGAACGCAACCGCGTCCTGGACATCGCGCGCGGCTCCGCCTGGCCGAGCGCCTACACCGCCCGCACCCTCGGCCACCCCTACCTCGACCGCTGGCGGGGCCGGGAGGGCGAACTCGCCGCCGACGGGGAGGCCCGCCGGGCGTACCAGGCGGACGTGGCCCGCGGCGCGGTGCCGCCGCTGCCCGTCTGGGCCGGCGAGGGCGTCGACCTGATCACCGGGCTGCGGCCCGCCGCCGGCCTGGTCGCGGACCTGGCCATCCAGGCGGAGGAGGCACTGGCCCGCGCGGGCAGGCGGTGAGCCGTGCACGTGCAGGACGCGGCCCAAAGTCCCGTTACTGCCAAAGGCGTTCGGCGACGACGTGCACGCCCGCACGGATCCGGTCCGTGCCTGGCGACGGCAACTGCGCCGGCACGTGCCGCCCGCACGGATCCGGTCCGCGCCCGGCGACGGCAGCAGCGCCGGCACGTGCTCGGCGGACAGCGCGGCCAGCGGGGCATCTGCGGCGTGGTCCGGCCGCGGGCCTGCCGCCGGAGTCCGCCTGACCCGCGGTCGTCGCCCGGTGCCCGCCCACCGGAGCCGCCGCGAAAACCGATTGGCGGTCCACGGCTGCCACTGCTACTTTTCGGGAGGCCGTGCGAGAGACCGAGGAGGTGGTACCCGTGAACACAGTATCGACATGGGTGCTCCCCTTCGGGGTCACGGTCGGGCGGTAGGTCGTCCGGGAGCGCCGTTTCACGAGCTCTCCCGAAAGGCACGACCATGCAGTTCACTTCCGAGAAGCGCCTCGACGACGGCGTCCTCGAGCGCGAGTTCACCCTCGGCGAGATCCCCGGCACCCTGTGGACGCCCGGATCCGCACCTGTTCCGCTGATCCTGATGGCCCACAACAACGGCCTCCCCAAGGGGGAACCCCGGCTGGTGGCCCGGGCCCGGCAGACCGCGTCGTACGGCTACGCGGTGGCCACCATCGACGCCGCCGGGTGCGGTGGCCGGCCCCGTTCCGCCGCCGACGAGCAGGCCCGCGCCGACCTCCGCCGGGCGATGCAGGCCGGGGAGCCGGTCGACGAGATCTTCGAGTCCTTCATCGGCCCGCTGGTCGGGAACGCGGTCCCGGAATGGCGGACCACCCTGGACGCCCTCCTCGAACTGCCGGAGATCGGCGGCCCGGTCGGGTACTCGGGCTGGACCGCCGTCGGCATCCACCTGGCGGTGACCGAGCCGCGCATCGCGGCCGCCGGCCTCTTCGCCGGCGGGTACGTGCCCCGCGCGCAGCGCGAGGAGGCCCGGCAGGTCACCATCCCGCTGCTGTTCCTGCTGCAGTGGGACGACGAGGGGAACCCCCGGCAGCGGGCCCTGGACCTGTTCGACGCCTTCGGCACCAAGGAGAAGACGATGCACGCCAACATGGGCGGGCACGTCGGCACCCCGTGGTTCGAGGTGGAGGACGGGGACCGGTTCTTCGGCCGGCACCTGAAGTGAGGCCGGGCCGCCGGGCCGGCGGCAGCCGGTCGGCGGCGTAGGCCGGGAGGCCGCCATCGAGGAGGACGGCTCCACGTCCTCCTTGATGGCGGCGCACCTGGAGGACCGGCGCGGGTGCGGGTCCCGCGCGCTGCCGACGGCCTTGTGAGGGGCGGGAGTTCAGCCCGCGGTGCCGCCGACGGACACGAGGGTCGCGGTCGCGGGGCCGGACGGGGTCTCGTAGTCCACCGAGTCGCCGCCGCGGCGGCCGAGGAGGGCGCGGCCGAGCGGGCTGTCGGAGGTGACCACCGAGGGGTCCTCGTCGTCGGCGAGTTCGCCGATGTGCAGCGTCTGCGTGGTGCCGTCGTCGAACCGCACGGTCACGCTGCTGCCCACGCCCACCACCCCTGCCTCCGGCGGGCCGGCGATCGCCGCCTGCCGGAGCCGGACGGTGAGGTCGGTGATCCGGTCGTCCAGGCGGGTGAGCTCGTTCGCGCGCTGCAACTCGTCGGCCTGGTCCGCCCGGTCCCCCTCGTAGTCGGTGCCGCTGCGCAGCGTCGCCGCGACCGCGTCGCGTTCCGCGCGCAGATCGGCGAGGTCCTTCTCCAGCGCGCGGCGTGCGTCGGGACTGATCGGTTCGGGTTCACCGGGCATGCGTGCTCCCCGTGGCTCTGGGTCGACAGGCGGGACAAGCGGGCTGAGCGGGGTGGGGCGGACAGCGGATCGAGCGGCACAACGGACAAATCATCAGATTCAGAACGTTTCACAGCATAACAGCGGCCGCGACCCCGCACCCCGGGCAGCGGCCCTGGGTGGCCCAACCCGAGCGGCGGGCGGCGGGTCCGTGCCGAAGACTGGAAAAGCCTGTTCGGAGCGCGGAAGGAACCCGACTGACATGTGCCTCGACCGCAAGGACCTCGGCCTGCTGGCCCTGCGCCTGGGAACCGGTGGTGTGCTGTTCGCGCACGGCGCGCAGAAGCTCTTCGGCTGGTTCGGCGGCGGCGGGCTCGACGGGACCGCCAAGGCCATGGAGGCCATGGGGTTCCGCCCCGGCAGGGAGAGCGCCATCGCCGCGGGCGCCGGCGAGGCCGGCGGCGGGCTGCTGCTGGCCCTCGGCGTCGCCACCCCCGCGGCCGGTGCGGCCGCGGCCGGCGCGATGGCCGGCGCCACCGCCGTCCACCGCCCCGGCGGCTTCTTCGCCACCGCCGGCGGCTTCGAGTACCCCGCCTACCTCGGCTTCGTGGCCGCGGCCCTGGGCGTCGCGGGACCGGGCCGGTACTCGGTGGACCATCTGACCGGGCACCGCCTGAACAGCGTCGCGATGGTGACGGCCGCGTTCGCCGCGAGCTCGCTGGCCGCGGCCGTGGTGGTGGGCCGCCGCGAGTCCGTGGTCGCCGCGAAGGCCGAGGCCGCGGCCCACGGGGAGCACGACGACTGAACCGCCCTGGCGCGTCACCCCGAAGCGGGCCCGGGCGGCGAAGCGCAACCCGAGCCCGCCCCGTCAGCTGCACCGGCCTTCCGCTGACCGGTCGTCCGGATCAGTCCTCCTGCGCATCCCTTTCCCTGCGGGAGGCGCGGGGGTCGGGGGCCAGGCCCACGTCCTCCCGGTCCTCCATCGTGCGCTCCTCCAGCTCCTCGTCGTCGGGGCGCCGCGGCATCCCTCCCCGGTGGCCGGTGTCCGGGTCGCCCTCGACGGCCTTGTTCGACTTGTGGTGGTGATGCGCCATGGCTCGTCCTTCCCGGCGGCCAGGCCCGCGGGCTACGCCTTCCCGGCGCCGGCCCCGGCGGCCGCCTCCTTCTCCGCCTTCCGCGTGCCGCCCCCGTGGTCGTGGCGGACCGCGCACTCCAGCTCGCCGTCATGGGCCTCGGCGACGATGGTGTCGCCGGGCTCGGCCTCGCCGCCCAGCAGCAGGGACGCGATCTCGTTGTCCAGCTCGCTCTGGATCGTGCGCCGCAGCGGCCGGGCGCCGAACTCCGGCTGGTAGCCGTGCCCGAGCAGCAGCTGCTTGGCGTCCTCGGTGACGTCCAGCGACAGGCCCTGGGCCCGCACCCGGCGCCGGCTGTCGTCCAGCAGGTGGTCCACGATGAGCCCCAGGTCCTGGTGGGTGAGGCTGTGGAAGACGATGATGTCGTCGATGCGGTTGAGGAACTCCGGCAGGAAGCGCGCCCGCAGATCCTCCATCAGCTCGTCCTTGATCTCCGACGCGTCGCCGTGGTGTGCGACGATGCGCTGGGCGCCGATGTTCGACGTCATGATGACCACGCAGTGCCGGAAGTCGACCGTGCGGCCCTGGCCGTCGGTGAGCCGGCCGTCGTCGAGGATCTGCAGCAGCGTGTTGAACACGTCCGGGTGCGCCTTCTCCACCTCGTCGAACAGCACCACGCTGTACGGCTGGCGGCGCACCTTCTCGGTGAGCTGTCCGGCCTCCTCGTAACCGACGTATCCCGGAGGGGCGCCGACCAGCCGGGCGACGGTGTGCTTCTCCTGGAACTCGCTCATGTCGAACCGGATCATCCGGTCCTCGTCGCCGAACAGCAGCTCGGCGAGCGTCTTGGCGAGCTCGGTCTTGCCCACGCCCGTCGGCCCGAGGAACATGAACGAGCCGACCGGCCGGTTCGGGTCGCCCATGCCGGAGCGGTTGCGGCGGACCGCCTGGGAGACCGCGGTGACCGCCTCGTCCTGACCGACGATGCGGTCGTGCATCGCGTCCTCCAGCTTCAGCAGCTTCTCCTTCTCGCTGGCGGTCAGCTGGGAGACCGGGATGCCGGTGCGGCGCGAGACGACGTCGGCGATGTCGTCCGAGGTCACCTCCACCACCCCGGACCGTCCCTCCTCGACCCCGGCGAGCTCGGTCTCCTCCTCGGCGATCCGGGACTTCAGCTCGGAGGCCCGCTCGAAGTCCTCCGCCGCCACCGCCTGGTCCTTCTCGCGGCGCAGCTGCGCGATCCGGTCCTCGCGGCCGGTCTCCTCGCTGGACGGGGCCGCCGTCCGCAGCCGCACCCGCGCGCCCGCCTGGTCCATCACGTCGATCGCCTTGTCCGGCAGGAAGCGGTCGCCGACATAGCGGTCGGACAGTTCGGCCGCCGCGGCCAGCGCGCCGTCGGAGAAGCGCACGCCGTGGTGCGCCTCGTAGGCGTCCCGCAGCCCCTCCAGGATCTGCACCGTCTCCTCGACGGTCGGCTCCGGGATCATCACCGGCTGGAAGCGGCGTTCCAGGGCCGCGTCCTTCTCGACGTACCTGCGGTACTCGTCGATGGTCGTGGCGCCCACCACGTGGAGTTCGCCGCGGGCCAGCGCCGGCTTGAGCATGTTGCCCGCGTCCATCGCGCCCTCGCCCGCGGCGCCCGCGCCGACCACCGTGTGCAGCTCGTCGATGAACAGGATGATGTCGCCGCCGGACTCCTGGACCTCCTCGATGACCTTCTTCAGGCGCTCCTCGAACTGGCCGCGGTACTGCGCCCCGGCGACCATGCCCGACAGGTCCAGCGCCATCACCCGCTTGTCCTTGAGCGTCTTGGGCACGTCCCCGGCCACGATGCGCTGGGCCAGCCCCTCGACGATGGCGGTCTTGCCGACACCCGGCTCGCCGATCAGCACCGGGTTGTTCTTGGAGCGGCGGGACAGGATCTCCACGGTCTGCTCGATCTCCTCGGCCCGGCCCACCACCGGGTCGAGCCTGCCGGCCCTGGCCTCCTCGGTGAGGTCACGGCCGTACTCGTCGAGCGTCTCCGACGGCGTCCTGCCGTCCTGCGGCGCGGCCTCGGACCGGGCGGCCCGGTCGGCCAGCCCGCGCAGCCCCCGCACGTCCGTCCCCGACGACCGCAGCACCTGCTGCGCGTCGGAGTCGCCGTCCGACAGCAGCGCGCCCAGGATGTGCTCGGGGCCGATGTACGAGGAACCGGCCGCCTGGGCGTGCTCGTACGCGGTGGCCAGGGTGCGCTTGGCCGCCGGGGTGAGGCCGGGCTCGCCGGCCGTGCCGGCGGAGCCGCGCCCGGTGTCCTCGGTGAGTCTGGCGGCCAGCTCGTCCGGGTCCGTACCGCTGCGGGCGATCAGCGACCGCGCGGGCTCGACCTGCGTGGTCGCCCACAGCAGGTGCTCGGTGTCCAGGTCGGCGGAGCCGTCCTGCGCGGCCCGTCGCGCGGCCCGGTTGATCAGGTCCTGCGCCGGTTCGGTGAGCAGCCGGCCGATCGGGACCCGCTGCACCTGGGGTGGCGAGGAGCCGGGCGACATCCCGAAGAAGCGGTTCAGGAGGTCGCTGAACGGGTCGGACGGACCGAAGGCCGAACCAAACGGCGTCGTCATGTCACACTCCAGCTGCGATCGGGCTCCCTGACGCGCACCCCCTTCCACTCAAACGCCATCCCGGTGGCCCCGCAAGCGGGGACGGACCTCCGCCGGCGCCCTTTCTACCCGCGGTGACCTGCGGCTTTGCCGGATCGGAAGCCGGCCGGCGGCCGGTCGCGGCTTCCCGGAGGCACCGCCGGCGCCCGCCCCCGCGTGCGCGTCGCGGCGTGCACGCCCGCATGCACGCCGCGACCGGCCGCCGTAGCCTGGCGCGCGTGCCGGGCCCGCCTGCCGGGCACAGCAGGAACGGCGGAAGGTGACACCCGTGAACGCCTCTGACCCGAACTCCTCCGGCACCGCGCAGGACCCGCTGGAGCCCAGCGTGGGCGCGGAACCCGCCGAGCCGCCCCGGTACCGCCCCTACCACCACCCGGCCGCCGGCTGGGGCGCGGCCCGGAGCGTCACGCAGATCCTGGTCGGCGAGCGACGGGTCGTCGAGGGCTCACGGGCGATCATGCGGATGAACCACGAGAACGGCGGCTTCGACTGCCCCGGCTGCGCCTGGCCCGACGACACCAAGGGCCTGCGGCTGGACATCTGCGAGAACGGCATCAAGCACGTCACCTGGGAGATGACGGGCAAGCGGGTCGGCCGCGAGTTCTTCGCATCCCACACGGTGACCGAGCTGGAGGAGTGGAGCGACTTCGCGCTGGAGGACCAGGGCCGCCTCACCGAGCCGATGGTGTACGACCCGGACACCGACCACTACGTCCCGATCCGGTGGACGGACGCCTTCGCGCTGATCGGCCGGACCCTCAGGGGACTGGACGCCCCCGACCAGGCGGCCTTCTACACCTCGGGCCGGCTCGGCAACGAGGCCACCTTTCTCTACCAGTTGATGGCCCGTGAACTGGGCACCAACAACCTGCCCGACTGCTCCAACATGTGCCACGAGGCCACCGGCCGCGCCCTCCAGGCGTCCCTGGGCACCGGCAAGGGCACCGCGGACCTCAAGGACTGGGAGACCGCCGACGCGCTCTTCGTGATGGGCGTCAACGCCGCGTCCAACGCCCCCCGGATGCTCACCTCGCTGGCCGCCGCCTACCGCCGCGGAGCGGCCGTCGTGCACATCAACCCGCTGGTCGAGGCGGCCGCCACCCGCACCATCGTCCCCCACGATTTCGTGGACATGGCCCTGTTCAAGCCGACCAGGACCAGCACCCTGAACCTCCAGCCGCGCATCGGCGGGGACATGGCGCTGGTGCGCGGCATGGCCAAGGCGATCCTGGAGCAGACCGGCGCCGACCCCAAGGCCGTCGACCGGGAGTTCATCGAGCGCTGCACCGACGGCTTCGAGGAGTACCGGGAGCTGTGCCGGACCACGCCGTGGGAGGAGATCGAGCGGCAGTCCGGGCTCGACCGCGCCGACATCCTGCGCGCGGCCCGCGTCTACCGCGAGGCCGACCGCAGCATCTTCAGCTGGTGCCTGGGCGTCACGCAGCACGAGCACGGCGTCGACACCGTCCGCGAGATCGTCAACCTGCTCCTGCTGCGCGGCAACCTGGGACGGGAGGGCGCGGGGCCCTCACCGGTCCGCGGCCACAGCAACGTCCAGGGCAACCGCACCTGCGGCATCGACCACCGTCCCACCGAGGCGTTCCTCGACCGGCTCGCCGAGGTGTGCGGGATCCGGCCGCCGCGGGAGCACGGCATGGACACCGTCGCCACCGTCGGGGCGATGCACCGCGGCGAGGTGAAGGTGTTCGTCGGCATGGGCGGCAACTTCGCCCTCGCCGCCCCCGACACCTCGTACACCTACGAGGGGTTGCGCAGCTGCGAGATGACCGTCCAGGTGAGCACCAAGCTCAACCGCAGCCATGTCGTCCACGGCCGGCAGGCGCTCATCCTGCCGTGCCTGGGCCGCACCGAGAAGGACCACCAGCGCGCCGGCCTGCAGAGCACCTCGGTCGAGGACTCGATGAGCATGGTCCACCTGTCGGTGGGCATGAAGCGCCCCGCGTCGGCGCAGCTGCTGTCCGAGCCGGCGATCATCGCCGGCATGGCCAGGGCGGCGCTGCCGGACAGCGACACGCCCTGGGAGTGGTACGTGGAGGACTACGACCGGATCCGCGACACCATGGCCCGGGTCCTCGACGGGTTCGAGGACTTCAACCGGCGGGTGCGGCTGCCGCTGGGCTTCCGGATCAAGCAGCCCGCCCGCGAGCTGGTGTTCCTCACCCCGTCCGGGCGCGCCGAGTTCTCCTCGGCGCCGCTGCCCGACGTGGTCCCCGCACCCGGCACCCTGGCCCTGGGCACCATGCGCTCCCACGACCAGTGGAACACCACCATCTACTCCGACAACGACCGCTACCGGGGCGTCCGCAACCTGCGCACCCTCGTCTTCATGAACCGCGACGACATGCGCGAGCGGGGCATCGGCGCGATGGACCCGGTGGACATCACCAGCACCGCACGGGACGGCAGCACCCGCTCCCTGAACGGCTACCTCGCCGTGCCCTACGACATCCCGCGCGGCTGCGCGGCCGGCTACATGCCCGAGATGAACGTGCTCTGCGCGCTGGGCGACTACAGCACCCAGAGCGACCAGCCGATCATGAAGCACCTCAGGGTCACGGTCACCCGCGGGGCGGCCGGCGGCCCGGATGCACGCTGACGCCCGCTGTGGAACGGTGGACGCAGGTGCTGCCCGCGGACGCGCGCGGCACCCCGGCCCACCTGCCGGATCCGGCGTGACCGGATCCGCCGCGAGAGGAGAGGTCCATGTCGTCGAAGCGACGCCGCAAGAAGAAGACCCACCGCGCCAAGGGCGCCAACCACGGGAAGCGCCCCGCCTCCTGAGCCGCGCTACGTCTGCGGCAGCCGGGACTTGACCTCGTCGTAGCCGACCTTGGCGCCGGCCTCCGCCGGGCCGTAGACCAGGTGGAGCACGCCGGTGCTGAACGCCTGCGAGGACAGCAGTTCGAGCGGGATCGCGGGGGAGCCCTCGTCGAAGAGCTTGATGCCCTTGCGCACCGCGATCGGGTGCACGAACAGGATCAGCTCGTCGAGCAGCCCCGCGGCCAGCAGCTGGCGGACCACCGAGGGCGAGCCGCTGAGCCCGATGTCGCCGCCCGGCTCGTTCTTCAGGGCCGTGACCGCCTCGACGAAGTCGCCCTGCAACTGCTCGGAGTTGCGCCAGGTGAACTCCAGCGGGCTGCGTGAGACCACGATCTTGCGGATGTCGCCCAGGACCTTGGCGAACCCGGCGTCCTCGCCGCCGGCGGCCTCCCGCTCCGGCCACGCACCGGCGAAGCTGTCGTAGGTGACCCGGCCGAAGAGCATGGTGTCCGCGGAGCTCAGGCTCGACGAGACCGCCGCGCCCATCTCCTCGTTGAAGTAGGGGAAGTGCCACTGGTCGGGCGCCTCGACCACGCCGTCGAGTGCGATGAACAGGCTGGCGCTGATCCTGCGCATGATGGTCCTCCAGAGATCGTGGGATCCGGCTGCGGTCCGGTGAACCGCTCTCGTCCGTGCAGACCGGGGCCGCGCGGCAAACTCATCGGTGCCGGCGCGGATCCGGTCCGGCGGGTCCGGTCAGGCGGTCCGGTCCGGGGGCTCCGAAACTCGCGCCAGAAGTTTCGGAAAGACGATCGAAACATTCTCTTGAGGTCGGCGGTCCACCTGTGGAATCCTCCTTCGCGGCAGCCGTGAGCTGCGCCGGGGCCGGCTCCGCCCGGCGCCCGGACGAGGCAGGACACCGTGACCGAACAGACCCCGACCGACGTGCACGCGGCATGGCTGCCGGCGGAGGCGTTCCGATCGCTCGGCTCCCGCCGGGTCCTGGTGCACGGCGCCGGGCCCCTCGTGGACACGGTGTACGAGGAGGCGGCCCGGGCCTGCGCCGAGCACGGCGGCCAGGTGCGGCGGGCGCCCGCGCAGGGACACGGCCCGGCGGCCACCGGCGAGGACGCCGACCTGGTGCTCGCCCTGTCCTCGGCGAACTCCCTCGGCCCCGCGGCCCGTTCGGTGCTCGCCGGGTTCCGTGCGGCCGGCGGCGGCACGGCGGCGATCGGCGACGAGGGCTACCTGCTGGCCCGGCGCGACGGCACCACCCTGGTCCTCGCCGACGACCCTGCGGGCCTGCTGTACGGCCTGTTCCACGTCGTGCGGCTCGGCGCCGCGGCGTTCACCGGCGACCGCCCGGCCGAGCACCACCGGCCCGCCGTGCGCAGCCGCATGCTGGACCACTGGGACAACGTCGACGTCCACCCCGTGATGGGCCAGGTCGAGCGCGGCTACTCCGGCGGCTCCTTGTTCTGGCACGACGGCCGCGCCCGCGGCGACCTCACCCGGGTGCGGGCCTACGCCCGGCTGCTGGCCGCCTGCGGGATCAACGCGGTCTCGGTGAACAACGTCAACGTGCACGCCACCGAAGCCCTGTTGCTCACCGAGCGGCTCGGCGACGTGGCCGCCCTCGCCGACGTGTTCCGTCCCTACGGCATCCGGGTGCACCTGTCCGTCAGCTTCGCCGCGCCGGTCGTCCTCGGCGGGCTGCCGACCGCCGACCCCCTGGACCCGGACGTGCGGGCGTGGTGGGCCGAGGCGACCGCCCGCGTCCACCAGGCCGTCCCGGACTTCGGCGGCTACGTCGTCAAGGCCGACTCCGAGGGCCAGCCAGGCCCGTTCAGCTACGGACGCAGCCACGCCGACGGCGCCAACCTGCTGGCCCGCGCGCTCGCGCCGTTCGGCGGCGAGGTGCACTGGCGCGCCTTCGTCTACGACCACCGGCAGGACTGGCGCGACCGCACCACCGACCGGGCCCGCGCCGCCTTCGACCACTTCGCTCCGCTCGACGGGCAGTTCGACGACAACGTGGTGCTCCAGGTCAAGCACGGCCCGATGGACTTCCAGACCCGCGAGCCCGTCTCGCCGGTGATCGCGGCCATGCCGCGGACCCGGCTGGCCGTGGAGTTCCAGGTCACCCAGGAGTACACCGGCCAGCAGCGCCACGTGTGCTACCTCGGCCCGATGTGGAGCGGGATCCTCGGCTTCGGGCCCTGGGGACCCGAGGGCCCGACCGTGGCGTCCGTGGCCGGCGGCGGGACGGAACCGGGGACGGGCCGGGCCGCCGGCGGCGGCATCGTCGCCGTCTCCAACGCCGGTGACGACCGGTACTGGACCGGCCATCCGCTGGCCCAGGCCAACCTCTACGCGTTCGGCCGGCTCGCCTGGGCCCCCGGCGCCGACCCGGCGGCGCTCCTCGACGAGTGGATCGACCTCACCTTCGTCCCCGTCGCCGCCGGCGACCCCGCCCCGCTGCGCCACGCCCTGCACGCGATGATGGCCGGCTCGTGGCGCACCTACGAGCGGTACACCGCGCCCCTGGGCGTCGGCTTCATGGTCCGCCCCGGCGACCACTACGGCCCCGACGTGGACGGCTACGAGTACACGCCGTGGGGCACCTACCACTTCGCCGACCGGGACGGCGTCGGCGTCGACCGCACCCGCGCCACCGGCACGGGCTTCACCGGGCAGTACCCGGCGCCCTGGTCGCAGGTGTACGAGTCGCCCGGGCGCTGCCCCGACGAGCTGCTGCTGTTCTTCCACCACGTCCCCTACGGGCACGTGCTGCGGTCCGGGTCGACGGTCGTGCAGCACATCTACGACACGCACTTCGACGGTGCCGAGGAGGCGGCCGCGATGCGGCGGCGCTGGGCCGACCCCGCGCTGACCCGTCTCGTCGACCCGGCCCTGCACGCCCGGGTGGGCGAACGCCTCGACGAGCAGGTGCGCTGTGCCGAGGAGTGGCGGGACCAGGTCAACGCCTACTTCTTCCGCAAGTCCGGGGTGCCCGACGCCCGGGGGCGCCGGATCCCGTAGCGCTCCGGTGCCCGGGGGCGGCGGAGCCCGTGCCGCTCAGCCGTCCTCGCGCAGCACCGCGACGCCGTACCCCGCCAGGGCGAGCGTGCCGCCCTGCTCCGTACGCGCCCCCGTGAGCAGGTCCACCCCGGCGGCCGGCGCGGCGAACTCCACGGCCTCGTCGCCGTGGTTGAGCAGGAACAGCAGCCGGGTGCCGTCCGGGGCCACCCGCACCGCGCTCTCCACGCACGGCAGTTCGGGCACGCGCCCCGCGATGCCGTGCGCCGCCAGCACCTGCCGCACCACCCAGTCCACGCCGGGCTGGTCCAGGCCGGTGGCCACGTACCAGCCGTGGCCGGCGCCGAAGGAGTTGCGGGTGACCGCGGGCGTGCCGGCGTAGAAGTCGGCCCCGTAGGCGCCGAGCGTCTCGGCGCCCTGCGGGACCACCAGCTCGAACACCAGCCGCGCCCCGGCCTCCAGCACCTCGCCGCCGGCCTGAAGGCGCACCGGGTTGACCACGTCGGCGCCCCGGGCGTCCCACTCGTCGATCCTGATGCCCATCAGCGGCCCGAGCGGGCCCGGCACGTCGCTCAGGAAGGCGTTGTCGCTCTCGTCCACCCGGCCGGACAGATACGTCGCCAGCACCGAACCGCCGCGGCGCGCCACGTCCTCCAGCCGCTGCGGCAGGTCGCCCTTGAGCATGTGCAGCGCGGGCGCCACGACCACGTCGTAGCCGGACAGGTCCGCGGTCACCGCGACCACGTCCACGTCCACGCCGGCCTCCCACAGCGCCCGGTAGTAGGCCAGCACCACCTGCTGGTAGCGGACCAGCCGGGACGGGCCGTCGGAGATCTCCAGCGTCCACCAGCTGTCCCAGTCGAAGAGCAGCGCCACCCGAGCCGGGGTGCGAGCGCCCAGCGCCACGTCGCCGAAGCGCTCCAACTCTTCGCCGAGTGCCGCGACTTCACGGAAGACGCGGGTGTCGTCGCGGCCGGCGTGGTTGATGACCGCGCCGAAGTACTTCTCGCTGGCGCCGCGCGAGGCGCGCATCTGGAAGTAGAGGACGGCGTCGGCGCCGTGCGCCACGGCCTGCCAGCTCCACAGCCGCATCACCCCGGGCCGCTTCACCGGGTTGACGTCGCGGCAGGCGGTCGTGGTCGGCGCCTGCTCCATGACCCAGAACGGCAGGCCGTCCTTCAGGCCGCGCATCAGGTCGTGGCTGAGGGCCGCCCAGGCCGGGCCGGCGTCCTCGGGCGGGTAGTTGTCCCAGGACGCGAAGTCCAGGTGCGGCGCCCAGCGGTGGTAGTCGATCGGCCGGTACATGCCCATGAAGTTGGTGGTGACCGGGGTGTCCGGGCTGTGCCGGCGGATCGCGGCCTTCTCGTCGCGGAAGTTGGCGAGCATGGCGTCGGACATGAACCGCAGGTAGTCCAGGGTGATGCCCTGGAAGGCGGTGTGGTCGGGGCCGCGCCAGTGCTCGGTGAGCGCGGACGGCGGCTCGATCTCCTCCCAGTCGGAGAAGGTGTGCGACCAGAAGGCGGTGCACCAGGCCGAGTTGAGCGCGTCCAGCGTCCGGTACCGCGCCCGCAGCCAGACGCGGAAGCCGGCCGCGCACCGCTCGCAGTAGCAGGCGCCGCCGTACTCGTTGCCGACGTGCCAGGCGATCACCGGCGGCCGGCCGGCGTAGCGTTCGGCGATCCGGCCGGCCACCTCGGCGGACAGCCGGCGGAAGACCGGGGAGTTCGGGCAGGAGTTGTGGCGCTGCCCGTAGCGGTGCCTGCGGCCCTCGAAGTCGGTGCGGGTCACCTCAGGATGGGCGCGGGCCAGCCATGCCGGGTGGGCTCCGGTACCGGTGGCCAGCACGATCCGGCGGCCCTGCTCCTCGGCTTCCGCCACGATCCGGTCCAGCGTGCTGAAGTCGTGGACGTCCGCGGCGGGTTGGGTGAGCGCCCAGGTGAACACGCCGACGGTGACGGTGTCGATGCGCGCGGTGTCGAACAGCCGGTAGTCGTCCTTCCAGACCTCCGGCGGCCACTGCTCGGGGTTGTAGTCCCCGCCGAACGGGATCTTCGGGGTCGCGGGCAGGCTCATGCGGTGAATTCCTCGCGGATCTCGGCGATCATCGGGCGGCAGTTGAACAGGACGGTGGCGGCGATCAGCGACGCCAGCAGGGCGGGCAGCACCTGGGCGCCGGCCGCGACGACCGCGACCGCGGCGGCCAGCACGCACAGGTTCCCCGCGGTCGCCCTGGGGGAGCGGACCAGGAAGTACGCGGCCAGCCGGGCCGTGTCCGCGGTGCGGAAGGAGAACAGCGACGCGATCACCAGCGCGTTGGCCGCCCACAGCGCGGACAGCACCGCCAGCACGGCCAGCAGCCCGGCCCACCACGCGGGGATCCCGGCGGTGTCCCGGTGGGTGAGCGTGGTGCCGACCAGGGTCATCGCGGCCAGCCACGGCGTCCACACCTTCAGCGCGTCCACGGCGTTGGCACGGTAGCCGCGCCAGTACGCGCGCGCCGGACGCAGCTCGGTCAGGTCGCGGCTGCGGCGGTGCCAGGCGTAGAGCGCGGCGGACCAGGCCGGGCCGGCGGGCAGCAGGCACAGCGCGGCCAGCGGCAGGTTGCCGGCGTCGCGGTCGAGCAACCCGATCAGCAGCAGGCCGGGCGCGGTCGCCACCACCAGCAGCAGCTCGACCACCAGCAGGCTGTAGACCAGGGCGGCGGCGCGGGCCAGCGGGCCCTCGCCGAACTCCTTGCGGACTGCGGACACTGCGCTCATGCCGGGCCTCCTGCTCCGTCGTCGCCGGCCGGACGGCCGGCCCGGCCGGGCGGCGGGGACGTCTGCGGGTTCGTGTCCTGCGGGGTGCCGTGCGCGCTGCCGTCCGCCGGGTCCTGCGGTGTGCGGCCGAGCAGCCGGCGCCCGTCCCACCAGGCGGGCGTGGAGTCGGTGACCGGGGTCAGCTCCAGCAGCGTCACCTCGTGCCGGGCGAGCACCAGGTCGCAGTCGACCCGCCCGCCGGAGACCGGCAGCGAGCGATGGTGGCGGGAGGGCTCCGCGGCCTCCCGCAGCGCGGCGAGCTGGCGGCGGTCGGGCGACGCCGGCCGGCCCATCTGCGCCCAGGCGGCCCACGCGTTGCCGGCGTCCTCGGACACCGAGGAGCGGTGCGCGTAGGCGGTGGCGGTGCCGGGGCCGCCGACCGGGACCGACAGCCGCACGGTGTGGCCGTCCACGACCTCGCCGGTCCCGGTGTGGTCCACCGGCGCCCAGGCCAGGACGGTGACGCGGCCGTCCGGGTGGCGGGTGACGAGATGGTCGGCGCCGCGCACCAGGACCGCGTCGCCCATCCGCGCCATGAACGCGTACAGGTGGTAGGTGGGCTTCTTGATCTGCCGGTGGGTGAGCAGGCCGAAGCCGCCGTGGAAGAGGGCGGTGGGGACGCCGGTCTCCTCGAACATGTCGCTGAACGTCCAGTAGGAGAAGGAGTCGACCAGGTCGCCGCCGGACGCCAGCACGGGCGCGAGGTACGCGGCGTGCAGCGCGGTGTCGTGGATCGGGTTGTCGGGCCGGTAGGAGGAGTTGAACTCCGTGATGTGGACGGGCAGTCCGGCCAGCTTGCTGCCGGCCAGCTGCTCGCGGGGCGCCGCGAACTGCTCCAGCAGCATCGACGCGGGGCCGAGCGTCTGGTGCACCCCGAACGGGACGTGCTGGGCGGGCCCGGTGGAGTACGCGTGGCGGCTGACGAAGTCGACCGGGGCCCCGGTGGACTCGGCGAACTCCGCGAAGCCGGTCATCCAGTGCGGCTGGTAGCCGGGCGCCAGCGACGGCCCGCCGACCTGGAGTTCGGCGTCGACGTCCTTGACGGCGGCGGCCGTCACCTCGTACAGCCGGTGGTAGGCGTCCTGGTCCGCGCCGGCCCAGAAGTCCGGCAGGTTGGGCTCGTTCCACACCTCGATCGGCCAGCTGCGCACCTCGTCGAGCCCGTACCGGTCGACCAGGTGCCGGACGGTGCCGGCCACCAGGTCGGCCCACTCCCGCCAGTCGCGCGGCGGGGTGACGTTGCCCTTCCACCAGAACACCGTCTGCGCGCCGGAGGCGAGGTGCTCCGGCATGAACCCCAGCTCCACGAAGGGGCGCACGCCGAGGTCGAGATACGCGTCGACGACCTGGTCGACGTAGGTGAACGCGTGCCGGACGTGCCGCTCGCCGCCGTGCTCGTACGGGCGGTACACGCCGGTGTGGTCGCTCAGCAGGCCGTGGCCCCTGATGTGCCGGAAGCCGATGTCCTGCTGGACGAGAGCGAGCGAGTCCTGGTAGTCGCGCCGCAGCGCGAGGTCGAACCGGCCGGTCCCGACGCAGAAGCGCCACGCGTCCGTCAGGCGGCCTGAGGGCTGGTCGGGAACTGATGTCCGCACAGTGGTGGTCCTTCGTTTCGGTGCGCCGGGAACCGGCCGGTCGGGCGGGACGTCAGCTCTTGTCGGAGCCGTTCTTCTTGCTCCTGTAGCGGTCGTAGGCGGTGTTGACGAGCTTCAGGTACTGGTCGCCGTTCTTGCCCTTCAACTCGCTCTTGAACGCGTCCCACTGGCTGAGCGGGCGGTCGCCGAGGATGAACTTCAGCGTCTGCTGCTGGACGTAGTCCTTCAGCGGCGCCTCCCACAGCGCGAACTGCTCCTGCTCGTCGGCGTTGAGCGGGTGCGGCGGCGGCACGGCGAGCGTCTTGCGGGCGGTCATCACCTTCTGGAACTCCTTCTCCTCGGCGGAGAAGGTCGACTCCAGCAGCTGGGTGCTGCCGCCGTAGGCGAAGTTGCCGTTGCTGAAGCCGAAGTCGACGTTCAGCTTCTTGGTCGCCGTCGGGTTGAGGCCGACGTAGTCGACGTCCTTGGCGAGCTGGAAGCCGCCGGACGCGTCGCGGGTGTACGTGACGCCCTCGACACCCCACTTGGCGAAGATCTGGCCCTCGTCGGAGTAGAACAGCCAGTCCACGAACTGCATCATCGCGACGAAGTCCTTGGAGTCGCGGGCCTTCTTGGAGATCATCAGGCCGTTCTCCAGGCGCAGACCGACCTTGACGTCGCCCGCCGGGCCGACCGGCACCGCGATCTTCACGATCTTCGCGTTCGGCACCGACTTGGCCAGGCCCGGACGGTAGGTGTTGACCAGCTCCTGCGCGTTGGTGCTGATCACGAACGACTTGCCGGAGGTGAACTTCGCCTCGGCCTGGTCGTCGGTCTGGGTGAAGGACTCCGGGTCGAGCAGCTTCTCGGCGACCAGCGTGTGGGCGTAGTCGATCATCGCCTTGTACTGGTCCATGGCGCCGGTGAGCACGAACGCGTCGGAGCCGGCGTCGTACGTGGCGTTCTGGTAGCCCCAGCCGCCGCCGTAGCCCGCGCCGAACGCCTGCCCGAGGGTCTGCAGCAGCGCACCGCCCGGGGTGGGCTGGCTCCACCGGTCGGTCATCGGGTACGAGTCGGGGTGCGCGGCCTTCATCGCCTTGAGCACGCTGTGCAGGTCGTCCAGCGTCTTGGGGATCTGCAGGCCCAGCGCGTCGAGGACGTCGGTGCGGATCGCGAAGGAGTAGTCGATCCACACGTCCTCGTGCAGGCCCGGCAGCACGTAGTACTTGCCGTCGTCCTGCAGGAGGGTGTCGACGTCCCCCTGCAGGTTCCACTTGGCGATCTTGGCCTTGTAGTTGGGCATCAGGTCGACGTAGTCGCTGACCGGGAGGATCGCGCCGGACGCGACGAACGGCGCCTCCTGGCCCGGGTAGGTCTTCGGGATCAGGAACGGCGCGTCGCCGGCGCCGAGGATGACGCTGCGCTTGTTCTCGTAGTCGCTGAGCGGCACCACGGTCGGCTTCAGGGTGACGTTGGTGCGCTTGGCCAGCTCCGTCCAGAACAGCCAGTTGCCCTTCTCCGGGTAGCCGGGGTTGTCGTTGAGCAGCGTGCTGAAGGTGACCGGGGCGGTCGCCTTGAACTGCTGGCCGACGGCGAACGTGTCCATCGCGTCGGTTCTGTTCTTCGACAGGTCCGTGGACTTGTCCGAGCCGCCGCTGCTGGTGCAGCCGGCGAGGCCGAGGGTGGCCGCGCCCAGCGTGACGAGCAGGGACCGCCGGGAGATGTTGGTCATGGGAAGACTCCAGCCCGCGGGTACGGGAGTTGGGTTGGGAGGTGAGGGAAACAGGTGGCGCGGACCGTCAGCCCTTGACGGCGCCGAGCGTGACCCCGGAGACGAAGTACCGCTGGACGAAGGGGTAGACGACCAGGATGGGAAGGGTGGTGAGGACGATCGTCACGGCCTGGATGTTCGCGCCGACCGCGGTCGCGTCCGCCTCGGTGAAGCCGACGGAGGTCCCGTTGGTGGCACCGGCGATCAGGTTGCGCAGATAGACCGTCACCGGCATGAGGTCCGAGTGGTCCATGTACAGGAACGCGGCGAACCACGAGTTCCAGAAGGACACCGCGTAGAAGAGGACCATGGTGGCCAGCACCGCCTTGGACAGCGGCAGCACCACGCGCCACAGGATCCCGTAGGTGTTCAGGCCGTCGATCGCGGCGGCCTCCTCCAGCTCCGCGGGCAGGCCCTCGAAGAACGCCTTCATCACCAGCAGGTTGAACACGCTGATCGCGTTGGGCAGCGCGATCGCCCACACGCTGTTCTTCAGGCCGAGCGTGGTGACCAGCACGTAGTTGGGGATCAGGCCGCCGGAGAAGAACATGGTGAACACCGCGACGCCGACCAGCACTCCGCGCCCGCGCAGGTCCTTCTTGGACAGCACGTACGCGTAGCAGGTGGTCAGGAACATCGCGACGACCGTGGCGACGACCGTGTAGACGACCGTGTTGCGGTAGTCCGTCCAGAACATCGAGTTGGTCATCACGGCCTTGTAGGTCGTGAGGTTGAACCCGCGCGGCCAGAGGTTGACCTTGCCGGAGCGGATGTAGGCGTCGCTGCTGAAGGAACGCGCGACGATGTTGACGATCGGGTACAGCGTGACCACGATGACGCCCAGCAGGATCACCGTGTTGACCGTCTGGAAGACCCGGTGGCCCCTGGTGGTGCGGATCCCGGCGGGCCGTGTCGACGGCCGGTCCTCGACGGTGGTCGTGTCCAGGGTCACCACAGGCTCGTCCCCACTGCGCGACGTGAGATGCGGTTGGCGGTGACGATCAGCACCAGCCCGATCAGCGACTCGAACAGCCCGATCGCCGCCGCGTAGCTGAAGTTGTTGGAGATCACGCCCATCCGGTACAGGTACGTGGAGACCACGTCCGCCGTCGGGTACGTCAGCGGGTTGTAGAGCAGCAGGATCTTCTCGAAGCCGACCGCCATGAAGGTGCCGACGTTGAGGATCAGCAGCGTCACCATCGTGGGACGGATGCCCGGCAGCGTGACGTGCCAGGTCTGCTTCCACCGGTTGGCGCCGTCGATCCTGGCCGCCTCGTACAGGTTGTCGTCGATCGAGGTCAGCGCGGCGAGGTACAGGATCGTGCCCCAGCCGACGGTCTGCCACAGCTCCGAGGAGACGTAGATCGACCGGAACCAGCCGGGCTGCTGGATGAACAGGATCGGCTTGTGCCCGATGTGGTGCAGCAGCTGGTTCACCGGGCCGTCCGCGGCGACGAACTGCATCACCACGCCGGCCACGATCACCGTGGACAGGAAGTGCGGCAGGTAGGAGACCGACTGGACCAGCTTCTTGAACGACCGGCTGCGTACCTCGTTGAGCAGCAGCGCCAGGATGATCGGCATCGGGAAGCAGACGACGAGCGTCAGCACGCCGATCACCAGGGTGTTGGTGAAGACGTGCCAGAACGACGGGTCGTGCCAGAACAGTTTGAAGTACCGCCAGCCGACCCACTCGTCGCCGAACATGCTGCCGCCGGGCCGGTACCGCCGGAAGGCGATCACGTTGCCCAGCATCGGCAGGTAGCGGAAGACCGCGAAGAACAGCAGCGGAAGCACCGCCAGCGAGTACAACTGCCAGTCGCGGCGCAGCGACTGACGCCACGTACGACGGCTCCGGCGCGGCGGATCGGACCTGGCCCGACTCCGGCTGCGCGTGTCGGGCGGCAGGTCCACCGCCTTGGTCGTGCTCATCCTCTGCCCTCCGGGAACAGGTGCGGGCGGACGCCGCCCGGTGCCGCGACCGGCGCGGACGGCCGTGCGGGACCCCACCTGCGGAAGCACGGAGAGGCGGGGCGGAGTCGAAACATTCGAAACTCTTTCTTAACGTGCCGCGCACTCTAAGGACGCTCCAGAACGGGTGTCAATAGGTGGGACCTTGGGATTCTGGGCCTGGTCGGGCTCTTGCCGGTCGCGTATATTCGCGCCGACCCCACCGTTTCGACCCGCCCCGACGGGCAAGTATGTCGAAACTTTCGAACCTCAGTGTGAGGCTCCCTTGACCAGTTCCGATCCCTCAGCCGAGCCTCGCGCCGCCACGATCGCCACCATCGCCCGCGATGTCGGCGTCTCGGTGGCGACGGTCTCCAAGGTCCTCAACGGCCGCGACGACGTCGCACCCGACACCCGCGCCCGCGTCGAGGAGAGCCTCGACCGGCACCGCTACCGCCGCCGCACCCGCCGGGCCCCGGTGGCCCACCGTCAGATCCATCTGGTCTTCCACGAGTTCGACTCGGCATGGGCGATGGAGATCATCCGCGGCGTCGAGACCGCCACGTCCGCGTCCGGCATCGAGCTGGTGCTGGCCCAACTCGGCGGCCGGCACCGCCCCACCGACACCTGGCTCGACGGCGTCGTGGCCAGGCCCCCGCTCGGCGTGCTGTTCGTCGCCTGCGGCCTGACCAGGGCCCAGCAGGCCAAACTGCGCCGCCGGCACATCCCGTTCGTGGCCGTCGACACCGACAGCGTCACCCCCGAGTCGGTGCCCACCGTGGGCTCCAACAACTGGAACGGCGGCCTGATCGCCGCCCGCCACCTGCTGGAACTCGGGCACCGCAGGATCGCCGTCATCGCCGGCCCCGAGGACCTGCTGTGCAGCAGGGCGCGCGTCGCCGGATTCAGCTCCGCCCACGACGAGGCCGGGCTGGCGATGGACGCGGCACTGGTCCGCCACGGCACGTTCTACCTCGACGCCGGCTACGAGCACGGGCTCGAACTGCTGCGCTCCGCATCCCGGCCGACGGCCGTCTTCGCCGGCTCCGACACCCAGGCGATGGGCGTGCTGAAGGCGGCCCGCCAGCTGGGCCTGCGGCTGCCCGAGGACCTGTCCGTCGTCGGCTACGACAACCTGCCGGTCGCGGCCTGGACCGGCCCCGCGCTCACCACCGTCCACCAGCCGCTTCAGGACATGGCCGGCACCGCGACCCGGATGCTGCTCGACCTGTCCGACGGCGTCGAGCCGGCCTCCACCCGCATCGACCTCGGGACCGAACTCGTGGTGCGCGAGAGCACCGCACCCCCCGCGCAGGACCGCTGACCCGCGGCCGCAGCCGTCCTGGACGCCGCCCGCCCCGTCCAGCCCCACCCACCGCAACGGAGGACCCGTGGCCCTGTTCGACCTTCCGCTGGAGCAGTTGGAGCGCTACGCCCCCGACGTCCCGGAACCCGACGACTTCGACGCCTTCTGGCAGGCGACGCTCCAGCAGGCCGCGGCCGTGCCGGTGCTGGTCGACGCCCGGCCGGTGGACACCGGGCTGAGCCTGCTCGACACCTGGGACGTCACCTTCGCCGGCTTCGGCGGCGACCCGGTGCGCGCCTGGTTCACCCGCCCCCGCGACGCGGACGGGCCGCTGCCCGCCGTCGTGGAGTACCTCGGCTACGGGCGCGGCCGCGGCCTGCCGCACGAGCGGCTGACCTGGTCCGCGGCCGGCTACGCGCACCTGCTGATGGACACCCGCGGCCAGGGCGACCAGTACGGCACCGGCGGCGACACCCCGGACCCGTACGGCGGCGCGCTCGGCGGTCCGGGCCCCGCGACCCGGGGCATCCTGGTCCCGCAGGACTACTACTACCGGCGGCTGATCACCGACGCCGTCCGGGCCGTGGCCGCCGTGCGCGCGCTGCCGGGCGTCGACCCGGAGCAGGTGGCGGCGCTCGGCAACAGCCAGGGCGGCGGCCTCGCGCTGGCCGTGGCCGGACTCGTCCCCGACCTGGCCGCGCTGATGGCCTCCGCGCCGTTCCTCTGCCACATCCAGCGCGCCGTCGACATCACCGATGCGGACCCGTACGGGGAGATCGTGCGCTACCTCGCCGTCCACCGGGACGCGGAGGAGCGGGTGCGGCGGACGCTGTCGTACGTCGACGGGGTGGCGTTCGCCCGCCGCGCCCAGGCGCCGGTGCACATGGGGACCGGGCTGCGCGACACGGTGTGCCCGCCCAGCACGGTGTTCGCCGCGTACAACCAGTACGGCGCGGCCGCCGGACTGCCCGCGCCCGCGGACCGCACCATGCACGTCTACCCGTTCAACCACCACGAGGGCGGCGAGAGCGTGCACACCCGCCGCCAACTGCGGTGGCTGGCAACCCGGTTGGATTGCGGCGCGACCCGGCTCCAGCCCGCGCGGACCGGCTGACAGGCCCCCGGCGGCCCGGTCCTGCCGAATGTTTCGAGCCGCGCCGCGGACTTGACCGTGCGGAAAACGCACCCGTAAAGTCCCGTATCTGTTCGCACTTGTGCTGTGTGTTCATGGATATGAACGACCTGAGGTGAGGGCCCATGTTCGAGGGTGTGCTGTTCTTCCCGGTGACACCGTTCGCCTCGGAAGATTCGGTGGATCTTCCGATCCTTGCGGACCATGTGCGGCGCGGTGTCGCGGCCGGCGCGGGCGGGGTGTTCGTCGCCTGCGGGACGGGCGAGTTCCACGCCCTGGGCCCGGAGGAGTTCGCGGCCGCGGTGCGGACCGCCGTCGAGGTGGTGGGCGGCCGGGTCCCGGTCTTCGCCGGCGCCGGCGGCGTCCCGACGCTGGCCCGGCAGTACGCGCGCGCGGCCCGGGACGCGGGTGCCGACGGCCTGCTGCTGATGCCGCCCTACCTCGCCCAGGGACCCGCCGCCGGCCTGGTCGGCTACGTCCGGCAGGTCGCCGCCGCCACCGACCTCCCGCTGATCGTCTACCAGCGCGGCACCGCGCGCTTCGACGTCCCCTCGGCCCTCGAAGTGGCGCGCATGCCGCAGGTGGTGGGGTTCAAGGACGGTCTCGGCGACCTCGACCTGATGTCCCGCATCGTCACCGCCGTGCGCGCCGACGAGCGCACCGGCGGCGGTGACTTCCAGTTCTTCAACGGCATGCCGACCGCCGAGGCCTTCGTGCCCGCGTACCGAGCGATCGGTGTCGAGCTGTACTCCTCCGCCGCCTTCTGCTTCGCGCCCGAGGTGTCGCTGGCCTTCCACCGCGCCGTCACCGGCGGCGACGAGGCCGCGGCCGAAGCGCTGCTGTCCACGTTCGTCCGGCCGCTCGTCGCGCTGCGCGACCGCGTCCCCGGGTACGCCGTGGCGCTGGTCAAGGCAGGCGTGCGGCAGAGCGGGCTCGATGTCGGCGGCGTACGGCCCCCGCTGGTCGACCCCACCGCCGAGGACCTCGCCGAACTCGCCCGGATCACCGCGGCGGGCCGCGCGCTGGCGGCCCGACTCGCCGCCGGCTCGGGGGAGTCCGGTTCGGCGGAGTCCGGATCCGCGCCGGCGCCGGCCGCGGAGGCGGCGCGATGAGCGCGGGGCCGGTCATCACCCGGATCGACATCACGCCCGTCGCTTTCGCCGACCCGGCCCTGCTGAACGCGGTCGGCGTGCACGAGCCCTACGCCCTGCGGGCGGTCGTCGAGGTCCACACCGACCAGGGCGTCAGCGGCCTCGGCGAGACCTACGCCGACGAGGGCCACCTGCGCCGGCTGCGGGCGGCCGCGGACGCGCTGACGGGCATGCACGTGCACGCGCTGGGCGCCATGCACCGCCGCGTCGCCGTGGTCCTCGGCGGCGACCGCGGCTCGGACGGGCACGGCCTGACCGGCATGATCACCACCAGCAGCACGGTGGACCGGGTCTTCTCGCCGTTCGAGGTCGCCTGCCTGGACATCCAGGGCCGCGTCGCCGGACGGCCGGTCGCCGACCTGCTCGGCGGCCCGGTGCGCGACCAAGTGCCGTTCAGCGCCTACCTCTTCTACAAGTGGGAGGGTCACCCCGGCGCCGAGCCCGACGGCTGGGGCGCCGCCCTCGACCCGGACGGCATCGTCGCCCAGGCCCGGCGCATGATCGACGCGTACGGCTTCACCGCCATCAAGCTCAAGGGCGGTGTGATGCCGCCCGAGGAGGAGATCGAGGCGGTGCTCGCGCTGCGCGCCGCCTTCCCCGGCGTCCCGCTGCGACTGGACCCCAACGCCGCCTGGACGGTGGACACCTCGCTGAAGGTCGCCCGCGCGCTCGACGGCGTCCTCGAATACCTGGAGGACCCCACGCCCGGCCAGGAGGGCATGGCGCGCGTGGCCCGCGAGGCACCGATGCCGCTGGCCACCAACATGTGCGTGGTCGCCTTCGACGAGCTGCCCGCGGCGGTCGAACGCGACGCGGTCCAGGTGGTGCTCTCCGACCACCACTACTGGGGCGGCCTGCGCCGCTCCACCCTGCTCGCCGGGATCTGCGACACGTTCGGCCTGGGCCTGTCCATGCACTCCAACTCCCATCTCGGCATCAGCCTGGCCGCGATGGTCCACCTCGGGGCCGCCACGCCCCATCTCACCTACGCCTGCGACACCCACTGGCCCTGGAAGACCGAGGACGTGGTCGTGCCCGGCGCCCTGGAGTTCGACGGCGGCGCGGTCGCCGTGCCGCGCGGGCCGGGCCTCGGCGTCGAACTCGACCGCGACGCGCTCGCCCGCCTGCACGAGCAGTACCTGCGCTGCGGCCTGCGCAACCGCGACGACACCGGCTACATGCAGCGCGTCGACCCCGGTTACGAGAAGAAGTCGCCGCGCTGGTGACGGCCACTCGTCAGGGCCGCGCCGGTGACGGCGACCCGGCGTGCGCTCTCACCATCGCCTTCGGCCTGATGCCGCCCGCGAGCCGCGCCGCGTTCCGCGCCGCCGTCGCCACCGTCGAGGTCGACGACGCCACCTGGCCCCGCGGCCGCGGCTGGGCCCTCACCACCGGGCTCAACTCCCATGTCTCCTATGCCGCGTGAACCCGCGCGTGGCCGAGCAGACCACCCGCCAGATCACCCAGGCCCTCCTCGGCTGAGGGTCGCGGCCAAGGTCTCGGTCAGGGCCCGCTCGGACCGCACCGCGGTGCACGCGGGGCTCCGCCCGCCGGCCGGAGCCCCGCGTCGCACGACCTAGAGGTTCTGCGCGTGCAGCACGTGGTGGCCGGCCTGCACGCCGTCCACGTACACGTACCGGCCGTCGCTCGTGGCGTTCGCGCCGCCGGCCGCCCGGGAACCGTCCCACACCAGGCGCCCGTCGAGCCGGACGCTCACCCGCTTGCCCTGCGTCGGGACGGCGAGCCGGCCCGACGTCCCGGCCGGGGTCGTCGCGTGGAGCTGGAAGCCCTGGGTGAGCGCCTGCCAGGACACGGCGATGTCGCCGTGCGGCGTCGGCACGTTGCCCTGCGCCCACTTCAGGCCGGCCGGGTGCGGCACCACCGCGTACGAGGTGTAGCCGGCTCCCGTCGGCGTCACGCCGAGCACCTGGTCGGTGAGGGTGACCGTCGGGCCGGAGGCCCAGCCGTGCGCGAGGCTGGTGAACTGGCTGATGCCGGGGTCACCGGCGGCGTTGGCCTTCTCCCACCACGCGCTGCCCGGGTCCTTGGAGAGCATGTAGCCCCAGAAGGCGCGCATCAGCTCCAGGCCGCTCGCCTGCGTGTCCCCGGACGGGTCGGGCACCGCGAGACGGGCGCTCGCCTCGAAGCCGCTGGGCAGCGGCTCGTACATCGGCCCCATCGGAGCGTGGGCGGCGCTCGGCGACACCGTGAGGGAGCCGTGCGTGCTCCAGGTGTTCTGGTGCAGGTAGTCCATGGCGCGCTGCGCCTGGTCCGCGTCGGCGACCCCGGTGAGCACCGCGGTGGCGTTGGCGTCCTGCGGGTACACGCCGGGCGTCTCGCGGGAGAGCCGGTAGGCGCCGGTCGCGCTGTCCCACAGCTGGTCGTTGATCGCCTTCTTCAGCACCACCGACCGCGACGCGTACGAGGCCGCGTCCGACGCCGCACCGTGCGCCTTCGCCAGCTCGGCCATCTCGTCGAGGTTGCGGGCGTACAGGGCGTTGACGTACGTCTCGTGGCCGCAGTCGCTGTAGCCGTAGTGGCCGCAGGAGCCGACGTTGCCGAAGGCGATCAGGCCCTGCGGGTCCTGGCTGCGCACCGACTCCAGCCAGGTCATCGCCTTGGTCAGCGACGGCCACCACTTGTCGAGGTAGGCGGTGTCCCCGGTGTAGAGCCAGTGCTCGTAGTGGTTGTAGACGTACCACGTCACGTACTCGCCGTAGGTGCGGATCTCGTCCTCGTTGTGCTGGCCCACCAGGCTCTCGCCCGGCACGTAGCCGTCGGAGAGCTGCTGCGCCGACAGGGAGGACAGCGAGTTGTCGACCGCGGCGAGGTCGCCGGTGCTCAGGTAGGTGACGGGGGCCTGGATCGCGAGGTCGCCCTGCCAGACGATGCGGTCGCGCTTCGCGCCGTCGAAGATGACCTCCTGGCCGGGGTCGGCGTACGGCACCTGCGAGTCGGCGTGGTCCGGCTCGCCCGCCGTGTAGGGCCAGCTCTTGGCCGTGTCGGACATCCAGGTGTCCATCTGCACGGTGTAGGCGCCCGCGAACCAGATCTTGTTGAGCTCGTTGTCGCTCGACAGGAACCAGCCCTGGTAGTCGGCCGGGTTCGCCTGCTTCGGGACCGCGTCGAAGGACAGCGAGACGCCGTCGACGTCCACCCAGCCGGCACCGTCCAGGAAGAGCGTCGCGTAGCGGAATCCGCCGCGGAGCTGCGGGTCCGTCACGGTGGCGGGCAGCTTCGACGCGTCGAATTCCAGCGTGTGGCTGTCGGCGTCATAGGTGTACGCGACCCCCGGGTAGCCGGTCCAGATGTTCGCGGTGTCGCAGCCGGGCGCGTACGCCGCCTCGCCGTTGTTGGCCTGCGGCGTGGTCGCGGCGAACTGCTGGGACTCGCTGAAGCAGACGTGGAGCTTGGGCGGCGTCGAGGAGACACCGGCGACGTGGACCTTGATCTTCCCGCCCACCTCCTTGCCGAAGTCGAGGGTCAGCAGCGGCGACTGCGTGCGGTCGCCGCTGCTGACCAGCCGCACCGGCTTCACCGACGGCCCGCCGAGCGCGGCCTTCGGGTCGCCCTGGATGGCGCCGCTGCGCGGGTCGGCGGAGAGCACCGCGACCGGCTTGACGTCATGGCTGGTGGGAGCGAGCACGTAGGGCCGCCAGTCGCCGGGCCGGGGCTGGTAGCCGCTGTCCGACCAGGGGCTCGACGGGCCCGCGCCCGGAGCCGCCGCCAGCGCCGAGGGCGCGGCCAGCCCCATGGGCAGAATCGTGGCCAGTGCCGCGCTGACGGCCGCCGTCAGGGCGACCTTGCGCGTGCGATGTCTGGAAATCCTGATCATCTCCCTCTGTCCCGGGGGCGAATGATTGGTACGTTTCAATCACGCCCCGGCGAGGCTAGCCACGGCCCAGGATTGAATCAACGTTTCAACCAGGATCTCTTCAAAGATCGTCACCGGAGGGCGTGGTCATTCATCTGCCCTGCTCAGCAACGATGTTGACGGTCCTCTGGCGATGGCCGAGGTCGGTGAGAGTCGGCTCGCGGGTCCACCGGGCCGCCGCCGAAAGCGTCCGTCCAGGGGCTGTCCGGTACCGGATGAGGGGACCCTTCCAGAACGTTTCACTCACCGGGATCCCGGCTGGGACCTCAGCCGGGATCTCCCGGTCGCGGGCGCGGGGTTCAGCCGGCAGGCGGCGCCGCGGCGATCCGCCCGGCGAGCTGCTCCACCGCCGCGGCGACCGTGCCCGGGCTGGAGATCATGGTCAGGTGGCGGGCGCCGGGGATGAGCGTCGGCGCCGGCGCGCCGACGCGGCGGGCCGTCTCCTGCGGGGTCTGCTTCGAGAAGACGTCGTCGTCGGAGCCGAACACCACCGACTTGGGCACCGGCACCGCGGCCAGCCGGGCCACCTGGTCCGCGGGCAGGCCGGGGACGCCCTCGCCGAGCATGCTCCACAGCGCGCCCTCGGCGCCCGCGACCCGCAGCGGACGGCGCCACTGGTCGACGCCCGCGGCGTCGAGTCGTGGGCAGGCCGGCCCGCACTGCGCGTCGTAGAAGCTGCGGATGATGCCGTCGATGCCCAGGCCGATCCGCAGCAGCGTGGTGCGGTACGGGGGGAGCAGCACGTACTTCAGGGCCGAGGGCGGCCCCGCGCCCGTGTCGAGGGCGTCGCCGTCCAGCAGCATCACGCCCCCGATCCGGGCGGGCGCCCGCAGCGCCGCCTCGGTGACCACGGCGGCGCCGCTGGAGTGCCCGACCAGCAGCGGGTGGGCGCCGCCGAGGTGCATCGCGTCGAGGAAGCCGAGCAGTTGCCGGGTGAAGTGGTCGACGGTGTACGGGCCGCGCCGCTCGCTGTAGCCGTCGCCGGTCAGGTCCAGCGCGTACACCCGGTGGTCG
>Ga0123353_10000857_pt1 | contig 36969 bp, 29 predicted proteins | sample TergutLab28metaG_3_FD_92763 | JGI IMG/M metagenome (GOLD analysis project Ga0123353, IMG submission 92763) | Labiotermes labralis P3 segment gut microbial communities from Petit-Saut dam, French Guiana - Lab288 P3 | ecosystem: Host-associated > Arthropoda: Insects > Digestive system > Gut ... | reverse complement strand
CAAAAAGTGTTCCGTTTGGCTTTAAGATTCTTGAAGCCTGCTCAATCCATTGCATTGAAAATTTAATGTATTCTTCCTGACTTTCAAAATTATCCCAATCGGCTTTTTTTATGTTGTAAGGAGGATCGGCAAAAATCATATCCACACTTTCTGAACGAAGCGATTTGAGCCACGTTATGCTATCGCCTTGCCACAGTTGCCCATTTTCATGTTGATAAAACAATAATGGTTTTAAGTTATTCTCAAAGATTTCCTCAATTCGTTTTCCTTTGAGAATAACCTCTCCGAAAAATGTGGGTAGTTCTTTATTTCTTGTCATTGTCTTATATATTGCGTTGGGCTATGACTGACTATATGCTTACTTTTCCGGATACACGTTTACTCTTACATAGTGGTCAATATCAAAATATTGTTGTAAGAAATCGGCAATATCCTTAGAAGTAACCTTATTTACGCGCTCATTAAAAGCAGGAATTGTGGTTACATCATCGTTTTGCAACCACTGATTGGAAAGAATATTTTTCCAAAATTCGTTGGTTTGCATACTTGTTTCCCGCGCTTTAATCATTTGCTCTTTCACTTTTCCCATAGTTTCTTCCGAAGGTCCGTTTTTCTGCATATCTCTCAGTATCTTAAAAACGGCATCCGAAAGATTGTCGGTATTAGTTGGGGCACATCCGAAGAAGACGAGCAAGAAAAATTCAGATTTAGGCATTTTTTGCCAGTTGAGAATACAGATAGGTGAATAAACGCCACTCATTTTCTCGCGAATTTCTGCAATCAGCTCAATATCCAACGCATCTTTCAACGCGCCCAAAAGGGTCAGGTTTTCTATTGTCCATGGAAACTCTTTTTGAAATACAATTCCTACAAAACTTTGTTCTTCAGTTCCCACATATACATCCTCATTGAACTGTTCTTTGGGAAACCCTTTCACCACATCAGGGTTAATTACATCTTTCACTTCAAAGGTTTGCAACGATCCCAAATAGAGTTCAAGATATTCTCTAATAATCATTTCATCAAAATTTCCTACAAAAGTGAAGAGAAAATCTGCAGGATTTGCAAAACGTTCTTTGTATATTTCGAATGCTCTATCATAATCGGAAGAGTTTATAAAATCTTCAGTAAAAGTTAATTGCACAATTGGCAAAGAAGTATAATAATCGTTTTGGGTAGCTGTTTTTATAGTTTTAACAAGCGCTCTATACATGGGCATCGCGTTAATCATTTTAAGTTGCTCTATCCACTCTTTAGTAACTAATTCATAAACGGCTGTATCATATCTTGGTGTGGCTAAAAAAGCGTGTAAGTATTGGAAAAAGAACTCTAAATCTTTTGGGGCGCTATTTCCAGAGATCTCTTCAGTAAAAGCTCCTATTTGAGGGATAAGACCAATCTGTTTTCCTTTCATTTTTTTGGTTAAAGAGATATAGTCAATTTCGCCTATACCTGCTCTGTCCACAAAACCTGCTGCTAAGTAGCAAGAGGCAAGGTCGGCTTTATCGTGCAAACTTGCGCCTCCTTTACTTACCGCTCTAAACAAAATCTCATCGTTTTTCAAATCAGTTTTTTTCAACCATATCGTAATTCCATTACTAAGGGTTATTTCTGTAACATCCACTTCAGGGATTATGTTTTCGGAAACAATTTGCCCTTTGAGCAATTCCTCAACGTCCACCATTTCCTGTTCTTTATAAGTATCAATGTAAGGATCAACATTTCCTAAAGATGGGTCTTTAACAATGGATAATAATTCATCTTCACCGGGTACTGATACTCCATCTTTTTCGGGCGCTGTTACAACTACACAAATATTATTTTTTGTAACCCATTGTGCAGCCAACGCGTTCACTTCCTCTAAAGTAATCTCTTCCAAATATTTTTTTGCATAATTAAACACCCGTTTTGCACCCGGAATAGGGTCTTGGCGCAAGAAATGATTCAAATAATCTTGGACAAAATCTTTGGATTCAGTTTTATTTACTTCATTCGCTTTAATTTCATATCGATTCAAGAGTTCTTCTTTAGCGCGTTTCAGTTCTGTTTCCAAAAATCCATGTTTCAATACGCGATAGTCTTCCTTCATAAGAATTTCCAACGATTGATTGATTTGATTCTCTTTAGCAATAGCTTGAGAGAAATAGGCATCCGCATTGCCAATAAATGAGCCATATCCAACGTATGCACCCAAAAAAGGAGTATTAGGATTTTGCATTAACTCTTCCAAACGAGCATTGAACATTAAATTATACAACTCATGCTGCATCGTGGTTTTATAATCCCCCACCGTTTTCATTACAAAATGTGGGAAAATACGCACCATCATAATCTGGTTTACCCCTGCTTCCTTATCTGTACATACAACCGCAACGGGCTCTTTAGCGGGTTCTATGGGATACTTGACTCTTTCGCGTGGATTTTTTTTAGGTTTAATTTTGCCGAATTTTGCAATGATCATTTTTTCAATTTCGGCAGCATTAATATCTCCTACAATTGCAATAGCCTGCAAATCTGGACGATACCAGTCGTAATAAAAATCTTTCAAAGTTTGCGGTTTGAAATTTTCTAACACTTCCAAAGTTCCAATGGGCATTCTATCTGCGTATCTGGAGCCTCTGAACATCACAGGAAACCATTTTTTGCGCATCCTGTCATCAGCGCCCAACCCTAACCGGTATTCTTCAATAATAATACCCCTTTCCTCTTCAATCTCTTTGTTATCCAACAGAAAATCGTTTGCCCATCCTTTCAAAATATTCATAGCCATATCAATATTTTTAGGGTTATCGGTAGGCATCGTCAATGTGTAAGCGGTTTCATCGAAGGAGGTGTAGGCGTTAATGTTTCTGCCAAACTGAACACCGAGTTTAGCCAACTCGTCGGTGAGTTTGTTGCCCGGGTATCCTTTAATGCCGTTAAAGCCCATGTGTTCAACAAAGTGCGCGAGCCCAAGTTGGTTTTCGTTTTCCTGCATAGAGCCGGCATTTACTACCAGCGCAAACTCCGCACGATTTTCAGGTTTTTTGTTTTCACGAATGTAATAGGTGAGTCCGTTAGATAGTTTTCCAATCTTCACGTTCGGATCATTGTTAATTGGATCTGTCAATTTTTGACCCGTAAGGTTGCAGAAACTGAGTAATGCAACGAAAAATAATAAAGTAATTTTTTTCATAAAAAGTAGATAAGATTTATTAATTATTGATTAATTATGAATAACGAAAATTGTGGTGTTTTAATATAAAAAAATAAACATATTTTTGCCACTGAAAAAACACACGGATCTGCATTAATAGGGGGCATGAGTTGATCGTTTGTTGCCTCCTACGCTAAATAGGGTGTTTTTTATTTTAAAAATCAATAAATTAATATTATTTATGAGTATCAAAGGAACAAAAACCGAACAAAACCTGTTAAAATCTTTTGCCGGCGAATCGCAGGCTCGAAACAGGTACACATTTTTTGCAAGCAAAGCCAAAAAAGATGGCTTTGAACAAATTGCCGCTTTTTTTGAAGAAACTGCAGCGCAGGAAAAAGAGCATGCAAAGCTCTTCTTTAAATTTCTTGAAGGCGGTATGGTTGAAATTACCGCCACATTTCCTTCCGGAATTATTGGAACTACCGCCGAAAACCTCTTAGCATCTGCCGAAGGCGAAAACGAAGAATGGAACTCGCTCTACCCAGAATTTGCCCGAATTGCCGAACAAGAAGGATTCCTGAAAATTTCCGAAGCATTCAAATTAGTAGCTACTGTTGAAAAAAGACACGAAGAACGCTACCGTATCTTGCTGAAAAACATTGAAAACAATAGTGTCTTCAAACGCTCTGAAAATATGGAATGGGCTTGCAGAAACTGTGGATATATAAATATCGGCGATAAGTCTCCCGAACTTTGCCCATGTTGCAACCACCCACAATCTTATTTTGAATTGAAAGCCGATAATTATTAATGAAACAATATCTTGATTTATTGCAGCATATATTAGAGAATGGTGATTTTAAAGATGACCGCACCGGAACGGGAACAAAAAGCGTTTTTGGATATCAAATAAGATTTGACCTTCAAGAGGGTTTTCCTGTATTAACAACAAAAAAATTACACCTGCGCTCTATTATCTATGAACTATTATGGTTTTTAAAAGGGGAAACAAATGTTAAATATCTGCACGAAAATAATGTAACGATTTGGGACGAATGGGCAGATAGAAACGGTGATTTAGGACCCGTTTATGGAAAACAGTGGCGAAGCTGGCAAACAGCTGACGGAAAAACAATTGATCAAATTTCGGAGTTGGTTGATATGATTCATAAAAATCCAGCCTCAAGGCGACTGATCGTGAGCGCATGGAATGTGGGAGATGTGGACAAAATGAAACTTCCGCCCTGCCACGTGTTGTTTCAATTTTATGTAAATAATGGCGAAATATCTTGTCAACTCTATCAGCGCAGTGCAGATGTTTTTCTTGGCGTACCGTTTAATATTGCTTCTTATGCACTGTTACTTACTATGATAGCGCACGTTTGCAAATTAAAGCCCCGCTTCTTTATTCATACTTTCGGAGATGCGCACCTCTATTCTAATCATCTTGAGCAAGCTAAACTTCAGCTCTCCCGAACACCTAAAACTTTACCTGTAATGAAAATTAACAGAGACGTGAACTCGATCTTTGATTTTCAATTTGAAGACTTTACATTAGAAAACTATAGCCCGGATCCCCATATTAAAGCTGATGTAGCTATATAATAAAAAACAGTTTTTTTTGTTAAATATTCTAAATTGAATGCAATGAAAAATATCCTCATTACCGGTGGAGCCGGGTTTATTGGCTCTCACGTTGTTCGTTTATTTGTAAATAAATATCCTCATTATACAATTTTTAATTTAGATAAACTTACTTACGCAGGGAATTTAGATAATCTTCAAGATGTTGAAAATAAAGAGAATTACCGTTTTATTAAAGCCGATATTGTGGAAAGCGAAAGAATATTGGCTTTGTTTAAGGAGCATCAGTTTGATGGTGTGATCCATTTGGCAGCAGAATCGCATGTAGATCGCTCTATTGAAACTCCTATGGAATTTGTTTATACCAATGTGGTTGGTACAGTGAATCTTCTGAATGCTGCACGTGCAATGTGGAAAGATGCTGAAAACAAAATCTTTTACAATATCTCAACCGATGAGGTCTATGGCGCTCTTGGAGAGGAGGGGGCGTTTACCGAAAAAACTCCCTACGATCCACATAGTCCCTATTCCGCTGCCAAAGCATCTTCCGACCATTTTGTGCGTGCATACCACGACACTTATAAATTGCCAACTATAATCTCTAATTGTTCAAATAATTATGGACCTAACCAATTTCCCGAAAAACTAATTCCACTTTTCATTCACAATATCAAAAATAAAATTGCACTCCCTGTTTATGGGAAAGGAATAAATGTGCGCGACTGGCTATACGTGGAAGACCACGCAGCAGCAATTGACCTCATCTTTCATCATGGAAAAATTGGAGAAACCTATAATATAGGAGGAAATAACGAATGGAAAAATATTGACCTTATTAAAAAATTAATAGAAATAATGGATAAAAAGTTAGGACGTGAGGAGGGAGAATCTTTAGAATTAATCACTTTTGTTAAAGACCGTGCCGGACACGATTTGCGCTACGCCATTGACCCCACAAAACTGAAAACTCAGCTCGGATGGGAACCAAAAATTAAATTTACAGAAGGGTTTGAAAAAACAGTGGAGTGGTATCTCTCTAATGAATTGTGGTTGAAACGTGTAGTAAGCGGAGAATATAAGAGATAATGAGTAAAGCGCCAGTTTTTAAGAAAAATTTCCAGTAAACAGCAAGAATAATAATGTAAAAATTGAATATTTGGAGCTTAGAAATTGGGGTTGGAAATAATTATTGTTTTTAATTGAATTATTTATACTTTTGCATCTCAATTTTTTAAAATACTAAAGTTAAATTAATAATCAAAATTAAATACATTTTTTATGAAAAAGCTAATTATTTTTATAGTAGTATTAGCTATCACTATAAACACACAAGCTCAGATGAAAGTAACAAGCAATGGTAATGTTACAATTGGTAATATTAGCAACCCCACTTCAAAATTACAGGTGAACGGAAACGCCAGTTTTGATGGATGGACAGATATTTTCATTGATTGGAGTGGTGTCGGTGTAGGATCGGGTACACCCACGATATATCCTGAAAATGATGGATGGCTACAATTAGGCAAACCAGGTAAACAGTTAGGGAAACTTTATATATGGAGTACCGGCTGTATGATCTATGGTAATACTTCCGATGAACGTCTAAAAGAAAATATTACACCATTAGTAAATCCGATAGAAAAGATTAAGCTAATATCTGGATACTATTACAATTTCAAAAGAGAGATTTTTCCAGAAGGGCTTTCCGAAGATGTTGTAGCAAGACTTACTAAAAATCAAATCGGTTTTTTGGCACAAGAAGTGGGAAAAATATTTCCTGAATTAATATTACCTCCTGAGACAGAAGAAGAGTTTTGTAGCATGAACTATGATGGAATGATTCCTGTATTGCTTGAGGCTATTAAAGAACAACAAACTCAAATAGAAAATCTACAATTCATGGTTTCAAAACAGGCAACCGAGATGATACTTTTGCATGAACAGTTAACCTTTTATCAAAATAGTCATGACTATTCATTCAACAAAAATATGTCTGAAAGTGAAAACTCTAAACAAAATATTGAAGGAAAGTTATTTCAAAATACTCCCAATCCATTTAATACTAGTACAACAATACTATTTGAGATTCCTGAAAATTCAACATCAGCAAGTTTGATCATTCATGACATGCAAGGGGCAGAAATAAAATCCTATCCTATAATAAACAAAGGTATCGGAAATATTATCATTCAAGGATCAGAGCTACAAGCAGGAATGTATATGTACACTTTATTGGCGAACAGTATTATTGTGGATTCTAAAAAAATGATTTTAACAAAATAGGAGGCTGATTATAAATATTAAAAAATAAGAAAAGTATAGTACTTAAAGAAAAAATTTTATAATAATTAATACAAAACGAAATGAAAATGATATTAAAAAGTCCATTATGTATCATAGCAATAACAACGATATGTTTAATTATTGTTACTTTGTTTGCAGCTACAAGCTGCGAAAAACCCGATGAGGATAATTTTTATATCTACGCCAATAAAGTTGAAAATGTCTATGCTAAAGTCGAAAATACCTCAGAATACAGTAATATTATTGAAGTGAAACTTATGATGTGGGATATACATAAAAGAAGGTATATTGAACTCGCTCGTGGCGACTGGAAAGATGGCGGTTCTACAATTTTACTTCCAATAATAGATTCAAATAATTTACGTTCGCTTGTTAGTCACAGAATATTGCCGACCATGATAACTGACATATCCCCAAACATAAACGTTAGCAATATAGACGCAAGAACTGGATTTGCTGAGTTTTGGGGAATAGATAAAGATGGTAAAGAAATTGTCCAGTTTTTTCTTAACAAAATAGATGAGGTTGGTAATATAGGTACGTCCTTTTTCAAATACGCTGACTCTGATGTAACTATTTCCGGTTACATTGAAAAAGGGACAGCTGCTACCGATTTTGACGAATACAGCGAATATACTTCTACATGGATTTGGAAAAGCCTTACAATTTATTCGATTAAGATGCAGAAAGGATGGAACATATCGTCAAGTTTTCATTCCCAGCCAAAAGGAACAATAACAGATAAGTGGTCAGCCATTCCTATCTGCAGTGAGAAGTGATTGTGAGTAAGTTAAATATAAATTAAGAAAATGAGTATCAATATTATTAAAATTATATTAGATGAAAGTTTATAAGTTTATTTTAGTCTTTTTAATCATTGTTTTGGGAGCCTGCAATGTTTGTGCACAACATCTTTTTTCTATTAGTTATAATGATTTATCGCAAGAAAATGTAAGACAGGTAAAAGAACAAGTTGCAAATTCCGCTGTCTCGATTACGTCATTGGCAAGAGGTAAGGAAGGCAAATATGACATTTCTTTTTCGACAGTTCAAAATACAAAAATCATTATTTTGAATGAAGAAACAGGAAACAGTGTGATAATAACTCCGGTAGAAGGAGCTCTTACACAATTCGAATTGTTTCCATTTTTTATAGAAGAGTTGAGACAAGCAACTTTGGGGAATGCTAATCTATATCTGGTGTTAGAAACTGACACAAATTTTTTGGTCAGAAATGCTGCATTTATTTTTGCGGCAAGCCAAGAGGTATTTATACCCAATTATTTTTACGGGCCAAAAGAAGATGTGAAAGAAGCATTGCCGAAAGATAGACAAATCATTAATATTTTCAAGGAAAAACCGAGACTTATTCCTGCTTTCCCCGATGACCCCGAAAATTTGCGCTATATAGCTAATTTGGAAGAAGAAATGAGTTATTATGTTTACATGTATAAACTACCTGACGGAACTTTATGTATTTATGATGAACATTTTAATCCAAGTGCTGAAGAAAATGTTGCTAATGCAATAACGCCAAATACATGTTGTGGAAATCTTCAGTTTGATTTAAGTGGCAGTATGAGTACCCTGCAACAAACGGCTACAAAATATGCATTGGAACTTTGGAGCGGTCAATTGGTTGGGACAGTACCTGTTGACATCAATGTTACTTTTACATATATGGATCCGCCGGCTCTTGGTGCTTCTTACCGTCAACCAAATTTCTTAGACAACGGTACGTATAATCCACAATATCCAAATACATGGTACAGTTCTGCTCAATGGAATCAAATGGTGGGTTATGATGCCACAACACAGAGAGATATTCGGATAGAGATGAATTCCTATTATAGTAGCAATTTTTACTATGGATTAGATGGTAATGCAGGCAATCTGACCGACTATGTTACCATTATGTTGCACGAAGTAACACATGGATTGGGGTTTTATCCGTTGTGTGGAAGTAATGGAGCTTATTCTTATGGAAGTTTTCCGGGAATTTTTGACCGTCAGTTATATCAAGGCTCTATAGGCAATACTTGTTTAACGGATCTTACACAGTCTCAACGTGCAGCGCTAGTTATTAGTGGGAATCTTTATGCCGGATGTCCAAGTTCATATTTATTGACAGCCAATGGTGGTAATCGCGTAAAAATGTACGCTCCGAATCCTTGGAAACAAGGCTCCAGTGTTTCACACTGGGACCAATCGGTAAATAATTTTCCTACTTTTATGAAATACATTTATATCAGTCCTTTACATACTTTTAACTCAAGAAAAATTGCAATAATGCGGGATATGGGATGGAAAATAATTTGTCCACCATCAAGTATTGTTGTCAATTTTACCAATCAAATTGTTACTACCAATACAACTGTTACAAGTGCTGGTGACATTAATATACAAAATATCAAAGTTAAAAATGGAGCAAAACTAATTCTTGATGCAGCATGCAATGTTAATATAATTAGTGATTTTGAAGTAGATTTAGGCTCGGAATTTGAAATAAAATAGAAGGGCGATCACCTAACAAGAAGTTTGGCCAGATAGCGGAATTAACCAGATGAAAATGAAGCGAGCCACTGAGTGTTACTACTTCGCAGAAACGGCATTATAAGCCGCTTCATCGCCAAACTTTCGGTACGTAATGAATAATAAATAATTGACAATGAATTAATGAATAATTTATATTTGAGATGAAAAAAAAGATTCTTATTATTGGAGCCGGACCGGCAGGCATTGAAGCGGCAGTAACTTTAACAAAATTTGGCTACCAAGTTACGATTTTAGAAAAGGAGAAAGAGACAAATTCAAATTTACGCAATAAAATGCTTCTTTTTCCGAATTTTTCTGAAGCTGAGCCATTAGCAGAAGCGATTGATGACAAATTGTATGAAAATAATATCACTTTGCATTGCAATACGGAGGTTGTTCATCTTGAACAAAAAGAAACAAGATGGATTGCAACTGACCTAAATCACAAAACATATCAAGCAGATGTAGTGGTAGTGGCAAGCGGTTACACGCCATTTGACGCAAAACGTAAAGAAGAGTATGGATATGGAATCTATAACGGTGTAATTACCTCATTGGATTTGGAAGAGATGTTTAAGAAAGAGAATATTACGAATGTTTTTGGCGAGACCCCGAAAAAGGTTTGTTTTCTACAGTGCGTGGGATCAAGAGATGAAAAGACCGGAAACAATTATTGTTCCAAAATTTGTTGCGTTACTGCTGTAAAACAAGCGATTGAACTAAAAAAACTCTCTCCGGAAACGGAAGTTTATATTTTTTATATGGATTTGCGCATGTGGGGACAAGGATATGAAGAACTTTATAGAGAGGCACAGGAACAATATGGCATCTATTTCATTCGGGGAAGAATTTCGGAAGCAGCCGCAACTTTTGATGGAAAAATTCAAATTAAATCTGAAGATACATTAATGGGACTTCCCCTAAAAATGACCCCAGATTTGCTGGTACTTATGGTCGGCATGGAACCATCGAAAGGGACTCGTACATTGGCAAACAAGTGCAATTGTGAAGAGATGTATGGTTTTTTCAAAACAACTGATCCCGTTTCGGCAGATCAAAAAACAAACGTCTTGGGACTCTTTGCCATAGGAGCTTGCAAACGCCCTGCATCTATTCCCGATGTGTTGGCAGATGCCCGGGCCGCAGCAGTTGAAATTGATGAATATTTGTCAAATTGCCCAATATCTTAAAACTGTTTTTTTTACATCCTCTATTGAGATATTTTTTCCGAGTTCTTTTTGCATTGAAGTTACCTCTTTATCCACAAAACCACAAGGATTTATATAGTTAAAATAGGTTAAATCCGTGTTCACATTTAATGCAAAACCGTGCATTGTAATAAAATGGGAAGCACGTACCCCGATGGCGCAAATTTTACGTGGCGATCGAGAGGAAGTGTCAAGCCAAACACCGGTAGCACCCTCTAAGCGTGCCCCGTGAATACCATAACATTCAAGTGTTTGTATTATTGATTCCTCCATCTTATAGATGTACCTTTTTAATGATCTTCCATGATTATCTAAATCTAAGATGGGATACCCCACCAACTGTCCGGGACCATGATATGTAATATCGCCACCTCTATCAATTTTATAAAAATCTGCATGAACTTTTCTTAAAAAATCTTCATTAATTAACAGATTATTAGCTTGTCCGTTTTTTCCTAAAGTATAAACATGAGGATGTTCACATAAAAAAAAGGTTTCCAAATTATGTGTATCAATTCCCTCTCTTTTAGCTTGTAAGATTTCTTGAAATAGCAGTTCCTGTTTTGCCCAAGCTATTTTATAATCAATTGTATGCCAGTCTGTAAATTTCATATTTCGGTCAAATTTATTTTATCCGACATATAGGATGATCTCACTAAGGGCGCGCTTTCAACATGCTTGTATCCTAATTCTAAAGCCATTTTCTTGTAACTATTAAATTGTTCAGGAGCAATGTATTCTGCTACTTCAATATTGTTTTTTGCAGGTTGTAAGTATTGCCCGATTGTTACAATTGAAGTTCCTGCACTTCGTGCATCAGTTAAAGTTTGAAAAACCTCTTGCTCTGTTTCTCCCAACCCAACCATTATTCCTGTTTTTGTTATTATTTTTGATGATGAAATCTGTTTTAGTGTTTCCAAACTATTTCTATAAGTAGCTTTGCTTCTTACTACTGAGGTTAATCGTTCTACTGTTTCTAAATTATGACCAATGATATCAGGCTTTGAGGCGATTACAATTTGCACTAATTCATTTTGATAGTCCGGTATTAGTAGTTCAATAATTGTATTTGGATTTTTTTTACGGATTATGCATACCGTTTTTGCCCAGTGGGTTGCGCCCTTATCGGGCAAATCATCTCTATCAACAGATGTAATTACGCAGTGTTTCAGTTTCATTAAAGAAACGCTTTCTGCAACTTTAGCCGGTTCGGCTATATCTAATGGCAGAGGTTTTCCTGACTTAGTGGCACAAAACTTACAAGTTCTGGTACACACATCTCCCATAATCATAAAAGTGGCAGTTCCTCTGCTCCAGCACTCGCACTGATTAGGACATTTTCCGCTGCTACAAATAGTATGCAAGCGATTCTCAGCTACTATTTTTTTTACAAAAGCAAAATTTTCAGTACTTTCAATTATTATCTTTAGCCAATCTGGTTTTCGTATAATCTTCATCTTCAAAAATGTGCGCAAAAGTAAATTTATTTCTTAATTATCGGTTAGAATCAAAATTTTTGACTATAATCTCTTCAATCTCTTTTAAATGTTCTTTGTTCAAAATTAGTGGCGGTACGATGCGCAGCGCGGTGTCGCACCACAAAAACCAGTCGGAAAAGATACCCTTTTCTAAAAGAGTATGCAAGGTTTTGAAGTTTGTTTCTGTATTTTGAAAATCAACAGCCATCATTAGCCCTTTTCTACGAATCTCCTTCACATTTGGGAGTTTCCACAATAAATTTTCCAATTTTTCACCAATAGATTCGGCGTTTTTCCACATTTTGTTTTCAGTAATTAATTTGAGATGAGCCAAAGCGGCTGCACAGCACACGGGATGCCCGCCAAAAGTAGTAATATGTCCTAATACAGGACTGTGGGTGAGCACGTGCATCATTTTTTTATCTGCAACAAACGCGCCCAGCGGCATACCGCCCCCAAAGGCTTTTCCGAGCAACAAGATGTCAGGCGTAATATTATAATGTTCAAATGCAAAGAGTTTTCCGGTGCGCCCAAGTCCGGTTTGAATCTCATCGGCAATGAGTAAAGTTCCTGTTCGTTCACAACGTTGCTTAAGTTTTTTCCAATACTCTACAGATGCTATACGTACACCGGCTTCTCCCTGAATGAGTTCTACAATAATTGCGGCAGTTTTCTCTGTAATTTCCTTTAAATCACCCACAACTCCGAAACGAATCGCTTTTGTATCAGGCAGCAGCGGATAGAAAGCAGTTTTATAGAGTTCATTTCCCATCATACTCATGGCACCGTGCGAGCTTCCGTGGTAAGCATTTTGAAAATGAATCAATTGGGTACGTCCTGTATAGCGTTTGGCTAATTTCAACGCCCCTTCTACTGATTCGGAGCCGGAATTTACAAAAAACACAGAGTTTAAGGAATCGGGCAAGCAAGTGCAAAGATTTTCAGCAAGTTCTACTTGAGGTTGCTGAATTAGTTCGCCGTAAACCATCAAGTGCATATATTTTTCTAACTGTTCTTTAGCGGCGTTAATAATTTCCTGATGCGAATGGCCCATATTACAAACTGCAATACCGGAAATGAGGTCTATATATTTCTTCCCCGATTTATCGTAAAAATAGATATCCAGTGCGCGATCCACCTCAATGGCAATAGGCTCCGGTGAGGTTTGTGCCACATGTTTAAAGAAAGAGTTGGTTAAACTTATAGGGGGCAGTAGAGAATGTTTTACTTGGCTCATAATATTTAAAATTTTATGCAAAAAAATGAATTTTATTTGAAATATTGAACATTATGCTATATTTCTCATTTTTTTATATAGAATCTTAGAAATGAAATCTTATAATTTTGAGTTAAGAGAATGAAAAAAAATATATTTTCGCGCCTTATTTTCAGGGCGGGATGTAGCGCAGCCCGGTAGCGCGCTTCGTTCGGGACGAAGAGGCCGCAAGTTCGAATCTTGTCATCCCGACAAACCTGAGGTTCCGTAGCTCAATGGATAGAGCAACTGCCTTCTAAGCAGTAGGTTACTGGTTCGATCCCAGTCGGAATCACAAAGTCGCTAAGGGTGGATTTTTTGTAGAACTACCCGCATGTTTTTTTCAACAATTTCACTCTCCAAAATCTCTTTTCCTATGTAAATAAAGAAGAGTTTCAATTGTTTCTCTTTATCATTGATGAGTGTTTCAAAAACAGTTTTATAATGCACACGGTATGCCTCACGCATTCTGCGCTTTAACTTGTTTCTGTCTATGGCAAGTTTAAATGTTTTTTTAGGAACCGAAAAAGCAACACGTAGATTAGATTTATTTTCTATAATATCAGAAAAAGAGTAATAACATTTGAGGGGATAGGATACAATAAACCGATTTTCACGATATAGTTGTTCAATTTCTAAGGAAGATTTGAGTTTATCGCGTTTTGGGAACGTATTTTTCAATTGATTATCTGCGGCGGGTGGCATTATCTTTTAAAAAGGCTTCAAGTGCAGAAATAATAGTGGGATGTTCTTTGGTTGGAGCCTCTACCAGTAACTCCCAACCTGCTTCTCTTACGGCATTGCAGGCAGCCAAACCTACAGCACCAAATGTTAATTCTCCCTGCACAAAATCAGGATAGTTCTCTTTGAAAGCTGCAATGCCGGCAGGACTGAAAAAAATAACCACATCGTATTTCGATAGATCAACGTTGTTTTTGATGTCTGCGGATTCAGTTGCAAAACAAACCGCTTGTGTATATTTAATGTTGTGTTTATCAAAAAATTCCGCGAAATGGGTGCTCCCGGAATCAGCGCCACAAGGAATCAAATAATTGTGTGCTCTGTTCTTTAACAATAAATCATAAACACTGGAGGGATTGTTGTTTTTTCCAAAAAAGATTTTACGCTTCCGATAGTGAATATATTTTTGAAGATAGTGCGCCGTCATGTCGGTCATACAATAGTACTTCATTTCGTATGGCATCTCTACACGCAATTCCTTACACAACATAAAAAATTGATCAATCGTTGTAGTGCTTGAAAATACTATGGCAGTATGATCTAATATATTAATTTTGGTTTTTCTAAAATCAATACTAGAGATGCTGTGAATTTTAAAAAACTTGAAAAAATCAATAGAAATACAATATTTCTTTTTTAAATCAGCATAAGGTGATTTATCAAAATCAGCCGGGGCAATTTGAGAAATAAGAATGTTCTTAACCTTCATTGGCAGGATGTCAATAGATTTTTATTTGATGTTATAAATTAAAAATGAGTAGTTTAGCTATGAGTAAGTAGGGTAAAATTTCAAGGCTGCAAAAATATATAAAAAAATGAATCCGACTAACCCCTGAAATATTTCTTAAAAAGAGTATTATGAAGGCAAGAAAAATGATGGTAACAATAGGAAGATATAAAAAATAAACTAATTCAAAAACTTTGGCATACCATATTACAGGTGTAATTGATAATAGTACTAAAGCATTGCAAAAGCGAAACAATGTTTTAATAGTAGTATATAAATATTTTTGTTCTTGATAATTAAAAAATGATGTAAAGCAATAAAGAATAAACCGAGATAGAAAAAGCGCAAAAACAAGAATGCAAAATATAATCACATAAAGCAGCCAGGGTGGTAAATGATAGGTCTCAAATAAAGTAAGAGGGTAGAATTGAAAAATAGTAAGTAAGAAACAAGAAAATGAGAAGAGATAGAGAAGAATCGCGTAGAGGTACGGGTTTTCGTTTGTTAATTTTCCTTCTCGAAGCAATTGTTGCAGATAACGTGATGAAAATAGCGCCCGCAGCATTATCAACGATTTTCTTTTGTACAATACGAATGAAGGAGTGATTACAAATAACCCTACCAATAAGCTAAGTGTGATAATATTATTCGCATTCAAAAGATATAACTATTTTATGATAAGTTTTTTAGCAATAGAAATTTGATTTTTATTTTCAATAGCGTAGAAATAGATTCCCGAAACAAGGTGAGAAATGTCAACTGAAACACGATCAGTGTGAGGATTCAAAGGAATATTCAAGACACTTGTGCCAAATATATTTCTAATTACCAAACGATTGACACTATTTTTATGGGTAAGCACATAAGAAACTTGAATTGCTGAATTGGCAGGTGCAGGGTTAGGAAAAGCTTCAAGCGAAATTTTTGGTTGGTTTTGCTCTTTAACTCCCAACGGTTGCACGTCAATGTTTACATAAAGCGTAACACTTTGGTCTTCTGCCATAAATTCTATCTTGAACTTACACAAGCCAAAATAATCATTGGGCATTAAGTGTAACTCGTAAGAAGCGTCGTTTCCTTCTTCAAAAACAAAGTCAATATCGAACATATCATCGGGAAAACAGAATAAACCGAAGCATACATAAGCTTTCATCCCATCAATTAGCGAGATGTTGGTTCGTGATGTTTTCATATTCCAATCAAAATCAAGAAGGTTTTCTATGTGAATATCAATAGAGTATGAGTAGTCATAAGGATTAAGATCCTCTTCGGTGATGGTTACGGCAATGGTTTCTCCATCGGTATATGGATTGCCTTTAGAGTCTGTGAGTTGAAATGTCTGAGCATAACTCGTAAAGGCTATGCCAATAATTAATAGGAAACTTAAGATTTTTTTCATTGTTTTGTAGCTTTACTGTTTAACGATTTTTTTTGTAATTTCATTACCTTCAAAGTTTTTCAAGGTAATAAAGAAAATTCCGGATTGTAAATTTTGGGTTGAAATTACCACTGTACTCTTCCCCGTCAAGTTCTCTTCATTTACGATTTGTCCTAATGTATTTGAAATAATCACTCTCTGTATTTGTTCAGCATTATTAATAATCAATTCATTGGTAACAGGATTTGGAAAAAGTTCTACATTAGAAAAATCATTCATATTCACTCCTTCTTCTTTTTCTTCAAATTCAACGGCAACCGTTTCATCTCCACTCACCGTGATAGTAAGGTTTTGGGTAGTGTTGCCTGCAACTGCTACATCGTTGTGTTTCCATTCTTTAACAAAATATCCATCATTCGGGGTGGCAGAAAATTCGATAGATTTTCCCACAAAAATTTCATCACCTGAGTTAACGGGATTTCCATCCATGCTTGCAGATAAAGTACCATTTCCATTGGTAACTTCAAAATTGAGATTATAGTCTCTTGCAAAAACAACTGTAACGATTGCACTCTTTTCAAACACAAAAGAATAATTATAAGAAGTATTATCGGGAACTATTTCCCCATTATGTATCCACTCTTTCACATAATATTTATAGTTTTTCTCGGTAGGTTCAGCTACAAATTCAACTATATCTCCGGGTTTCATAGTGGAACCTGAGGTAATAGGCACTCCATTTGCAGTAGCGGTAAGTGTTCCACCAATTTCATTGTTCACATTAAAAACAACCACTTCTACTTTTTCAGCTGTACCTGAGTTGTACACTTCTTTAGTGGAAGTATTTTGCACCCAAGCAACTACTTCGAGGTTATCAAAATCTTCAACAGAATGTTCAATATTATGGTTAATAGGTTTGGTAGCATTTACAGGGAGTCTGTAGTCGCCTATAAATTCCCATGAAAGTTCGTGTGTAATAATTTGGTTTGCCTCAATATCTCCCAAAATAATTCCTGAAGCATTAGGCATAAATTTTTTCATAATTTGATAAAACACTCTTTCACCATTACTTTGATTAGGTGTTGTTTTCCAATTATTATTAGTTACCTTTTCAACGATAGCCACATATAATCTTAAACTATTTCCTCCTGAAATATTCATGGTGGGTTCAACATTAATTGTGGCGCCAATAGTTTGACCTGCAATATAGTAATTTCCCGATACTTTTACGTAACTCGGCACATCCTCTGCATTTTTAATATTTGTAAGGGTTACGTCTCTCTTAACACCATTGATAATTACCCATGGAACAGAGTTTACCCCGTATAAGTTTCTTTTGGTATTTCCTTCTGTAGTGTAATAAGGATCGCCATTACCGGGCCAACTCATTTGATATTTTATCAATGTGTGTTTTCCACCATTGTCGGCATGTTGAGTTAAAACATTTTTCAGGTTCACATTTCCTGCATTGCACGGGGGACAAGTAGATGAAGAGAACCCTTCCACTAATACATAGCGGGGTACTTCAAGTGAATCTGTCTGTGAAAATAAAGTTGCTGAAAAGCAAACAATTAATAAGAAAGTAAAGATTTTTTTCATTGTATTTGATATTATTAAATTGGTTAATTAACTTTTATTACTTTAAAGATACATATTTGTCCATTTGTTTGAATTTTAACAAAATAGAATCCTTTTGTTAAGTGACTGACATCAATAGCGGATTGGTTGTAGGAAGTTGTAAGTATTTGTCCTGAAATAGAGAATATCTCCAATTTATCATAGCTACCCTTTACAAATAATTTATCATTTACAGGATTTGGCGCCACTGAGAGGGCAACTCCATTAATATCTTTAACACTTTCAACAGGTTTGAAAGTAACATGGATTGTGTAATCTTTATCTATTGAGGTGAAAGTGTAACTTGTAGCTTGCTCCAAGCCCATAGGTTCACCATCAATAAATAGTTCTTCAACTTCATAGTTTAAATCCGGGGTAAAAGTGTATTCTACGCTATCACCTTCCAAATACTCTATCTCACCTGCAGGCGTTATGATTCCATTTTCACCTGCGGTTGCATTAATAATATATGTAACAGGTGGAGGTGGGGCAGCAACAGAGACCATGGCAGTAAGTTGTGAACCAAATCTTCCATCATTATAATAGATTTGAGCTCCTGTATGATCTAAAATTTTCACATTTCCGGCACCATAGCCGGCATTAATTCCGTCTCCGTAAGCATCATAGACTTCAACTCTATGACATCCATATATAGTTGGAATAAAATCAAATTCTCTTACTGTGGTGCCGTTTGCTCCCAAATTGGGCCATGGACCTCCCTGTAAAAGTATTGTGCCATCAGGATTAAAAATTTTAAAAGTTGTTTCAGAAGCATAGCGATCGGTGGTAAGAACAAACTTCATAGTATCTCCACCGTTAACCACATCTTTTTTAATAGTAATATTTTTTGAAGCTAGTGTAACATCTATGTTATTTACTTTAACTAACTCTACTTTAACAGTTTGATTTTGAGATGTTTGTATTTGAAAATTAGGAAGATGAATGGTATCTGAATTCATAGAGCTGATATCTCTATTATCCCAAATATAAGTTTGCGGTGCGCCACTTGCTACTGTATAAATTAATTCTGCGGATGTAATAGTAGATTGCCCTACGTTTTTTACACTCACGTAAGAACTAGCCATATCTGAACAATCAAGAATTTGTATCTCATTTAACCCCTCTAATCTTACGCCAAGTTCTTGGATATTTAGGTGTGTAATATTGACATGGGCTGCTGAAATGATCGTTTGCTGATTTTCTGCTACAAAAACTACAAACTCTAAGTCTTCCAACACAACATCTATGTCGTTGAAATGTTGAGGGATGTTATAGTCAAAAGTATAAGATCGAAAACTTCCGGCTGTAGTGGGAGTAATATCCATTCCCCATTGCCCTGTGATAAAATCTCTAAGCATGTGCATGTGTCTATAAAGCCCTCCAACCATCATTTCAGGATAATATTGCTGACCTCCTGTTTGAGGTCCCAAGATTTCATTTTGCAACATAGCCACGGTCAATTTATTGGTTGGTTGAGTTGCATTTCCTGTATAATATACCTCAACTAATAGGGATAATTTTCTTGAATCCCAATCTAATGTTCCTTCGGCTGCAATATTAAGACATGAGGGCTGTGCAAGCGCTACAGCAGCAGCAGTAGCCCAAGCGCCTCTATCATAAAGATACTGAGATGAACCCATGAGCGATATCCCTGCAAAAGCTTGCCGGTTGACTGTTCCTGCAGGATAGCCTGTACCGGTTGCTCCCATTCCTGCTTGCGAAGCTAATGCATTTCCATAAGGAGTGGTGTAATTCGGTGTTCCACTTGCATAGCCGCCCTGATGCACATTAATGGCAAAAAACCTGTTCGGGTGTTGATTCATAAGTTGTTGAGCTCGTTTATGCCCATCCGGACAAAATTGGCACGTTTTTCCTGTAAATTCTTCCAAAATAACATTTCTATTTGAAGGATCGGTTGATACAATGGTTTGGGAAAATAAAGTTGCTGAAAAACAAGCAATTAAAAAGAAAGTAAAGATTTTTTTCATAATTATCAATATTAAAATTAAACAATAATTTAACGGCGGCAAATGTAAATAAAAGAATTACACAAAAATCTTTTTTATGAATAATATTGTATAATTTATTTCTAAAAACTAATTATATGTATTAACAGAGTTTTGAAAAAGTAAAAATTACAAAAAAGGTGGAAAAAAGAATCTATTCAACTCGGGAAGAATCTTTGCCAAAAAGGTGTATTTTTGCTGCTTTAATTAAACACCAATCTTTTATGAAAAAAAATATCCTTATTTTAATTGCAACATGTTTATTATTAAGCTGTTCAAACAAAAATCAATTTCAAGTTTCAGGAACCTTAACCGATTTTGGAAACCCTGATGAATACACAATGCTCTATTTAAAAACGAGAAATATTAACGAACAATTGATAAATATTGACTCAACGTATTTGAAAAAAGATGGAACATTTGTATTAAAAGGAAAATCATCGGGAACCGATCTCTATTTTTTAGCCGATAAAGATAATGTATTTATTATGCGCTTTTTTGTAGATCCGGGTAATAAGATTAAAGTCTCAGGAAGTGCAGTCGCTATTTCTGATATTAAAATTGAAGGCTCAACCACACATGATTTATATAATGAATATTTATCACTTATAATTCCTCTTCAGGAAGAACAGCAACAGATTTATCAAACATACCAAATATATGCACAAAATCCTAATATTCCTGAAGAGCGACTTCAATATATTCTTGAAGAATTAGTTGCATCTTACGAGCAATTAGAAATTGATATAGAGAATCTTACGCTTGGTTTTATTATCGCCCACCCAAACAGTATCGTATCTGCTTATTTAGTATATAGAAACTCAAATTCTCTAAATATAGCTGCTGAAATTGAAGTCCAACTTATATTATTAGATCCGGAAATGGATAATAAATTTGTTTCATTGACTAATAACATTATTAATAAAATAAAACAAACAGAGGTAGGTGCAGTACTTCCAAATATTGAATTACCTGATGCTGAAGGCAAAATCATCTCTTTGGAGTCTCTACGTGGGAAGTATGTTTTGGTTGATTTTTGGGCTACTTGGTGCGGACCCTGTGTGAGAGAAATTCCAAACCTTAAAGAAGCATATCAAAATTATAATGAAAAAGGATTTGAAATATTCAGTATTTCGATAGATGTTAATCATGCCGCATGGTTAGATTTCTTAAAAAAACATGAATTAAGTTGGTCCAATGTTACTGATCTTGAAGGTTCACCAACGGCTAATCAAATGGCTATTAAATATATTCCTCATACATTTTTATTAGATCCCAACGGTGTAATTATTGCAGTAAATTTAAGAGAGGAAGCATTAGAAAATAAATTAGCTGAATTAATGCCTTAATGAAGAGATTTATCCCACATTTTATTACCTGTTGCAACGCTTTTTTGGGCGCTATTGCTGTGGTTTTTGCCTTAAGAGACAATTTACTAATAGCGGTATCGCTGATAATTTGTGCTGCATTTTTTGATTTTTTAGATGGTTTTGCTGCGAAAAAATTGAAAGTACAATCTGTAATCGGTGCAGATTTAGACTCACTGTCTGATGTGATCTCTTTTGGACTTGCACCTGCCACAGTCCTCTATATGTGGATGGAGTTTTGCTTTGCCAGCTTACCACCGGAATTGAAATTCTTCCCACTCACCATTCTCCCTTATTTTGCCTTCATATTAGTCCCTTTTTCTGCATACCGGTTAGCTAAATTTAACAACGATGAACGACAGAGCAACCATTTTTACGGATTACCTACCCCAGCTAACGCTTTCTTCATAGCTTTTTTACCTTTCTCAGCAGATAAACTACCATTATTAGATAATTTCTGGATTTTGATGGGAATAACGCTCGTTTTCTCCTTTTTGCTTATTTGTGAATTCCCCATGTTTTCTTTAAAGGTTTCTAATTATAACTTTAAGAAAAACTGGGTGATTTATCTTTTCTTATTTTTGTCGGCGCTCTTATTGTTTGCGTTTCAATTTGCAGCATTTCCCATTATCATTTTATTATACATTCTCATTTCTTTGATTCAATTTGGTTTGACAAAAGTTTTACATCAATGAAAATCAATTCTATAGCTTTATTTTGTGGTTCTGCTGAAGGATTCCATCCTAAGTACAAAGAGCTTGCTTCCACTTTTGGACAATGGTGCGCACAACATCATATTACTTTATATTATGGAGGAGCCGCTTTAGGATTGATGAAAGCTGCTGCTAATGCCTGCCTAACCCACCAAGGAAAGGTAATCGGAATAGCTCCCTCTTTTTTCTCTAACTCTACAGTAATTGACACTTCTTTGGAAAAACTTATTTTAGTGGACTCTATGAGCGAACGAAAGCAAATGATGGAACGAAGTGCAGATGCATTTGTTGCATTGCCCGGATCATACGGAACTATGGACGAATTTTTTGAACTACTTACCGATGCACAACTCGGATTACACCACAAGCCCGTGGCAATTCTAAATGCTTTCAACTTTTATACGCCGCTTTTAGAACAACTCGAAATTTTTAAAAACGAAGGATTTCTGCGCGACTTTCACTTTAATTTGCTTGTGGTTGCAGAAACAGTAACAGAACTTTTCGATAAATTAGAACGTTACGAAAACTCAAATAAAAGTACCTGGTTGGAAAAAATTAAAAAATGAACCGGTTTGCAAATTACCTGCATCTTCACTGCATTGTGCTAATTTACGGTTTTACCGGAATTTTGGGAAAATTGATCACCTTATCGGCGGAATATTTAGTTTTATACAGACTACTTATAACCATTCCTTTTATTTGCCTGTTTATTTTTTTTCGAAAAGAATCATTAAGAGTTGATAAGCGTGTTTTGTACAAATATTTGGGGATTGGCATCATTATCGGGCTACACTGGTTCACTTTTTTTCATTCTATTAAGGTATCAAATGTTTCGGTAGCGCTAAGTTGCTTTGCGTCATCAAGTTTATTTGCAGGAATTTTAGAACCTTTAATAGAAAAAAAGTCAATTCGAAAATTAGAGATATTTAGTGGTATTATTGTACTTATTACCCTTTGCGTCATGCTGGGGTTTGAGATAAAATATTGGCAGGGTGCATTGTTCGGTGTGATTTCGGCTTTCCTTGCAGCTCTCTTTACTGTTCTCAATAAGCAACTTTCAGAAACAAAAGCGGTGCTCACGATGTCGTTTTATGAAATGATAGGTGCCTTAATTCCGATTGCTTTGGTTTTGGGAGTATCAGTAATATCTTTAGGTATTAGAAATTTTTATCCTCTTCAATGCAATTGGCAATTCCCCACATTACAGGATTTGGGCTGGTTGTTATTGCTTGCCTCTGTTTGTACTGCATATCCTTTTGCAGCGATTATCAAATTATTACGTTCATTATCTGCATTTACCGTCGCGCTCGCAGTAAATTTTGAACCCATCTACTCCATCATTTTTGCATTCTTAATATTCGGAGATTCTGAACGGATGACCCAGGTGTTTTATGTGGGACTGTGTGTGGTTTTCGGAGTAGTATTTTTATATCCTGTCTTGAAAAAGAGAAACCAACATTTCTTGACATTTGTCTTTGGAAACCGGTTGAAATTTGGAACAAGAAAAAATATACTTTTGCGCTTCGTAAATTTTAGAAAAAAAAAATGATTAAAATTACTTTAGCCGATGGCTCAATAAAAGAATTTGAAAAAGGTGTAACTCCTTATCAAATAGCTCTTTCTATTAGCGAAGGTTTAGCGCGCAACGTGCTCGCAGCGAAAGTAAACCAAGAAATTGTTACGCTCGATTTTCCTTTGAAAACTAATGCAAAGATTGCCTTGCTTACTTGGAACGATACCGAAGGAAAATCTGTTTTTTGGCACTCGTCTGCACATTTATTGGCTGCGGCTGTAGAACAACTCTACCCGGGTGTAAAATTTGGAATAGGTCCAGATATTGAAAACGGATTCTACTACGACATTGACTTCATGGAGTATCCCATCTCTTCTGATGATTTTCCTGCTATTGAAAATAAAATGTTGGAAATTGCTCAGTCGCGCCCAAAATTTGAACGAAAAGAGATATCTAAAAACAATGCCCGAGCGCTATTTGTTAGTAAAAGTAATGAATATAAAGTGGAATTGATTGAAGATTTGAAAGATGGCCAAATCTCTTTGTACCAATTGGGAACTTTTACTGATCTGTGCCGTGGACCACATCTGTTTGATACGGCAAGCATTAAAGCTGTAAAACTGTTGAATACCGCCGGAGCTTATTGGCGCGGCGATGAAAAGAGAAAACAACTTACCCGTATTTACGGTATCACATTCCCAAAGAAAAAAGAGTTAGACGATTATTTGGTAATGTTGGAAGAAGCTAAAAAAAGAGACCACAGAAAGTTGGGAAAAGAGCTCGAACTGTTTACTTTTTCACAGGCAGTTGGGATGGGACTTCCGATATGGCTCCCTAAAGGGGCTGAACTCCGCGAACGTTTGGAACATTTTCTAAAAAAAGTACAAAAAAAATATGGATACCAACAAATCATCTGCCCCCATATTGGAAATGTGGATCTGTATAAAACCTCAGGACACTATGAAAAATATGGCGCAGACTCGTTTCGTCCTATTACTACCCCACAAGAGGGAGAAGCTTTTTTCTTAAAACCAATGAACTGTCCCCACCACTGTGAAGTATATGCAATGAAACCGCACTCTTATAGAGAGTTGCCAATCCGCTATGCCGAATTTGGAACGGTGTACCGCTACGAACAAAGCGGCGAATTGCACGGATTAACCAGAGTGCGCGGATTTACGCAAGATGATGCCCATATTTTCTGTACTGCCGACCAACTGAAAGAGGAATTTTGTAAAGTTATTGATATTATCCTATACATCTTTAAAGTGTTAAAGTTTGAAAACTATACAGCCCAAATCTCTCTCCGAGACCCCAAAGACCACCAAAAATATATAGGATCCGACCAAAACTGGGAAAAAGCTGAAAGAGCCATCATTGAAGCCGCTCATGAAAAAGGATTGCAAACTATTACAGAAATTGGAGAAGCTGCATTCTACGGACCAAAGTTAGACTTTATGGTAAAAGATGCTATCGGAAGAAAATGGCAATTAGGGACTGTTCAGGTGGACTATAACTTGCCGGAACGTTTTGAATTGGAGTATATTGACGCGAACCAGCAGAAGCAACGCCCTATCATGATTCACAGGGCGCCATTCGGCTCAATGGAGCGTTTTGTAGCGGTGCTTTTAGAGCATACTGCCGGAAATTTTCCCCTTTGGCTCACACCTGAACAAGTAATTATTCTTCCTATATCAGATAAGTTTATGGAATATGCCCAATTTTTAAAACAAAAATTGGAAGAACATAATATTCGGATACATATTGATGAACGAAGCGAAAAAACAGGAAAAAAAATCCGCGACGCAGAAGTGAAAAAAATACCATATATGATTATCGTTGGCGAAAAAGAGGAAGCAGATAAAACCATTTCTGTAAGACAACACAAAGTAGGAGACATCGGAACTATGACAATAAACGATTTTGTATCAATGGTTATGAAGAAGATAGAAGATGAATTATCATAAAATAAAAAAAAATAAAAATTTAGAAAGTTGAAAAAGAAAAACAATATTTTTGTGCACACCAAAAAAAAACCTTTTATGCGTATAAAATACTCCTTATTTTTTCTCTTGCTTTTCTTATCTTGTAAGCTGTTTGCTCAAGAAGATCCGCGTTTTACATTCTCCCCGTGGGCGCAATCTATTTATAACCCCGCAGCGTTGGGTGAAAAGGAGAACCACCTGAATTTTATTGGAATTTTGAGACAACAAACAATAATGATGAAAGATTCTGCAAATCCAAAGGATAATAATAATAGTAACCCTTTAAATCCAGACAATAAAAAAGATACCTATACTAAGTACGATGGGCAGCAAGTGTTGGTAAATATTGATTCGTATATAAAAAAGATTAATGGTGCTGTAGGAGTTATGTTTCTTAAAGATAAAAACTCACTATACGACAATATAGGATTCAAATTAGGATATGCCTCAAAATTTCGTGTTCGTGGCGGAAAGTTAGGTATTGGACTGCAACTCGGTTTTCTAAATATAAAACCTCCTCAGGATTTTAAGCCTATTCAAACGGATGATCCTTCACTTGAAAAGTCGAAAGAATCGTTCATGGATTTTGATATATCCTTCGGAATTCACTATAAAGCGCCAAACTGGTATGTGGGCGCATCCGGAACACAGCTAATTGGAGGAGTGCGCATTTCGGGTGAAAAAGGATTTGGGCAAATCCCCAGACAATTATATTTTACAGGAGGTTATATATGGAATTTAAAAACCGCTGTACCCTGGTCAGTGGAGCCCCACGTTCTTTTGCGCACCAATCTTTCTACCTGGCAAATGGATCTATTAGCAATAGCAAGATATAATGGTATATTGTGGTTTGGGCTTTCATATCAGCTAAATATGGGTATTGCTGTACTCTTTGGAGCAGTTCCTTTTTATAATAATGGAAACGAATATCTTAAAGGATTAGAAATAGGAATAGCCTATACTTTTGCAACAACAAAATATAGTTATCTTCAAGGAGGCGGTTGGGGAGACTTTGAGTTGGTGGTTCGTTACGGACTTAATTTCTACAAAGAAAAGGCACTAAGAGGATATGGATCTTCACGCCATTTATATAAAAATCAATACTAAATTATAATAATAAATATTTTTTTCCGTTTCCCAAAATCATAACTTAAAAAAAAATGAAAAGATTAGCTTTGTTTGCATGTATTCTTTTAGGCGTTGCCGCTTGCAAAAATTCCGGAGATGGACAGTTGGTTGGAGTCTCAAATAAAACTAAATTTATAGCATTTACCCCTTATGGAATGGTTTACATTCCTGAAGGTAATCTTACTTTAGGTACAGGCGAGAATGACCCCGCTCTCTCTTTTGCAAAACAACCCCGCTCTGTTTCCATTACTAAATTCTGGATGGACGAAACCGAAATTACAAATAATGAATATCGTCAGTTCGTTAATTGGGTAATAGATTCCATAGCACATACTCTATTAGGAGATGCAGAGATTACTGATGCTGAAAAGTATGGACATTATCTTAAATATAAAAAAGGAGAAAGAAAAGATGAAATTATTGAACCTAAATTGATTAATTGGAAGGAACCTATTCCTTGGAACTCTCCCAATGAAGAAGTACAAGATGCTTTACGACCTCTCTTTAAGCAAATAAACACCCGCTATTATCACTATCGCCCATTAGGATATAATGTAGCTCAACTGAATTACGAATATTGGACTTTCGATTATGAAGCAGCTGCTAAGAAAGAAAAAGAGGGCAGCCCTATTGGAGGAATGTTTGCAAACAGAGCCAGCCATGTTGAAGGTAATTTAGATAGATTTATTAAAAGAGAAGTAACAAATGTGTATCCCGATACCTTAGTTTGGATCTATGAATTTACATATTCTAATAATGAACACATGACCCAAAATTACTTTTCACACCCGCAATACAGCCATTATCCTGTTGTTGGAGTGAATTGGATACAATGCCAGGCGTTTTGCCATTGGCGCTCACAACAACGAAACTCATGGCTTCTTAGCAGAGGATACCCTATAGAGCACGACTTTCGCTTGCCCTCTGAAGCAGAATGGGAGTGGGCAGCAAGAGGTGGATTGCAAGGAAATCCATATCCTTGGGGTGGTCCATATCCTGCTAATAAAAACGGTTGCTTCCTCGCAAATTTTAAACCGCAACGTGGAAACTATACAGCAGACGGAAGTCTGTATCCTGCTGTAGTTGCATTTTATCATCCTAACGACTATGGATTATATGATATGAGTGGTAACGTAGCAGAATGGTGTATTGACGCTTATAACCCCTCTGCCTCCGTTTTTGTTTCTGATATTAATCCTGTCTATAAATATAATGCCTCTCCAAATGACCCACCCGAAAGAAAAAGAAAAGTAATTAGAGGTGGATCATGGAAAGATATTAGCAAATATATTACCGTTTATACTAGAGATTTTCAATATCAAGACACCTGTACCTCTTATATTGGTTTCCGTTGCATTCAACCCGCTATCATCAATCCTAAAGATCTAAATAAAGGAAGCGGATCGAAAGTATATAGATAGTGATTAATGATTAATGATTAATGATTAATGATTAATGATTAATGATTAATGATTAATGATAAATATAAATAAATAAATAAAAACTGATAACTTAAAATCTTAAATCAAAAAAAAATGAGTCTTTACAAAATCGTTCGTAGCAAGGGATACAAAAACTTCATGTCAAAGCTTTATGGCTGGGGAGCTTCAGCTGTGATTACCGGTGCGCTCTTTAAAATTCTGCACTGGAAATTTGCTGACGAGATGCTGATGGTAGGTATGTTCACAGAAGCTATCATTTTCTTTTTCTCTGCATTTGAACCGCTCCATAAAGAGTATGACTGGGCGTTGGTATATCCTGAACTTGGAAAAGCTGATGATAAAAACAATAAAGGTACTGTTACTCAGCAATTGGATAGAATGTTGGAAGAAGCTAAAATTGGACCGGAATTGATTGATAGTCTAGCTGCCGGTATGAGAAACCTGAGCGATAATGCCCTGAAACTATCTAAAACTACGGATGCTGCTATGGCTACCGAAAGTTATCTGGATAATCTTACCAAAGCCAAAGATGCCGTTCAAAACCTTACTATCGTTTACGAAAAATCGGCAAATGCTATCTCAGATACTTCCGACTTGCAAATAAAATCTGTACAAGAGATGTTTGATGTCCAAAAACAACAAGCTCAAAAATTACAAGAGGTACAAATACAAAACCTCCAAAAAATTGGTCAAATTCAAGAACAAGGTGCTCAAACTATTGTGGAAAACTATAAGAAAATTGAACTTACACAAGAACATGGGAACCAAGTTATTAACGAAAACTTCAAAAAGATTGGTCAAATTCAAGAGCAAGGTAGCCAAACTATTAGCGAAAACTTCAAAAAGATTGGTCAAATTCAGGAGCAAGGTGCCCAAACGATTGTTGATAACTATAAAAAAATTGGACAAATACAAGATCATGGAAATCAAACTATTAGCGAAAACTATAAAAGGATGCAAGAGAGTGCCGCTACCCTTGCTACCAGTTTAAATGAATCGGCACAAGAAGTTCAAAAATACAAACAGGAAGTGGACAAACTATCTAAAAACGTAGCACATATCAATACCATCTACGCCAATATGTTAGCCGCAATGACAAACAAATAGTTGATTAGATGATAACTAAAAACTTTAAATTTTAATTTTAAATCTTAAATAAAAAATATGGGCGCATCAAATTGTCCGGAAACCCCCCGGCAGCGAATGATAGGAATGATGTATTTAGTGCTTACGGCATTATTAGCACTCAATGTATCTAAAGAAATTTTGAATGCTTTCTCAATTGTTGATGAAGCCTTACATACTTCTAATCAAATTACAATGAGCAAAAATAGTCAGGATTATTCCGAACTGAATATGTTAAAAGCAATATTAGGTGAAGACAAAGTTGCAGAAGCATTCGACAAAGCAAGTCAAATAAGAGATATTTCAAATGAAATAGTTGAATTTATCGAACAAATAAAAGTTCGATTTATTGAATATGTTGAGGACGCTACAGCATATAATGAAAATGAAAGTATCAAAACCGTTGCTCAGCTCAGATTAAAAGATAATGTAAGCAAAGCAACTAATTTTATGATTACTCAGGGAAATGCCATAGAATTGAAAGATAAATTATCAAGTTACCGTAATCAGATGCTTTCTTTTATAGATGATCACGATCGCGATGCGATGTCGTCAACCATTGGTTTAGATATGAATGAAAAGCTCAGAAATGCAACCGGAATGCCCGAAACATGGGAGACCCATTATTTTGAAGGGGTTATTTTTGCTGCAGGCGTTACTTTATTAAACAAAACAATTGGGGAAGTTCGAAATGCAGAATCGGTGGTTTTAAAATATGTGATTAGCTCAATTACAAAAAGTGACTTTAAATTTTCTAATATTACTGCCAAGGTAATTCCTAAATCTCAAATTGTATTTCAAGGAGAAGCTTATGAAGCGGAAATTATAGTAGCAGCCTACGATGATAAACAGCCAATTGAGGCGTGGTGGCGTTCAGGAACCGGGGTGATGACTTCCACGCAAGGAGCTTCGCTGGTAAAAGGAGATGAAGGGGTTGCACGCTTAAAGATACCAACTAATGCAGTGGGCGACTTTAGCTATACCGGACTTATTAAAATGACAGGACCTGATGGGGTTCCCCAAACACATCCCTTTGCTAGTAAATATACTGTTATGGCGCCCTCGGCTACAGCAGCTGCCGATAAAATGAATGTGTTGTATGCAGGGATTGAAAACCCAATCTCTGTAAACGCTCCCGTTGCCGCTGAAAAAATTTCTATCTCTTTAACCGGAGGTGGAACTTATACTAAAACAGGACCAGGAAAATATGACATCAGCGTCCCCGAAGCTTTGGCAGGAAAGACAATAACTATTAATACAATTGCAGATATTGACGGAAAACAACATACAATGGCTTCAAATGTTTTCCGCATTAAACGTGTCCCTGACCCTGTAGCTGTTTTGGGCGGAGATTTTAAAGGCGGGAAAATTACAAAACCGGTACTGCTCGCAAACCCTTTTATTAAGGCTGATATGGGAACCGATTTTGTTTATGACCTTAGATGGACAGTTAATTCTTTTTTGGTAACTTTTATCATAAGAGGAATTGAAGACCCTCCTATTACATGTAACAACAGACAATTCTCAGATGCCATTATTAACAAAATAAACTCATGCAGTCCCGGAACAGTAATCTATTTTTCAGACATTAAGGCTTCATGCGTGGCAGGTCAAAGAACTCTCAATTCAATTACAGTAATTTTAAAATAACAAAAATAAATATGAAAAAAGGAATCATTCTTATTCTATCCGTAGTATCATTTTCCTTTCTATACGCGCAAACAGATGATACGCAAATACCCCCGCCTCTTACAGCACCATGGGAAGTAGTAGAAGTAACCGAACGCCCGGGTCCTGTTATTTATCCTGCTGTAAAACACAACGATGTAATGTGGCATGTAACAATTTGGAGAGAAATTGACTTGCGCGAAAAAAGAAACCATGCCCTCTATTTTCCTACTGAGCCGCAAGGAAATTTTAGAAGCTTAGGACAGGTTATTATTGATGCTATTGACATCAATAACCCCGAAAATGAAGATGCATTGCCTGTTTATACTAATGAAGATTGTAATATTAAAGTAGCACGCACTGATGTGAAAAATGCGCTGGGAAATACAAGAAAAGTAACTAAATTCGACCCCGATTCAGGCGAACCTATTGGAGAAGAAATTATTGATGAACCTTTTACTGCTTCGCAAATTATGTATTATCGCCTGAAAGAAGTATGGTTTTTCGATAAAAACAGAGGGGAATTAAATGTACGCATTCTTGAAATTGAACCTTTTTTTGAATATGAAAAAGAGGGAGGAATTAGCTCCGAAGAAGATGATATAGACCTTTTGTTAACCAAAAGACGCTTAGGGCATATAAAATACGACGAGTTAAGACCCTATTTAGCTCAACAACAATACTATACCCCACAAAACATTGCGCTTCAACTCACATACGATGATGTTCTAACATGGAAACGCTATTTCTCAAGCTATATCATCGCAGAGAGTAATATCCAAGACAATCGCGAAATTCAGGAAATTATTAAAAACCCGCGAGACCAACGCCTCGAATCCGAAAGAATTATGAACCAAATTCGAAATTTCGAAAGCGAACTTTGGGAATACTAAATTTTCAATAGAAAAATCTTACCAAAAAAGGCTTAATCATTTTTACAATTAGAAAATTCTGCTATTTTCGCCCGCGCTTGCTTAATTACTATATAAGGTAAGCTCACATTCACATAATTGCAAAGTAACCATTAGCATATTAGCGATTTAAGTATATGAAAAAACGAAAACCACGACAGAATTTTGAGGAAACTAAAAAAGAGATTGGCTATGTTTCCCGCAAGGAAGCTACACAAAAAGATTATGACAGAATCGGTTTTATGTCAGGATTGGAAGTACACCAACAATTGTTGACCAAAAGAAAGCTGTTTTGCCGTTGTCCGGCAGGAATTTATCAAAAGCCTCATGAATTTGATGCGGAGGTTATCCGCCACATGCGTCCAACGCTATCGGAATTAGGTGAGTATGATGGTACGGCGTTAATGGAGTTCCGTACTAAGAAGGAGATAATTTATCGTATTGCAAACACAACTGCCTGTACGTATGATGTGGACGATACTCCGCCATTTCCAATTGATAGGGAAGCGCTTGACATTGCGTTGGAGATAGCCCTAACTTCCAAAATGAATATCGTGGGCGAAGTACACATCACCCGAAAACAATATTTAGACGGCTCTATCCCAACCGGATTCCAACGTACTGCCATTGTGGGTATTGGCGGTGAAATTCCATTGAAAAACAAAACCGTGCGCCTCATTCAACTCAGTGTAGAAGAGGACTCCTGCCGAGAAGTCTCCGATATTGGTCACCAACGGATCTACCGTACCGACCGCCTGGGAATGCCTCTCATCGAAACCGTTACATACCCGGATATGAAAAATCCAGATGAAGTTAAGGAAGCGTGCGATTATATCCGCTTTTTGAACCGTAGCACCGGAAAAGTGCGCACCGGAATCGGAGCAGGACGTGAAGACGTGAACGTGAGCTGCGCCGGAGGTACAAGAGTGGAAATAAAAGGAGTGTCGCATACAAAATGGATACCCGAGCTTACACATATCGAAGCATTCCGACAATGGGCGCTCTTAGCAATACGCGAAGAACTTAAAAAACGTATCCAAAAAGAAAATTGGAAAATGCAAACAATGGAGTTAGATCCCAAAGAGTTCCATTTTTATTATACACCTATTCAACAAGCTATTGAAAGAAATGAAAGGCTATATGCAGTAAATTTGCCAAAGTTCAACGGTTTGCTCTCGCACTTTACCCAACCCGCAAAACCATTCTACGACGAATTTACAAACCGCTTGAAAGTGATTGCCTGTATTGAAAAACCAAATATGGCTACAAGTGAAGATCTGGATGATGTGATTAGTAACAATGTTTTTGAAAAGATTCAAGAACTTTTTAATGCAAACGATGAAGATGCACAAATTATATTCTGGTCGCCCGAAGCAGATGTGAAAACAGCTTTAGAAACTATTGAAGAAAGAGCACTTATGGCTTTTGACGGAGTACCTAACGAAACTAGAAAGTCGTTTGTAGATGGTACCTCAATTTTTGAACGCGTTCTGCCGGGTGCCGATAGAATGTATCCCGATACAGATTCTGCTCCAATTCCGCTCACTTCTTCTCATATTGAGAAACTTCGCCAAAATATCCCCGACGAAGTGGCAGAGCGATACACCCACTTAGTACAATGGGAGGTGCCCAAAGATTGCTACAACTACATCTTTACCCATAATTTTTTCCCGCTTATTAAATCAATAGTGGAAGAGCTACAATTGAATCCTAAATTTGTCGGCGTTTTCTTTGGTCAAAAGTTGAAACATCTACACGGAAAATATAAAAAAATTACCTTCCAACCGCTACGTATTTATGACCTGTTTTCCTATTTGCAACAAGAAAATATAGATTTTGCTATTGCATATAAAGTATTGAAACAAATATTTTTACATCCAAAAATGGATTTCGATTCTATACTTTCTGTTTTAAAATTCAAGAAGATGAATCAACAAGAAGTAGAGGCTCGTATTTCCTATTTGAGCGAAAAGTTCACCCCTTGTAGAAAAGATACCAATGTTCAAGACAAAGTAAACGCCATAATGGGACAGCTACGTGCTATCAGTGAAGGTAATGTAAACTTGGCAGAACTGGCTCAGAAAATTTAAAAAAAATGGCTTTACAGGAAGCATTTGAAAAACAAGGCAATTGGTTGTTCAAGAGAAGGAGCTATCTTCCCATTAGTATTGTTTTTGTGGGAGGTGGTTGGTATATTTTATCACTCTATTTCAATAAAGTCTCGGTTCATGAATGGTGGGTTGATTTTCTGTTTTTATGCGTTGGTTTTTTAGGTTTAGGAATTAGGATTTTAACCGTAGGTTTTACACCAAAGGGCACAAGCGGAAGAAACACCGGAAAAGGACAAATTGCAGAACAATTAAATACAGCAGGGATATACTCTATGGTAAGACATCCGCTCTATTTAGGAAACTTCTTTATGTGGCTCGTACCGGTGTTATTATTGTCAGACTTCTGGTTTACAATGTTTTTCTGCGCTTTTTATTGGATATATTACGAAAGAATTATGTATGCAGAAGAGCAGTTTCTAAGAAAAAAGTTTGGAGAGGTTTTTTTAGAGTGGGCTAACAGAACCCCTGCTTTTTTTCCAAAATTTTCCTTATACAAAAAATCAGATTTGCAATTTTCTTTTAAAAACGTCCTCAAAAGAGAGTATAACGGTTTTTTTGGATTGGTTTTTACTGTAACGATGTTTAGAATGGTTGGTTTTGGAGTTTCCACAGAAAAATTGTATCTCGATAAGCCATGGATAATAATATTTTCAATGGCACTATTCATTTTTTTAGCGTTAAAAGTGATAAAGAAATTTACGAGATTTTTGGATGTAGCCGGGCGGTAATATAAGAAATTTTCTACATTCGCACCCTAATTTCTTAAATCAAAACAATGAACCGTACCATTTTATCAATTTTTACATTTTTAATACCGTTTTTATACGGTTTTTCACAACCCCAGAAAGAAGCGCGATTGCTGCGTTTCCCCGCTATTCACAACGAACAGGTAGTGTTTGTGTATGCAGGAGATTTATATACTGCTAATACTAAGGATGGTATTGCAAGGAAATTAACCAACGACAAGGAAGGTTTCGAAATGTTTCCCCGCTTTTCGCCCGATGGAAAAACTATTGCCTTTACAGCGCAATATGACGGAAACACTGAGGTTTACACTATGCCGGCAAATGGCGGAATACCTAAACGCCTTACCTTTACTGCCACCTTATCGCGGGATGATGTCTCCGACAGAATGGGACCCAATAATATCGTAATGGCATGGATGCCAGACGGCGAAGATATTTTGTACCGCTCCAGAAAGCAATCGTTTAACTCATTTGTGGGACAACTTTTTAAAGTATCAAAAAATGGGGGAATATCCTCCGAAATTCCTTTAATAACAGGTAGTTGGTGCTCTTTCTCTCCGGATGGAAAACTGATGGCGATCAACCGAGTGTTTCGAGAGTTTAGAACATGGAAATATTACAAAGGAGGTATGGCAGACGACATCTGGATTTTTGACCTCGCAACCGGCGCTATAGAAAATATTACAAATAACCCCGCGCAAGATATTTTCCCTATGTGGTACGACGATAATATTTTTTTCTGCTCTGATAGAGATAGAATTATGAATATTTTTTGTTACAACACGAAAACAAAAGAAACTAAAAAAATTACCCATTTTGACAATTTCGATGTGAAATTTCCTTCTGCCGGAAATAAGGTGATGATTTTTGAAAACGGCGGCTATCTTTATACGTTAGATCCTAAAACAGAAAAAGTTGAAAAACTTACCATATATATAAATGATGATGGCGCTGTGGGAAGAGACAAAATGAAAGATGCTGCCAAGAACATTTCCGGCGCAGCACTCTCTCCCGACGGAAACAGAGCGGTTTTTACAGCGCGTGGCGATATTTTTACTGTTCCCGCAAAAGCCGGCGTAACACGAAATATCACGCAAAGTTCCGGAGCGCACGACCGAAACGCAATCTGGTCGCCCGATGGCAAAACAATTGCCTACATCTCAGACATGGACGGCGAATTTGAAATTTATATACAAGCGCAGGATGGAATACTCGAACCTGAAAAAATTACCTCAAATACAGGAACTTATATTTTCGACATACAATGGTCGCCCGACGGGAAAAAGATTTTGTATAACGATAAAATGATGCGCCTGCAATATGTAGATGTGGCATCGAAAAAAATAACGCTGATTGAACGTAATCCATACTGGGAGATTAGAAACTTCGACTGGTCGCCCGACAGTAAATGGATAACCTACGCTCGCAGTGAGGCTAATTCATTCAGTACAGTGCAATTATATTCTGTAGAGGAACAAAAAAACTATCCGGTTACTGATCTGTGGTACACTTCCTATTCGCCGGTTTTTAGTAACGATGGAAACTATCTTTTCTTCGTTTCTTCAAGAGATTTCAATCCTACTTATAGTTCCACAGAATGGAATCACGTGTATAATAACATGGCGAAAATCTACTTCGTTCCTCTAACTCAAGAGGCTAAGAATCCGTTTGCCTATACCAATGATGAGGTGGGGGAGGATAAAAATGATAAAGGGGATAAAATTGATAAAAATGATAAAAATGATAAAAGTGATAAAAATGATAAAAATGATAAAGGGGATAAAAATGATAAAAGTGATAAGGGAAAATCTTCCTGTAAATTTTTAACTGAGAATTTGCCGGAGAAGATATTGGCTTTACCGATAAATGCAGGCAATTACATGCTTTATGCGTGTTTGGATAACAAGGTGTATTACAATACAAACGGCACCTTAAAGATGTTTGATTTTAATGAAGGAAAGAATAAAGAAACCGAATTGGGCAAAGGGATCAGAATTCAAGATATTTCGTGGAATTTGAAAAAGTTTTTAGTTTCAAATAGCGATAAATATTATATCGTTGATGTGCCTTCCAATGAAATAAAATTGGATAAGCCTTTGAATCTCTCAGATATGAAAATTTGGGTAAACAATCAAGAAGAATGGGCGCAAATTTACAATGAGGCTTGGCGTCAAATGCGCGATTTCTTTTACGCAGAAAATATGCACGGTGTAGATTGGAATAAAATGCGCGAAAAATATGAAGTGCTATTACCCTACGTGAAATGTAAAGATGATTTGAATTATGTT
>Ga0123353_10000856_pt1 | contig 36974 bp, 36 predicted proteins | sample TergutLab28metaG_3_FD_92763 | JGI IMG/M metagenome (GOLD analysis project Ga0123353, IMG submission 92763) | Labiotermes labralis P3 segment gut microbial communities from Petit-Saut dam, French Guiana - Lab288 P3 | ecosystem: Host-associated > Arthropoda: Insects > Digestive system > Gut ... | reverse complement strand
TTCGGGGGCCGGGGGAAGTTCGCGTTGGTCGTGGCGGGGCTTTCGGTGGCTTTCGCCCATGGAAAAAAACCCTTTTATTGGGAAAGGGGGGGGGGGGTGCTCCGCCTGCGGAATACTGGGTCATGCACATGGATATGATGAACAAGATATGCGAAGACGCAGGGATAGCGTTCCGCGCTTTTCTGCAGCCGTGTATGTTTTCGGGGCGTCATGAGCTGGACGGACTTGAGCGCGAGGCCTTTGAGCTGTTTACATACGGCCTTGAAGGCAATCACGCGGAAAAGCGGGAGAAGCTTCGGGGCTATTACGCGCAGGCGGCGGAGCTTGTCCGTGAGCGCAAGCATATCATTGATTTGTCGGGGCTGTTCGACGGGAACGAGTGCGCCTATGACGACCCGTGCCGCCTGAATGATCCCGGAACGATAAAGCTGGCGGCCGCTGTGTTTAACGGCCTACTCCCTCTTTTGCCCATGACGGAGGGAAGCGTATGAAAAGAAACCTTTTGCTCAACCGGACACTGGTTGAACAAATCATGAGAGACGCGAAAACGCACCGTATCGTCATATGCGGAGCGTCGGCGCTTGCCGGAGACTTTCAAAAAAAGCTTGGCATGCTGAATATTGACACGGCCTTTTTCCTTTCGGATTTCGATGATGAAGAGGCAAACGTGCGTCATTACAGCTGCATAAGCGGTATAGATAACATCGAAAATTACAGCTTTGTTTTTTGCTTTGATTATGATGATATTCACCGCCTGTACCAGCCCATAGTCATAGCGCTGAACAAGGCCTTTGGGGAAAAGCAGATAAAACCGAAGCTCATAAAAGGCAACTTCTATAAAACCTTAAACAATCTGGCGGGAGAGTCTTGCTACGACCTGTATATGCACAGGATGTTCCTCAACTGGTATGACGGCAAGCCGTACGTGCAATACGGGGACGATTCTGTAGACGGAGCATGTAAAATCCACGTATACGGCGCGTCTACGGCTACGGGAAACTTTAGATACACCGAGCGTTGTTTTCCTGACATTTTACAGGAAAAGTTGATGGAAAAAGGCGTGCCGTCGGTCGTATATAACTGGTCGCAGTCAAATCACAATGTAGGCGATTACCTGATACAGATTTTACGCAACGGATACGTCATGAAGCCGGATGTGGTGATTTGTTGTATTCCGTCAAGCATTTTTGATATAGCGCGTCTTGGTGAACAAAATGTTTTATCAGTTGTTGCCGAAGGGATATTTACGAAAGCTCAGATCAGAACACTTGAGAAAAAGTACAGCGGCGTCAAAAATAAAGGGATCAATCATAAGGTTGAGAATGCCGATGTGTTTGTCGCACAGCAAAAAGTGTTCAGATCGCTATGCGAATTTTTCGGATTCAAGGGGCTGTTTATAATCTCGCCGTCGCCCGAGCTTATGCCGGATGAAATAGCTTCGCAGATTCCCGGGATAACAAGCCGCCACACGGCCCGCATGAGGCGCCTGAAAAACGCTGCGCTTGACCTGTGTAACAGGGAGATAGTGAAAGATCACAGCGGGATCTTCAACGGCGCTTCGAATGTCCACGATTATTATTTGGAGTGGCGGCACTTTACAGACCTGGGCAATGACATCATAGCGGACAATATGGCCGATGAGGTCGTCGCGATATTATAAACTGGAGGCTGGTTGTTGTGGAAAAAATAATTCTGGAGATATTGAGCGATCTTCAGCCGGGACGGCAGTTTACCGAAAGCTCGGATTTTATCGCGGACGGATATCTGGACAGCTTCGATATCGTTTCGCTCATAAGCGAGCTTGAGGCCGAATTTTCCGTCATCATATCGGCGGCTGATATCATCCCCGAAAACTTTATGTCCGTGGACGCCATGTGCGAGCTTGTGAAAAACAGCGAGAAAGTATAGGGATACGTTATATGCTTAAAGGGAAAAATGCCGTAATAACCGGCTCTAACCGGGGCATAGGACGGGCAACAGTTGAGTTATTCGCCGAAAACGGGGCGAATATCTGGGCTTGCGCGCGTGAAAAAAATCCGGTGTTTGAGTCGGATATGAAGGAGCTGGCGGAGCGCTGCGGGGTGTGGGTCCGCCCCGTCTATTTTGATATGGCCGACAGGGAAGCCGTTACAAAAGGCGCGGATGATATCCTGCGCGAAAAGCTGCCTGTGGACGTCCTTGTGAACAACGCGGGCGTCACGGCCACCGCGCTTTTGATGCAGACTTCGATAGAGGAAATAGAGCGCGTTTTCAGTATAAATTTTTTCTCACAGCTGCTGCTGACGCAAAAGCTGATGAAGCGGATGATACGGCAAAAGTCCGGGGCGATTATCAACATCGCGTCCGTCAAAGGCTTGGACGCTAAAGCAGGTTGTATGACCTATGCTACAAGTAAGGCGGCCTTGATCATGGCAACAAGGGTGTTGGCTGAGGAGTTAAGTTCGTTTGGGGTACGCGTTAACGCAGTTGCTCCCGGATCAATAAGTACGGATATGCACGATGAAAAAGAAACCTCTGAAATTCTGGAGAAGATACGATCAAAAAGTTTTCTTGCAAGGTTGGGTGAACCTGAAGAAATTGCTTGGGCGATACTGTATCTTGCGTCGGACATATCCTCGTATGTGAATGGACAGGTAATAAGGGTAGACGGCGGATTCTTTTGAAAAACAACCGAAAATACAAATAAAAATGGAAGGTATCAGTGTATGACCAACCTTAAAAAATACCGCGCGGCGTTCGCGGAGGGCTTGGAGATCGACGGGGCGCAAGCAGAGGGCGCGTCCGTCGGCACAGTTGCGGCTTGGGACTCCATAACCCAGATGTCCCTCATCGCGGCGCTGGAGGAGACCTTTGAGATTGAGATCGAGCCGGAGGACATCGTTGCGCTGAATTCCTGGGAAAATGGAATTGAGATACTGAAAAAATACGGCATTGAGGTGTAGGAGATACATCAATGTTCTTGGACATAGACAAAAAACCGGCGGCGGCGATTGCCGCCATAGACGACAGCGGGGAGCGGGTCACTTACGGCGAGCTGGCCGGTGCGGCGTGTTATGTATCGGGGCTTCTGCCCCCTCGTGAGCTTGTATTCTGCCTTTGCGAAAACCGCGCGGGTGCGCTGGCGGGATATATTGCGCTGTATCAGAATAAGGATGTGCCGCTGTTGCTCGACGCCGCCGCGGACAAGGAACTGCTCCGGCTGCTTATGGAGCTTTACGGGCCGTCTTATTTGTGGCTGCCTGAAAGGATGGCCGGGGAGTTTCCTGTAGAGGCAGTCGGATCATACAAGGGCTTCGTTTTGGCGAAAACGCCTTATAACGCGCCGAAGATGCATGACGGCCTCTCGTTTTTGCTCTCTACGTCCGGCTCTACGGGGACGCCGAAGCTTGTCCGCCACCGTTACGGAAATCTGGAGGCTAACGCCCGCGCGGTTGCCGGGATTTTCGGCTGGGACGCGCGTGAACGCGGAATCTGCCATCTGCCCATACAGTACACAATGGGCCTGAATGTGATAAACAGCCACCTGTACGCGGGCGCGGCTGTGCTGCTCACGAAAAGCAGCCTCACGTCGTCGGCCTTTTGGGATTTTATTTCTGAGCAAAAGGGCACGAACTTTACGGGTGTGCCCTACAGCTACGAGATACTGTTCAAGCTGCGCTTCATGAAAAGGGAGCTGCCGTATCTTCGCACCCTTGCCTCGGGAGGGGGAAAGCTGCCCGAGGACCGTTTCGCCGCTTTGGCGGAATATGCCGCCGGCACGGGCAGGCGGTTTTTCTCGACTTTCGGCACGACCGAGACTTCAGCCCGCATGGCCTTTCTGCCGCCTGAAATGGCCATGTTAAAGGTTGGCAGTATCGGGCGCGCCATACCGGGCGGTGAGCTTTGGCTTTTGGACGATTCAGGCTCAGTCATCGGGAATACGGAGGCCGAGGGCGAGCTTTGCTGCAGCGGCCCGAATGTCACGATGGGATACGCAAACAGCAGAGGTGATCTTTCGCGCGGCGATGAGTTAAACGGCGTCTATCATACAGGCGATATCGCGCGGCGTGACCGTGACGGGTGTTATTATATCATAGGGCGCAGGCAGAGGTTCCTTAAGCTTTTCGGGCACAGAGTAAGCCTTGAGCAGTGCGAGATGCTGATTGGGGCTGAATTCGCGTCGGACTGCGCGTGCATTGGCAGCGATCCGTGCGCGGGAAGCGGCGAACGCATGAAAATATTTTTAACTGATCAGTCCATAGCGGAGCAGGTCCGGGCGTTCCTGAGCGAAAAAACCGGACTTCCGCGCTCCGTTTTTAGCGTCAGCGCACTCGACGAGATACCGCGTAACCAAAGCGGCAAAATTGACTATCCAGAACTAAAGGAGCTGAACACATGATTAACTTCGTAACGCAATATCTGGACGCGTCGGCGATAACTTACCCGGATCACATCGCATTTGAGGAGCCGGGCAAGCGCGAAACCTTTAAGAGCTTCCGCGAAAAATCCATCGCCATAGGAACGGGCCTCGCGAAAGCGGGGATGTTCAAAAGCCCTGTGCTTGTGTATATGCGCAAGGGCGTTGACTGCCTGTCCGCCTTTATGGGGGCCGCCTACAGCGGGAACTTCTACACGCCCGTGGACGTCAGTACGCCGGCGGAACGTATCAATAAAATCGTGGAGGTGCTCAGGCCGAAGGCGATCATCTCGGAAGAAGCGCTGCTGGAAAATGTAGGCGAGCTGAAGCATGACGCGCGGGTGTTTACCTTTGAGGAGCTGGCCGCTGAAAACGGCGGCGAGGCTCTCATCGAAAACGCGTTGTCACGCCTGATCGATACGGATCTTTTGTACGTGCTGTTCACCTCCGGCTCAACGGGAACGCCAAAAGGCGTCGCGATCTGCCACCGTTCAGTGATAGATTATACGGAGTGGGTCGTCGATACATTTAAGATAGATCAAGCTGACGTTTTCGGCAATCAAGCCCCGTTTTACTTCGACAATTCTGTGCTTGACATATATTCAGCGATGAAAACAGGAGCCACAGTGAATGTAATTCCCGAAAAGAAGTTTACATTTCCGATAGAGCTTTTGAAGTACATGGTTGAGTATAAAATAAATACGATCTTCTGGGTGCCGTCAGCCCTTTGCGTCGTCGCCAATTTAAAAGCGCTCCAAGCGGCGGAGGAATTGCCGCCGCTTAAAAGGATTCTGTTTTGCGGAGAAGTGATGCCAAATAAACAGTTAAATGTCTGGCGGCGGCATTTTAAGGACGCTCTGTTCGCGAATCTGTACGGCCCGACAGAAATCACGGATGTCTGTACCTGCTATATGGTGGACAGAGAATTTACTGACGATGAGCCCTTGCCCATAGGAAAGCCCTGCCGCAATACGGATATCCTTGTTCTTACGGAGGATAACCGGCTTGCGGGGCCTGACGAGATCGGGGAGCTTTGCGTGCGGGGATCATCGCTGGCCATGGGGTATTACGGCAATCCCGAAAAGACGGCTGAGGCGTTTGTCCAAAACCCGCTGAACCTGTGCTACCCTGAGAAAATCTACCGCACGGGCGACTTGGTGAAATATAATGAATGCGGCGAGATCATGTATCTGTCCCGCAAGGATTTCCAGATAAAGCATCGCGGGCACAGGATCGAGCTGGGGGAGATAGAGACTGCCGCCGGAGCGATTCCGGGCATGGAGACCGTTGCGTGCCTTTATGACACAAAACGCTCCCGGATCGTGCTTTTTCACAGGGGCAAAGCGGGCAGAGAAGAAATTTTTTCCTCCCTTTCAAAAAAACTGCCCGAATATATGATCCCGGAACGGTTTATAGAGCTGGAGGAGTTCCCGTATAACGTAAACGGAAAAATAGACCGGGTTAAGCTTAAAGATTATCTGTAAGGAGAGGGTCAAATTGGATATGGCTGAAAAAATGAAGTTGCTTGAGGAGGTGTTCCATACCGACGGGTTTGACGCGGACACCGAATTGGCGGACATAAGAAATTGGGACTCTTTGGCGGCGCTGACGTTTATCATTGTAGTCGAAGAGGAATTCGGAAAATCGGTGACCGGGGCGCAGGTGCGCGAAATGGAAACCGTGCGGGATATGCTGGATGTGATGGAGGAATGATGAAAAATATAGCAGCAGGTAATCATACGCTGCGCCGCGCCGTGATGGAGGACATTCCTTTTCTCATGGACTTTTTTGACGAGCACTGGGAGAAAGGCTGTCTGCTTTCCCGTGACAGGGCGTACTTTGAGTGGGAGTTCGTCATAGGCGGCGAGGTGAATTATTTCATCGCGGTACATAACGTGACGGGCAAAATTGATGCGGCCATGGGATTTATCCCGTGCTCGCTGCGGGAACGGCCTGACGGTTTTCCCGCGATATGGGCCGCGAACCCGCACAGCGATACAAAGTTTCTGGGGCTGCTACTGGGTGAAAACTGGAAAAAGCTGCGGCCCGTGCGCCATGTGCCCTCTGTCAGCATGCGCGACGCGTCTGTCAATATAGCAAAAAGATTTTACGGCCTGGATGTGTGCAGGATGGCTCATTACTACCGGCTCTCCGAACGTGACGATTATAGGATAGCGTCTGTAACTCAGAAAAAACGCATTGCCGTAACGGACCTGGGCACAAAGCTTATACCGATGCCCACGATGGATATGGTTCGCCGCTTTTTCGATTTTGACGCTTTCTCAGATGATCCGATGTACAAGGACGAATGGTACTTTGAGCACCGCTATTTTCAGAATCCGTATTATAAATTCAGCGTTTGGGGAATAGAAACGGCTCCCGGGCGCACAGACGGTATTTTAGTCGCGCGCGCCGTTGACATGTTCGGCTCGTCTGTTTTGCGCATAGTTGATTTCTGCGGCCCGAACGAAGCGATAAGGGGAATCGGCCCTGAAATCGACCTGCTGATGGCGCAGAACGGATTTGAGTACACGGATTTTTACTGTCTTGGCATACCTGACGATATGATGCGGGAAGCGGGCTTCACCATGCGCGGCGACGATGACGAAAACATCATCCCCAATCACTTCGAGCCGTTTGAACGGCGGAACGTCGATATCTGGGTACGGGTTCCCAACGTGAAAAATATCCGGCTTTTTAAGGGCGACGGCGATCAGGGGCGGCCGAAAAGGCTGAGGATGCCGCACGAATGGATAGGAGATAACCTATGAGCTTCGAGCTTCAAAATCAAATAGACTATGAGACTTATACGCGATTGCTGAATGACTTCAAGCGCGCGAACAGGGGCTGTATAACAAACATGTACCTGCTGCGGGACGCGCTGGAGAATGCGCTTTCAGGCCGGAATATGGCGGCGCAAAGCGAGGGCTGTCTGCTGCTGCTTGTGCTGGTCCACGGCACATATTGGCGCGTGTATTACACCGCGAAGGATGCAGGGATTCTGCGCTCGGCGCTGGCGGATTTAACTGCCGTGCCTTTCGGACACCAACCGCTTATATGCGATATAGTCGGAAAGCGCGAAAAGGTCACGGAGGAAGCGGAAATCTTTCAGGAGTGCGGGTTTATCATTCGCCGCAAAATGGCGCGCTCCGATACGACGAAGCGGAGAATGGCGAAATATCCGAAAAAATTCGCGGAGGATGTGGAGTTTGCCAGGGCGGAGGACGCCCCCGAGATACTTGTTATGCTAAAGGACGAATTTGATGTCTACAGTCAGCAGCTGCCTGATTTGGATGACTTGCTTGAGGAGATCGCTCAACAGGGAGCTATCGTCGTGCGGCGTGACGGCCGTGTGGCGGCGTTTGAGCTGTTTCAGATAAACGGAGCTGTTTTTTGGGGCCGGTTCGCGTATACGAAAGAGGCGTACCGCAAGGAATTTTTATACATGAAAATCGCTGAATTTGCCCGTGAATTGATGGAGGCGCAAGGGGTCAAAAAGGTAGTTTCGTGGGTGGATGAGGACAACACGGCACTGCAAAGAAATCGCATAAAGGGCGGTGACGTGTTTGAGGATATGGTTGATTATGTTTTGATGTATTCGCAATGCGGCAATCAGGCGGCGATGCACGGTTAAAATGTAAAAGTGGTTTGACTATGGGTTTATCTCTTCAACAGATTATACAGAAATAAACAAAAAAACGCGGTTTTGCTCTTGTGCGAGCCGCGTTTTTCGTGTATAATATTAAAATATGTTATCGCGGATAAATCACACGGGAGGATCGCCTTGTCTGTGCAAAACACAAATAAAAATATCGTCCCGCCGTCGGAGATCGAGCGTCAGAGGGAATATACCGAGCTTGTCAGGACGGTGCTTTCGTCGCGTTTTGCGGACGTTCCCAAGGCCTTTGTCCACACCTACGGCTGCCAGGGCAACGTGGCGGATGGCGAGCGGCTCAAGGGTATGCTGCGCGACATGGGTTTTGCGTTCACGGACAGCCCCGATAACGCCGATTTCGTGCTGTACAACACCTGCGCCATACGTGAGCACGCCGAGGACAGGGTGTTCGGCAACGTGGGCAAGCTGAAGAATATCAAGTCCGCGCGGCGGCACATGAAGATCGCGCTGTGCGGTTGCATGACCCAGCAGGAGCGCGTGGCCGAGCTGATCAGGACAAGCTACCCTTTCGTGGATATCGTATTCGGGACGCATGTCACTCACCGACTGCCCGAGTTCGTTTACCGCAGCTACGGTACGGGCAAAAGGGTGTTTGAGACGGGGGAATCGGGCGGCGTCATCGCGGAGGGCGTACCGCTCTCCCGGGACAGCGGCTTTCGGGCGTGGGTGCCGGTTATGTACGGCTGCGACAACTTTTGCAGCTACTGCGTCGTGCCGTATGTGCGCGGGCGTGAGCGCAGCCGCGAGCCCGGCGTGATCCTCAATGAAATCAGACAGGCCGTGGGCGAGGGGTATAAGGAGATCAATTTGCTGGGGCAAAATGTCAATTCGTACAACGGCGGAATGAATTTTCCGGCGCTTTTAAGGGAAATTAACAGCATAGACGGCGACTTCACCATCCGCTTCATGACGTCCCACCCGAAAGACTGTACCCGCGAGCTGCTCGATACGATGGCGGACTGCGAAAAGGCCGCGAAGCACCTGCATCTGCCGGTCCAGAGCGGGAACAACCGCGTTTTAGGCGAAATGAACCGCCGCTACACGCGGGAGCAATATCTGGAGCTAGTGAGCTATGCCCGGGAGAAAATGCCCGGCCTTTCGATCACAAGCGACATCATTGTCGGCTTCCCCGGCGAGACGGACACGGAGTTCCGCGACACGCTGAGTCTTGTGGAGGCGGCGCGGTTCACGTCGCTGTTCATGTTCATCTTTTCGCCCAGAGAGGGCACTGCCGCCGCGAAAATGCCTGACGAGACGCCGCACGCCGAGAAGGTGGCAAGATTTCAGGAGCTTGAGCGCGTACAGCATGAAATCGCTTTGGAGCTGGCTGCCGGCATGGCGGGCAAAAGGCTTCGCGTGCTGTGCGACAGCTTCGGGGACGGAGATATTGTAACGGCAAAAACCGAGGGCAATATGGCCGTTCGGTTCAAGGGTACGCCCGATATGCCGGGAACCTTTCAGGAGGTTGTGATTGAACCGGGGGATTCGTGGAAGCTTACCGCCGCGCTTGACGGTTGTGATAAATAAAGTTATTTTAGACTGTTTGTATGGACTTTTAATTCCTGACCCCTCCGACACTGCGTGCCACCTCCCCTTGCAGGGGAGGCTTGGGAACGAGGTGCGATGCCAAGGCCTCTCCTGCAAGGGGAGGTGGCGCGAAGCGCCGGAGGGGTACAAGCAACTAATATAAAGGTTCAAAACTGCATAAAAATACAAATTATACAAAGGAGAACAACATGGACTTAATTCAAATGGCGCGTGAGCTTGGCTCCATGATACAAAAGGACGAGTGTTATCTCAGCTTTATGGCGGCCTTTGACGAAAAGGAAAATGACGCCGAGCTAAGCGAGCTGATCGGCCGCATACAGCTGGTGCACATGTCGTACCGGCACGAGGTTTCCAAAGAGGACGCGGACCAGGACAGGCTCAAGGCATACGACGAGGAGTTCAACGCCCTGTACAGGCAGGTTGAGATAAACCCGCACATGCAGGCTTTTGAGGCGGCCAGGGGCGAGGTTGACAGGCTCATGAAAAAAATCACGGGTATTCTGACGCTGTGCGTGCGCGGCGAGGATCCCATGACGTGCGACCCGGATGCGGAGTCCGGCTGCGCGGGCGGCGACTGCGGTTCCTGCGGCGGATGCGGATCAAACTAAGAACAAACAGTGAATAAGGCGCTAGGAATTAGGGATCAGGAGCGGCAAGGTAACGAACTGCGTTCTCTAAGATGCCCTGATCCCTGACACCTAACACCTAATGCCTGGAGGGACGACCTATGCCCGAGCTTACCCCCATGATGAAACAGTATTTCGAGATCAAGCGCGAAAACGCGGACGCGATCCTGATGTTCCGCCTGGGCGACTTTTATGAGATGTTCTTCGAGGACGCGAAAACCGCGTCGCGCGAGCTGGAGCTTGTGCTCACGGGGCGCGACTGCGGGCAGGAGGAGCGTGCGCCTATGTGCGGCGTGCCGTTTCACAGCGTGGACAGTTATATCGCCCGTCTGGTCGCGAAAGGCTACAAGGTGGCCATATGCGAGCAGATGGAGGATCCCGCTTTGGCGAAAGGGCTTGTCCTGCGCGATGTGGTCCGCGTCATCACGCCCGGAACGGTCATCGAAAACAGTATGCTCGACGAGTCGAAAAACAACTTCCTGTCATGCGTGTTCGCCTTAGACGGCCGGGCGGGGATATGCTTCGCCGACATTTCCACGGGGGAGCTGCATCTGACGCAGCTCGGCGGCGAGCATACGGAGAGCGGGATCATCGACGAGCTTGGCCGCTTCATGCCCGCGGAGATCATCTATAACGCGGGGCTTTCAGAGCTTGAACGGGTCGCGCCCTTCATCAACCTGCGGCTGGGGGCGACGGCGGAGCTGATGGATGACGATTTTTTCGATCCGGGAAGCTGTATAAGCGAGGCCCAGACGCTGTTCGGCGAAGAACTCCAGAGGCAGGGAATCATCGGGCAGCATGAAGCCCTCCGCGCGCTGGGCGCGGCTTTGCGCTATCTTCGCGAAACGCAGAAAACGGACCTCGCGAACCTGCGGGGCATCGACTTTTACAGCGAGGCGAGGTTCATGCGGCTGGACGCGTCCACGCGGCGGAACCTTGAGCTGACGGAGTCCATGCGCGGGAGGGAGAAGCGCGGCTCGCTTTTATGGGCGCTTGACAGGACGAAAACGCCCATGGGCAAGCGGCTGATGCGCGGCTTCGTGGAGCAGCCGGTGGTGAGCCTGGCGGAGATAACGAAGCGGCACAACGCCGTCGCGGAGCTTAAAGAGAAAAGCGTTGCGCGCGGCGGGCTGCGGGAAACGCTGGAGGATATCCGCGACATGGAGCGGCTGCTGACGAGGATCGTCTACGGCACGGCCAACGCCCGTGAGATTAAAACCCTTGAGCAGACGGTGCGCCTGCTTCCGGTTTTGCGGGAAAAGCTCGCGGACAGGCGTTCCGCGCTTTTAAGCGGCGCTTATGACGACATTGACCCGCTGGAGGATATCGCGGAGATGATCGGGCGCTCCCTGGTGGACGAGCCGCCGTTTTCGGTGCGGGAGGGCGGCATGGTCCGCGACGGATTTAACGCCGAGCTTGACTCCCTGCGCGCGATCGTCAGTGACGGCAAGGGCTTTATCGCCGGGATTCAGGCGGCCGAGCAGGAGAAAACCGGGATCAAAAAGCTGAAAATCGGCTATAACCGCGTGTTCGGATATTATATAGAGGTGTCAAATTCCTACAGGGAGCTTGTGCCCGACGAATACATCAGAAAGCAGACCCTGGCCAACTGCGAGCGGTACATAACCCAGGAGCTGAAAGAGCTGGAGGCAAAAGTACTCAGCGCGCAGGACCGTATCACGGGGCTGGAGTATGAGATATTCAACGCCCTTCGGGAAAAGATCGCGGGAGAGCTGCTTCGGATACAGAAAACGGCGCGGGCTGTCGCGCTGGTGGACGTGCTTTGCTCCTTGGCGCACGCCGCCGCCCAAAACGGCTATGTCTGCCCCGATATGCGCGACGACGGCGCGATCATCATCAAAAACGGGCGGCATCCCGTGGTGGAGCTGACCTTAAACGGCGCGCCTTTCGTTCCCAACGACACGGAGCTTGACCTGAATGAAAACCGCTGCGCGATCATCACGGGGCCGAACATGGCGGGCAAGTCCACGTATATGCGTCAGGTCGCCTTGATCGTCATCATGGCGCAGATGGGCTCTTTCGTCCCGGCGGACGCGGCGCAAATCGGCGTGGTTGACAGCGTGTTCACCCGTATCGGCGCGTCGGACGATCTGGCGGCGGGGCAGTCCACTTTCATGGTTGAAATGAGCGAGGTGGCGGCCATCATCGGCGGCGCCACGCGGAAAAGCCTGATTATCTACGACGAAATAGGGCGCGGGACCTCGACCTTTGACGGCATGAGCATAGCCCGCGCCGTTTTGGAATATTCCTCCGACGTAAAAAAGCTCGGCGCGAAAACGCTTTTCGCGACGCATTACCACGAGCTGACCGCGCTTGAAAATGAAGTGCCGGGCGTGAAAAACTACAACATCGCCGTCAAGAAGCGCGGCGACGAGATCACGTTTCTGCGGCGCATCGTGCGCGGCGGCGCGGACGGAAGCTACGGCATTGAGGTGGCAAAGCTTGCCGGGGTGCCGGGGTGGGTCGTGAACCGCGCCCGCGTAATTTTAAAGGAACTTGAAAATCAGGAGTCGGGAGCCGGGGGCCGGGAATCGGGGGCTGCGCGTCAGGAGCCGGGGGAGCGGGACGGCGGCGCGCAGATATCCTTTGACGGCGGACGAGAGAGCGAGCTTGTGGGGAAGCTGAAGCATATCGACGTCAATACGCTCACGCCGATCGAGGCGCTGTCGAAGCTGTATGAGCTGGTGACGGAAGCGAAGCAGATTTAATTCGGAGTTCGGAATTCTCAACAACCCGAAAGGGGGTGTTTTACATCACACCCAAAATAAACGTCCTGCCCAAGCACATCGCCGACCTCATCGCCGCCGGAGAGGTCGTGGAGCGTCCCGCGTCGGTGGTCAAGGAGCTGATGGAAAACGCCATTGACGCCGGGGCGACGCAGCTGACGGTAGAGATCAAAAACGGCGGTGTCACCTACATACGCGTGACCGATAACGGATGCGGAATCCCTCGCGAGGATGTGCCGAAGGCGTTTTTGAGCCACGCCACCAGCAAGATCGCCGTGCCTGACGACCTGGAAGCGATCCTTACTTTGGGCTTTAGGGGCGAGGCATTGGCGTCGGTCGGCGCGGTATCGAGGGTCGAGCTTTTGACCAGGACACATGACGAAACCGCCGGAACGCGCTATGTCATCGAAAGCGGGGAGCAGATACTGATCGGCGACGCGGGCTGCCCGCAGGGTACGACCATCGTCGTCCGCGACCTGTTTTACAACACGCCCGCGCGGATGAAATTTTTGAAAAAGGATGTGTCGGAGGCAAACGCGGTCGCGGGCGTCGTTGACCGCATCGCGCTGTCAAGGCCGGACGTAAGCGTCAGATTGATCCGAGACGGAAGGGAAACCCTATTGACTCCCGGTGACGGCAAGCTCGAAAGCGCGGTATACGCCGTGTTCGGCGGGGAGTTTCTGTCCGGGCTGACGGACGTCAGGTATGAGTCAGGCGGCATATCGGCACAGGGATATGTCTCAAAGCACGGCGCGGCGCGTCCGAACCGAAGCATGCAGTTTTTCTTTTTGAACGGGCGGCTGATCAAAACGGGCACGGGTTCCGCCGCGCTGACGGAGGCGTATAAAAACGAGCTGCCGGCGGGAAAATTCCCGGCCTGCGTGCTGAACCTTGCCGTGCCGCCGAACACCGTGGACGTGAACGTGCACCCGGCCAAGATTGAGGTGCGGTTTGCCGATGAAAAAGCCGTGTTCGGCGCGGTATATTACGCCGCGAAACAGGGGCTGGGTATCGGGAATAAAGAATCGGGAGTCAAAAGTCAGGGGGCGGATTTTGTCCGCCGTAAGATAGAGGAACGCGCGGGCGTCAAAGCTTATATGAACACGTTGGACGGATTAAAGGCGGAACAGCTGCGGATCAGCGTACAACCTGATACGGAGGCGGCCGGCCGTACGCAATGGCCTGCGGCAACGGCGGACAACCCTGTCCGCCCGACGTATACATCCCCGTCCAGTTTGATTCTGGAGGACAAAAAAGAACGCGAATTCACCGTCGCGCCTAAGGGCGACGCGTTTGCGGACTTCGATTTTACAGGCAAAAGCACTCCGCCTGAAGCCGAAACGATGACGGAAGCCGTACCTGAAGCTGAACCTGAAACCCGCGCCCAGCCGCCCGAAGCTTGCGGCCTGGTAGGCGAGGCATTCAAAACGTACATCCTGGCCGAGCGCGGCGACACCCTGCTCATCATCGACAAGCACGCCGCCCATGAGCGCATATTGTTCGAGAGACTTCGTTCGCAAGAGGAGCAAGGCTGCCGTCAGCTGTTGCTGGCTCCCGTCACCGTCACGCTGAGTAAGGAAGAGTACGCGGCGGCGCTTGAGAATCTGGAGCTTTTGGAGGAGCACGGCTTTCTGGCCGAGGACTTCGGCGCTAAAACGCTCATCGTCCGCGAGTGCCCCGTTATGCTGGACGCTTCGGACGTTGCGGACGTCATGATGGAGATCGCGGGATACCTCGCGGAAAACAGGACCGACCTCACCACGAAAAAAGCCGAGCGCATATACATGTCAACGGCGTGCCGCGCGGCGATAAAAGCGGGCGATTTCACCTCCGACTATGAAAAGGAGAGGTTTGTCGAAACGCTTTTGAGTATGCCTGAGATCCGGAATTGCCCCCACGGCCGTCCCGTGATGGCCGAGATGACGCGCAGGGAATTGGAGAAACGCTTTGGACGGATATAAGAAAGCAGACGATAAAGTTCCGGTCGTGGCGGTCGTCGGGCCGACGGCTTCGGGCAAAACGGCTTTGGCAGCCGGGATAGGCGCGCGGTTCGGCGGGGAGGTTGTTTCGGCTGACTCGATGCAGATATACGAGGGCTTCCCGGTCGCAACAGCCAAGCCATCGGCGGAGGAAATGAAGCTTGCGGCCCATCATCTCATCGGCTTTTTGCCGCGCGGGCAGTCGTTCAGCGTCGCGGACTACTGTATAGCGGCCCGGTCCCGCATAGCCGATATCGCCGCCCGGGGCGGACTGCCGGTGCTGTGCGGCGGAACGGGGATGTACGTCAGTTCCCTGCTGGACAATATCGACTTCGGCGGCGCGGGAGCGGACGCGGGCTTCCGTGAGCAGATGAAGAAACGCGCCGCGGACGAGGGCGCGCAAGCCTTGCTCGGCGAGCTTTTTGAGATTGACCCGGAAACGGCCGAAACACTGCACCCGAACAATCTTGGCCGCGTGATCCGTGCGTTGGAGATATATCACGCGTCCGGCGTGACCATGTCGGAGCACAGGGCGCAGTCGCGGAAAAATCCGCCGCCGTACAGGGCGCTTGCGCTTTTCCTTGACTCAAGGGACAGGCAGAGGCTCTATGACAGAATCAATCATCGGGTAGATGCTATGCTGGAGGCGGGGTTGCTTGAGGAAGCGCGGATATTTTACGAAAATTTGGCGCGGGAGAACAGCACGGCGGGACAGGCCATCGGGCTGAAAGAATTTGTGCCGTATTTCAGGGGCGAGGCCGGGCTTTCGCAGGCGGTTGAGTCGGTGAAGCGGGAGACGCGCCGCTACGCCAAGCGTCAGCTGACGTGGTTTAACCGCATGGACGGCGCGGTAAAGCTTTATATCGACGAATTAAACGCGGCGGAGCTTTTTGAACGGGCGGCGGAGCTGATCAGCAATTTTTTGAAAAATTAACAATCACGTCACTTTTCAGGCGGAACAATGTGATATAATTAAATGTCTTATATATTATTGTTGCGCGGCCACATAAGATAGTATTTAGGCGGTGAGCGGGCTTTGGCGGACGGGCAAAAAAAACGCAAGGCGAAAAAATGGCCGAAAGGCAAGAGGCTGCCGAAGTTCATAGCGGCCGTTGCCGCTTTGGCTCTGCTTGTCTATGCGGGCGTTGAGATATATCGCATTACAAATCCGGAGATCGTGACGCGAACCGCGTTATGCGAGACGATTGAGGTGCCTGTCAGCACGGACATAACGGATATATATGTCGTTCGGGACGAGCGGGTCATCGAGGGCGCCGTCAGCGGCACGGTCGTTCCGCTTGCGGCGGACGGCGAACGCGTCGCGAGGGGCGCGGACATAGCCGCCGTGTTCCAAAGCGCCGAAAGCGCGGCGAAATATATGCGCGTGATGCAGCTTAGAAACGAGATCAGGCGGTATGACAGGTTGAAGAGCCAGGCGATGTTTTCCGCCCTGAAAGTTGGGACGCTGAAAACAAGCGCCCAAGGGCATTTTGCCGAATTTCTCAAATGCGCGGACAACGGGGACTTGAACGCGGCGTTTGACAGCCTGCAAAAATTCCGCGACGACGCGACGTCGGTGGAAATAGCGACGGGCGGGACGCTGAATCTGGAGCAAAGGAAAAGGGAGCTGTCGGCGCAGATCGCCGCGCTGGAACCGTCCGTGGGCGAATACAAAATGGTCGGTACAGGGGCGGGCAGTGCCGGATTTTACGTGGCGGACATTGATGGGCACGAGAATGTGCTGAATTACTTAAACGCCGCCAAGTGGACGCCGGACGAAATCGAAAGCGCGTTAAGTAAAAAACAAAACGGCGCGGCTCCCGCCGAAAGCCTCGGAAAGCTGGTCAACAGCTACAAATGGTATATGGCGGCCGTGCTTCCGGCAAAAACAGCCGCGCCGCTTACCGTCGGCAAGGAGCTGACCATACGCTTTCCCCACGCGGAGCCTAAAAGCGTGAACGTAAAGGTACACGCGAAAAACGAGGATTTGAAAGGCAGGGCAGCCGTGATATTCGTCTGCTCTGAAATAAACGACAGCGTGCTTCATCTGCGCCGCGAGGACGCGTGGATCGTTTTGGCCGAGCACACGGGCTACCGTGTCGAGGATGAGGCGGTCAGAGTAGTACATAACTTGTACATGGAGGCTGTGCTTGACTCGGAGGACGCGGAAGCGTTCACGTCTGGGAAGGCGGTTACGATACGGTTCTCCGGCGCGAAGCCCGAAAACGTGAAAGCAAGGGTATACTCAAAAAAAGAGGACGAAAGCGGAAAGACAACTGTGGTCTTTCTTTGTCCGAATGTCAGCGGCGGCGTGCTTCGCCTGCGCGGCGGGGATGCGCAGGTCGTCCTGAACGGGCGCGCCGGGTTCAAGGTTACGGAGAAAAAAGTCGAGTCGCTGACGGGCGTTTATGTACAGCGCGGGAACATAGCGAGCTTCCGGCAAATCAAAAAGATATATACCGGGGACGGCTTTATACTGTCTGATCCGTCGGCGGGCGCGGGATATGTTCAGATGTACGATAATATAATCGTCAAGGGGAGGAATTTGGATGACGGAGCGGTCATTGCCTAGTGACAGGCTTACCGCCGTTGAGGAAAATCTGAAAAGAGTCAGGTTTGAGATAGAGCAGGCCGCGATAAAGGCCGGGCGCGACCCCTCTGAGGTGAAGCTGATGGCCGTCACCAAAACGGTGGGGCCGGAGCTTATCAATCACGCGATACGGTGCGGCGTGGATATGATCGGCGAAAACAAGGTACAGGAGTTGCTGTCAAAAAAGCCGCTGCTCTCGCTTACCGGCTGCGAAACGCACCTGATAGGGCATCTCCAGACGAACAAGGTGAAGCAGGTCGCCGGGGAGGTTTCGATGATACAGTCCGTGGACAGCGTAAAGCTGGCCCGGGAGATCGGGCGGATCTCATGCCAAAAAGGGATCGCGGTTGACGTTCTGCTGGAGATAAATATCGGCGGCGAGGAAAGCAAGTTCGGATTCACGCCAGAAGAATTGCCGGAAATCGTATGGGAAATATCTGAAATTCAGGGCATAAATGTACAGGGACTTATGACTGTACCGCCTTTTGTCGAAAAAATAAGTGAATTTTTTTCAAATATGTGTCAAGTGTTTATTGACATCAGGGAGAAAAAAATACATAATATAGATATGCAGATTCTTTCAATGGGAATGTCTGGAGATTTCCCGGAGGCAATCGCCGAGGGCTCGACGCTTGTCAGGGTCGGGAGTGCTATATTCGGTCAGAGGGTGTATTAAGGATAAGTATCATAATCGGGGAGGAAACCGTAAATGAGCTTCATGGATAAAATCAGGGATCTCGCGAAAATTACGGACGAGGGGTATTTCGCCGGCGTGGACGATCAGGAAGCGGAGTATTACGAAGATGAATACGAGGACGAGGAACAGGAGCAGGACGTCTACAGCGTTGATCCGTCCCGCGGAAAAAGGCGCGCCGTGTACCAGCCGAAGGAACGGGAGAGAGATCGTGACCGCGAAAGGGAGCGGGAGATGAATGTGGTGGATATACATTCGTCTGCCCGTTCGCAGGTCGTATTTAAAAAGATCGACCGTTTTGACGACGTCGGCGAGGTGGCCGACGTGCTCAACGAAAAGAGGATCGTGATACTCAATCTTGAAACGTGCCCCAACGATATTTCCAGGCGTGTGCTTGATTTCCTGTACGGCGTGGCCTACGCGAATTCCGGAGATATCAAAAGGGTCGCCGGGCGCGCTTATATCATCACGCCCTACAATGTCCCGGTTACGGGCGAGCTGCTTGACGAGCTTGAAAGCGGCGGGTATGGTTACAATTAAGAATTGAGAATTAACGGTTCGGTTAAACGCTGCGCTTGAAGTAACCGCATCTACAATTTACAGTCTAACATCTAACATCTAGCTTGGGGGATAGAATATGCTTACGCCCGTACAGATCAAGACGTACAGATTTCAGTCCGCGGGGCGCGGGTTGTACCGTTCGGACGAGGTCGATAACTTTTTTGAAAAGGTATCGGAGTCATACGAGTTGATTTTCAAGGAAAACGCGGAGCTTATTAAGCGGGTCAACCTGCTGGCCGAGAAGATCGAGGAGTACCGCAAGGACGAGGAGCTGATCAAAAAAACGCTCCTCATCGCCCAGCGCAAGGCCGACGATATGGAGCGCGACGCTGCCGAAACGGGGCGTGAGCGCCTTGCTTCCGCCGAAAAGGAAGCCGCGGAGAAGCTCAGGGATGCCGAGGAGGCTGCCGGGCACATGGTCGCGGCGGCGAACGGGAAAGCCGAACGCGCGCTCAAGGACGCGAAGAAAATATCCGAGTCGTCCATACAGGTGGCGGAGGAAAAAGCCGCAAGGCTTGTCGCCGACGCGCAGAGGAAAGTCGACGCGGCGCTTGGGCGGCTCCAGGACGATGTGGCGAGAGAGACGCAGGCGCTTGAGCAGGTCCGCGCCGAAAGCAAAAAGTTCAAGGAGACGATCACGGGTTCCTATCATAAACAGCTGAGCATCGTGTCCAGATTGCTTGATTTTGTCGAGATCGACGAGGCCGCCGTCGCGGAAGCGATGAGATTTGCCGAGCCGAAGCCGGTCCCGCAGTCGGCGGGAGACGTTTTAGCGGCTTTGGCGGCGCAGGGAATGAAAGCGGAGGCCGCGCCGGTCACGGAGGATCCAAAGCCGGAGGTTCCGGCTTCAAAGGCTGCGGACGTCGCAGTGAATGCAGCCGAGGGGCCGGTCAAGGTGTTCGCGGAGGAAAAGCCGGAGCTCGATGTTCCCGTGCAGGCTTCACTTCCCGAAACGGAAAAGTCCGCTGAAAGCGGCATTTTCAACTACAACAATTATAATCCGAGGACCGCGCGCGTCATTGCCTCGCTTGAGCTTGAGGAGGAGCGGAGCGGCCTGTCGGAGGATACATACGGGCGCCCGAGACGTTCCGTGGAGAACCTGAAAAACAAGTACGCCGTGATCGACGAAACGGAGCTGCGCGCCGGCGAAGAGCAGACAGAAGTCACGCTTCCGACAGAAAACAAGTCTCCAGCGGAAGTAAACCTGCCGCCGGAATTCAAGCTTCCAACGGAGGTTAATCCTGCGCCGGAGGTTCAGCCCCAGCCGGAAATATCCGGCGCGGACAGCTATGACGACAGCGACGACGATGACTTTGACGACGATGTCGACGAGGACGACGACGATCTGGGGTTCAAGATTCAGATCGACGACATCGAAAAGGAGTTCGGGGGAGAAGCGGCCAAAGATGATTTGGCGGAAAAAGATTCCGACGATAAAAAAAACAAGGCATCCACTGTCGAGGGGCGGCTGCGCAGGTCGCTGTTCGGGAACCGCTCAAGGGACGACGATGATGAAGATGAAGACGAGGATGATGAGGACGAAGATGAAGACGATGAAGATGAAGATGACGAGGACGGCGATTCCAGCCGCCGCTTCAAGGGCTTCTTCAGGAAATAGACAGGAGGTTTTTTTAGATGTCTGACAAATCCAAAAAAAGCAGAATCATCGCGCTGGCTGCGACGGCCGTTCTGACCGCCGCCGACCAGCTGATCAAGCTGATTGTCGTGCGCGGGCTTCTTCGGGGCAATCCGCGCACGTTGATCGCAAACGTGCTTGCGCTTCGCTATGTGGAGAACACAGGCGCGGCGTTCAGCATATTCCAAAACCGGACGACGCTGTTGGCCGTCTTTACGGGAGCCGCGCTGGCGGCGGGGATTCTGGTCATGGCCATGGGCATGATCAAGTCGAACCTGCTTTACGCGAGCTTTGTGATGATCGTAGCCGGCGGGCTGGGAAACCTGATCGACCGTGTGCTCAGGGGCTTTGTCATTGATTATATCGAGCCTTTGTTCATGAATTTCGCGGTGTTCAACTTTGCCGACGCTTTGGTGACCCTGGGCGCGTTCGCGATGATCGCGTATCTGCTGGTTGACATCGTAAGCTCGCTCAAAAAACGCGGCGGTGAGTGAGCGTATAAGCTTTACCGTGACGCGGGAGCATGAGTCTTTTCGCGCGGACAAACTGATTGCCGCGGAGCTGCCGGAGCTTTCCCGCGCGTATATCCAGCGGATGATCGGGGACGGGCTGGCCTTGTTAAACGGCAAGCCGTTGCTCAAAAGCGCGAAGCCGAGGGCCGGGGACATCGTGACGGTGGAATTGCCGCCGCTGAAAAGCCCTGCTGCCATGCCGCAGGATATTCCCTTGGATATCCGCTATGAGGACGATGATCTGCTCGCCGTAAACAAGCCGCGCGGCATGGTCGTCCACCCGGCGGCGGGGAACGAGGACGGGACGCTTGTCAACGCGCTGCTGTTTCACTGCGGGGACGGGCTTTCAGGGATAAACGGCGTGATGAGGCCGGGGATCGTGCACCGCATAGACAAGGATACCAGCGGGCTGTTAGCCGTCGCGAAAAACGACGCGGCGCACCGCTGTTTAGCCGAACAAATAAAGGAACACAGCTTTACAAGGGAGTACAGCGCCGTAGTTCACGGACATTTCAGGGACGCGCAGGGCACGGTGGACGCCCCCATAGGGAGAAGCGAAAAGGACCGCAAGAAGATGCGCGTGACCGATAAAAACGCCCGGGAGGCGGTCACGCATTACACGGTGCTCGAGGAATACGCGGAGTTCAGCCTGCTTTCGGTCAGGCTTGAGACGGGCAGAACGCATCAGATACGCGTCCACATGGCGCATATCGGGCACGCTGTCGTCGGCGATATGGTGTACGGCCCGAAAAACGGGGTGGCATCCCTGCATGGGCAATGCCTTCACGCGGGACTGCTGGGCTTTCGTCATCCGCACGATGGAAAGTACGTGGAGGTCACGGCCGGGCTGCCGGATTATTTCACGGGCTTTTTGACTAAAATAAGAGGATAGGTGGGTTCCAGTGAACAGAGGGAACAGGGGAAACAGGGTCGTTATCATCATCGTCACGGCGCTGACCGCGCTGGCGATTTGCTTTGTCACTTTTTTCGGCGTCCATTATTTTTTTCACAATCCCTTTGAGATTGCGCTTCCCGCCGACATGAAAACCTTTACGGTCGTGAACGGCGGCGATGTCACCGCGCAGGACGCTGCTAAAAAATTCCGTTCGATGAAAAGAAGCAACGCGAAATATACGCAGTTGACGGAGTCCGCCTACTGCGCCGTGGGAAAAAATACCCATGACGAGCTTGAAAAGATGATGAAGGATCGCGGCTACATTTATATTGGCTGTGACGGGAAAGCCGTCAATATGAGGTGCTTTTACATCAAGCGGGCGGACGGCGGCTTTATCAAATGGGTCAGGGTCGAGGTCGATATGAACGAGGTTTGGGCGGTCTGGAATTTAAGCGCGCTTGAACCGTATAATCTGGAAGCAAACGGATATAAAACAATGAATTAACATAAAAAAAACAGGAGGTTGAGTTAGTGGACGCGGCCGCAAAAAAACAGCTGAAAATAACGACGTGCAAGGTTCGGATGGGGATCATCGAGAGCGTGTACAACGCGAAGTCGGGACATCCCGGCGGGTCCCTTTCATCGGCGGATATCGTGACGTACCTTTACTTTAACAAGATGAACGTGGATCCCTTAAATTCCCAGTGGGAGGACCGTGACCGCTTTGTGCTTTCCAAGGGGCACGTTTCGCCGTGCCTGTATTCGGTTTTGGCGCACAGGGGTTTCTTCCCCGTTGAAGAGCTGAAAACTTTCAGAAAGGTTGAGTCACGGCTGCAGGGGCATCCCAGCATGAGGTACACCCCCGGCGTGGATATGAGCTCCGGCTCCCTGGGCCAGGGAATCTCGACGGCGGTGGGCATGGCCTTGGGCGCGAAGCTTGACGGTAAAAAGCTGCGGGTCTATGCCGTGCTGGGCGACGGTGAGCTTCAGGAGGGACAGGTCTGGGAGGCGGCGATGTTCGCGTCCGCGAAAGGCCTGGACAACCTCGCCGCCGTCATAGACAACAACAATTTGCAGATCGACGGCTCGGTGGCCGAGGTCAATTCACCCTATCCGATAGCCGAGAAGTTCAAGGCTTTCGGCTGGAATACGGTGGAGATATGCGCCCACAGCTTCGACGAGATCGAGGTTGCTTTCAAAGCGGCGGAGGAGTTTAAGGGCAAGCCCACGGCGATCATCGCGCAGAGCACGAAAGGAAAAGGCGTCAGCTTTATGGAGAACCAGTGCGCGTGGCACGGGACGGCGCCGGATAAAGAGCAGTATGAGCAGGCGATGGGCGAGCTTCGCGCCGCGCTTGAGACTCTGGGAGTCAAGGATTAGGAATTAGGAATCAGGAAGGAATGCATATAATGGCTGATAATATAAAAATCGCGACGCGTGACAGTTACGGTGGCGCGCTCGTCGAGCTAGGCGCAAAAAACGGGCGGCTTGTGGTGCTGGACGCCGATTTGGCCGCCGCCACAAAAACGGGCGCGTTTAAAAAGGCGTACCCGGAGCGTTTCTTCGACGCGGGTATCGCGGAGGCGAACATGATGTGCATCGCCGGCGGGCTTTCGACGATGGGCTACACGGTGTTCGCCAGCACGTTCGCCATGTTCGCGGCGGGACGGGCCTTTGAACAGGTGCGCAATACAATCGGGTATCCGCGCCTCAACGTGAAGATCGGCGCGACTCACGCGGGCATTTCCGTGGGCGAGGACGGCGCGAGCCATCAGTGCTGCGAGGATATCGCCCTCATGCGCACGATCCCCGGCATGGTGATCATTAACCCCGCGGACGATGCGGAGGCGAGAGCGGCCGTGTTCGCGGCGGCCGAGTATGAGGGACCCGTTTACCTGCGTTTCGGCAGATTGGCCGTCCCCGTGATATTCGATTCTGATTATAAGTTTGAGATAGGCAAGGGAGTCAGGCTACGTGACGGCGGGGACGTGACAATCATCGCAACGGGCCTGATGGTCGCGGAGGCGTTGGCCGCGAGGGAGCTTTTGCAAAGCGAGGGCATTTCTGCGGCGGTGATCAACATGGCTACGATAAAGCCGCTGGACGAGGAATTGGTTCTCGAGGCGGCGGCACAAACAGGTGCCATCGTTACGGCGGAGGAGCACAGCGTCATCGGCGGACTCGGATCTGCCGTGACCGAAACGGTCTGTAAAACAGGCAGTTCCGTGCCCGTGCTGCGCGTCGGCGTGGAGGACGTGTTCGGGCGTTCCGGCCCGGCGGCGGAGCTGCTTCCCCTGTTCGGGCTTGACGCGGCAAATATTGCGCGGAAAGCCAAGGAAGCAATTGCGTTAAAGAAGTGACAAAGGGGTTTATGGCGAATATGGAAAAAGAGATCAAAAACGATATCCCGTTTGAAAAGGCGGCGTTCGGCGGCTTCAAAAGAGAAAAAGTTGTTGAATATATCGAGGAGCTTCAGCAGGAGCTTTTTAAGACAAAGCAGGAGTATGAGCGTCTGGGCAAGGAGTTTGCCGACTACCGCGTGCAGCAGGAAAAGGACGCGGCGCAGCGCGAAGATGAGACAAAGAGCATCGTCGAAAAGCTCAAGCAGGGGCTGCTTGACGCCCAGCGCGGCAGGGAGCTTAACGAGCGGCAGCAGCAGTCCGTGCTGGCCGGGATATCGAGGACCGCGCGGGAGGAATCCGCCGCGCTGAACGCCGAGATACTCCGGCTGAAAAATCAGCTTCGGCAGGAGGTTCAGCGAAGCGAAAAGATGGCTGAAATATCCAAGGCCAGGGAGGTTGCGGGCGCCGGGGAAGCCGGACTGTTCGCGAAAGAGCCGTCTTACGGCGAAGAAAAAACGCCTGTGCCCGAAGCTTCTGCCCCCGAGTCCCGCGCGGCTGAACCCAAGGGACTCAGCGACATTTTGTCGAAGTTCATGAACGCGAAACCACGCGTAAAATAATTCTGAAATCAAATAGACATCAAACATCTGAGAGCAGGAGATACCGTTCTGCTCTCATACTAGTCTTTATTAGACCTCCTCGGAAACTACTCACGGCGGCGTAAACGGTCTTTTTTCCATCCTGCCGCGCAAAAAATGCTCGCAATAAACAAATTATTCCTGCGCTTTTTTACTTGCGGGACGAAAAAAATCCTCGTTTATCCGCTCGCGGCTAGTTTCCGAGGAGGTCTATTTAGAAAATGAGAAACGAGGGAAAAACCATGTCGCGCCCGATTGTCGCTATAGTAGGCCGTCCGAACGTCGGCAAATCAACGCTGTTCAACAAGCTTGTCGGCGCCAGGCTGGCCATTGTCGACGATACGCCGGGCGTGACCCGGGACAGGATATACGGGGACTGCGAGTGGCTGGGCCGCCAGTTTCTGTTGATCGACACGGGCGGCATTGAGCCGTACTCGGAGGATATCATCCTTTCACAGATGCGCCGTCAGGCACAGCTCGCCATCGACAGCGCGGACGTCATCATTTTTGTGACGGATATCCGCACGGGCGTGGTCGCGACGGACAGCGAGGTCGCGGATATGCTGCAAAAGTCCGGTAAGCCCGTCGCGCTGTGCGTGAACAAGTGCGATTCCATCGGCGCGGATCCGCTTGAGCTGTATGAGTTCTACAACCTGGGGATCGGTGACCCGTTCCCCGTTTCCTCCGTTCACGGACACGGCACGGGCGATCTGCTGGACGAGGTGATCAGCTATTTCCCGCCCCCGGAGGACGCGGAGGAAGAAAGCGACGCGATAAAGGTCGCCGTCATAGGCAAGCCAAACGTGGGCAAGTCGTCCCTCGTCAACGCCATCGCCGGGGAGGAGCGCGTGATCGTATCCGCCATCGCCGGAACGACGCGCGACGCGACGGATACGTCCATTGAAAACCGTCACGGCAAATTCGTGTTCATTGATACGGCGGGACTCAGGCGCAAAAGCAGGGTGGACGGCGTGATCGAAAAATATTCCGTGATCCGCGCGAAAATGGCGGTGAACCGCGCGCAGGTCTGCGTCATCATGATCGACGCGCTGGAGGGCTTCACGGAGCAGGACTCCAAGGTTGCGGGACTCGCCCACGAGGAGGGCAAGGCCTGTATCATCGCCGTAAATAAGTGGGACGCCGTGGAAAAAGACGGCAAAACCATGGACACGTACCGCAAAAAGCTGATGAGTGACTTCTCTTTCATGTCCTACGCGCCGATCATTTTTATTTCGGCAAAGACGGGCCAGCGGATGGACAGGCTGTTCGAGCTGATCAAGTTTACAAACGACCAAAACGCCATGCGCATTTCAACCGGCAAGCTCAATGACGTGCTGGCGGCGGCGACGGCAAGGGTACAGCCGCCTACCGACAAGGGCAAGCGGCTGAAAATTTACTATATGACGCAGGCTTCCACGAGGCCGCCGACGTTCGTGTGCTTCGTGAACCGCAAGGATCTGTTCCACTACAGCTATCAGCGGTATATCGACAATCAGATCCGCGAGGTGTTCGGGCTGGAGGGCACGCCGACGCGGTTTATCGTCAGGGAAAGGGAGCAGCGATCTTAACGATACAGTCCCACATACCGCAGAACCGGAGCCGCTTTTGACTGCTCAACTACGATGCGGTATGAATCGGTACACGGTGTAAGCGCACTCAGCTTTACGATTGTCTTGTTGCCGGCGGATTCCGCTGTTCCGACCCTGACGTACAGGAATCCCATTTTCGCGTAGACGGAAAACCTCTGGATTCTTTCGCTGCAGCGGTTTGAATCCTCCGACAGGACGATGTGCTTAAGCCGGGCCGCCGAATCCAGCTTGAAATCAACAATATATTCTGTATCCGAAAACGCGTAGGATTCCGCATTGTCCGCCGCGATCGCTTTTACCGCGTTCGAATCATTGACGTTCCCGTCCTTATCCGCAATGGTTACCGTTGCCGGAGTAACGGGACGCGCGTAAATATCCTCTATGGCATTTTTCATTTTCACTAGCTGCTTAATATCCTTTTCATTAACCAGCCCGTCCTTATTCGGCGGGATATTCAGCAGCAGCGCACAGTTCATTCCGACCGAATTATAGTAGATGTGCATAAGCTGGGCAAGCGTTTTTGGCTGTTGATTCTCATGGTAGAACCAGCCGTCCCTGATGGATACGTCGCACTCGCTCTTTGCCCAGATCATATTGCCGGCCCGCATCCTTACGCTGCTGACGTTTCCGTTCGCAAGCCCCGATTCATTCCCGACCCAGGCGACGTCCGGATTGGGCGGCCCGACAGCGATGACGGCGTTTGGCTGAAGCTCTCTGATAATCGCCACCCAGCGATCCCAATCATAATCCTGGCGGCCCTTGTACTCTTCCGTGATGTAGTTGTCGAACCAGACCTCAAACACATCGCCGTAATTGGACAAAAGCTCTCCCAGCTGGCTGACGAAATAATCGTTGTAGGCGACGCCCTGCCCGAAGCTTGGCGCGTTCATGTCAAACGGCGAGAGATAGAAACCGAACTTGACGCCGTACTTTCTGCATGACTCGGCAAATTCGGCGACGACGTCTCCCTGATAGGGACTGTTTTTGACGGAGAACTCAGAATATTCCGTCGGCCAAAGGCAGAAGCCGTCATGGTGCTTGGCCGTGATGATAGCGCCTTTCATGCCGGCGTCCGCAACGCCCTTGATCCATTGATCGGTGTCCAGCTTGGTGGGATTGAAGATAGCCGGATCCTCGCGCCCTGTGCCCAGCTCCGAATCGGTGAAAGTGTTGATGCCAAAATGGAAAAAGGCATAGAACTCCATTTCGGCGTGCATGATCTGACGCTCAGCCGGCAAAATGGCAAGCTGCTCGGCGGCGTCCGGCGGCGGCGGTTTCAAATACCAGGCGTCTTTGGAAAAATCGGTCTTCAAGGCAAATGTCGAGATCCCGCTCCAGAGCATGGAGATAACCAGCCCGATGCTTGCGAAAAAATTCGCGATGTTCATAATGCTCACTCACTCCTGTCTTGTTTTGTTTATTATATAACGAATAAAATGGAAAAGCAAACATTTTATTATGAACTCCCGGTATCATACAACGCCCTTTAGGGCGGGGAGAGTTCATTGGTAAGGAATGTCTCTGTTTATGATCATACTTGGCATTGACCCCGGCTACGCCATCGTGGGCTACGGCGTGATCAAATATGAGAGCGGCCGCTTTACCGTGCTGGACTACGGCGCGGTTACGACGGAGGCGGGGCAGCCGTTTCATGAGCGGCTGGAAATGATCTATGACCGCGTGTCAGCCATCATGCGGCGTTTTGAGCCGCAGGCGATGGCCATAGAGAAAGTTTTTTACAACAGCAACGCGAAAACGGTCATCGACGTGAGTCAGGCCAGAGGCGTGCTTATGCTGGCCGCGCAGAAAAACGGCCTTGGGGTGTTTGAGTACACGCCGCTTCAGGTGAAGCAGAGCGTTGTGGGATACGGCCGCGCGGAAAAAAAGCAGGTGCAGGAGATGATCAAAATTCTGCTGAACCTGGACACGGCGCCGAAGCCCGACGATACGGCGGACGCGCTTGCGATGGCGATATGCCACGCGCATTCAAGCGGGTCGCTCATCGGCGCGAAGGGCGGCGCCGCGTTGCGGATACGAAAGGGGATATGACGATGGAAAAGGCAATAAAGCCCCCCCCGGTAAAATTAGGAGAGAACGGACGCAATCATGCTGTCGATGTGTTTCGGTATGTCTGCGCGGTATTGGTGGTTTCGATACATACGCATCCGTTTGAGGAGATAAACTATAACGCCGGTTTTTTCGCGTCTCAAATCATTACCCGTGTGGCGGTGCCGTTTTTTTTCGCGGTCGCGGGATATTTTTATATCGGGTCGCTGCTGGCCGGAACAAGGGTGCTTTGGAAATACATAAAAAAGCTTGTGTTCGTTTATACGTTTTGGAGCGTCTTTTATTTTATCATCAGTTATTATAGATATCATAGGGCGGAAATGTCGGTCGGGGCTTTTATAACGGGACGCGTGATACAAGACTATTTTTTCCGCGGGAGCGAATATCATCTGTGGTTTTTCCCGGCCCTTATTTTTTCCGTTTTAATGGCGGCATGGCTGAAAAAACTGCGGCTCATGAAAATTTTTGCGTACATATCGCCGCTGCTGTTTGCTGTGGGATGCTTAAGTTTGGCCTATAAAAATGTGGCCGCTCAAGTCCCTGTGCTTGCGGGGATTTTTGGTTGGTCAGAATTCACCGCATTCAGAAGGATATTGTTGACGGGCTTTCCGTTTTTTATGACGGGATATTTTCTGAACGCGTTTAAGTCCAAATGGGAAAAACTCAGCAATAAAAAAATGCTTACAATGATTTTCATCTGCGGCGCGGGCTTTCTTTTGGAAATACTTTTTATATTGCTCTTTCTACTGCCGGACGATATTACGCTGACGTTTATGCTCTATCCGCTGCTGTTTTCGCTGATGATCTTCCTGCTGAACAATCCGTTTCCGCAGGGTGCCGGGGTATCGGAGGGATTCAGGGTCACAGCGAACGTTACATTCTACATGCACCCGGCGTTCATCATACTGTTCCGTTTTTTGGGCGCAAAGCTGTTTGGCGTGGCAGTGCCGAATACCATCATGTTTTTGGCGGTGTGCACCGCTGTAGGCGCGCTGGGACTCGCCATATATAAGATAGACTCAAAATTTCTGAACAGGCTTGTTGCGTAAGGAGATTTACCATGTTCTACAGCTTGACAGGCAAAATCATCCACATAAACGAAACCGGCGTGGCGATCGACTGCTCCGGCGTGGGCTTTTTCTGCGCCGCGTCGATGAACACCATGAAAAAGCTCGGCCAAAAGGGCGCTCAGGCCACGCTGTATACGCACCTCAACGTCCGCGAGGACGCCATGGACCTTTTCGGCTTTTACGATCAAAAGGAGCTTGACTGCTTCCGTCTTTTGATAGGCGTAACGGGCGTCGGCCCGAAAGCGGCTTTGGCCATTTTATCGCAGCTTGAGCCGGAAAAGCTGGCGCTGTGCGTCGCGTCGGGGGACTCGAAGAGCATCACGCGGGCGAACGGCGTCGGGCCGAAAATCGCGCAGAGGGTCGTGCTTGAGCTGAAAGATAAGCTCGGCTCCTACGCAAGTGACCCGGAAAGCGGCTTTCAGGTGGGCGACATCGGGATCAAGTCCGCGTCGGCAAACGGAGCGGAAGCCGTCGCGGCACTTGAGATGCTGGGCTATAACCGTTCCGAGGCGTCACTGGCCGTCGGCAGGCTTGACGATGGGCTTTCGACGGAGGAGTTGGTCAGGCAGGCGCTGAAAGCGTTGTCAAAGATGAAGTAAAAACCTGTGAACGCAGGTTCTCATATCAGCATACAATGAAAGGCGGGACGCAGGCATATGAGCATGGAAATGGATTTTGAAAACAGGATCGTCGCGCCGGAGTATCTGTCCGAGGACAGCGAAGCCGAGGGTTCGCTGCGCCCGAAACTGATGAGCGAATATATAGGGCAGGAAAAGGTCAAGGAAAACCTCGTGATCTACATCGAGGCGGCGAAGCGGCGCGGGGAATGTCTCGACCATGTTCTGCTGTACGGTCCGCCCGGACTTGGAAAAACCACCCTTGCGGGTATAATCGCCAACGAAATGGGGGTCAATATCAGGGTGACGTCAGGCCCGGCGATCGAAAAGCCCGGCGATCTGGCGGCGCTTTTAACGAACCTGAACGAGGGCGACGTGCTGTTCATCGACGAGATACACCGCCTCAACCGCAGCGTCGAGGAGGTGCTGTATCCGGCGATGGAGGACAACGCGCTTGACATCATCATCGGCAAGGGGCCGTCGGCGCGGTCGATACGGCTTGACCTGCCGAAGTTCACGCTGGTGGGCGCGACGACGCGGGCGGGTCAGCTGTCCGCGCCGTTGCGTGACCGTTTCGGCGTGATCTGCCGGCTGGAGATGTACACCGCCGGGGAGCTTGGCCTGATCGTCCGGCGCAGCGCGAATATTTTGGGGATGAAGATCGAGGTAAAGGGCTCTGAGGAGATTGCGTCAAGGTCGCGCGGAACGCCGCGTATCGCCAACCGCCTCTTAAAACGTGTGCGCGATTTTGCCCAGGTCGTCGGCAGCGGCGTGATCGACGAGGACAGCGCGCGGGAAGCCCTTGACCGCATGGAGATCGACCGGCTGGGGCTGGATTTCATCGACAGGCTGCTGCTGACCTCCATGATACGCAACTATAACGGTGGCCCCGTGGGTCTGGAAACCATAGCGGCAGTTGTCGGCGAGGAAGCGATCACCATAGAGGACGTGTATGAGCCGTATCTGATGCAGATAGGTTTTTTGAGCAGAACGCCGCGCGGGCGGGTCGTCACGGCGGCGGGGTACAGGCATGTTGGGATGGAGGCTCCCATGGAGCAATTGACATTGAACAATTAACAAAGAGGTAGGTTTTATTGGGCAGACTTTTCGGAACAGACGGCGCGCGGGGCGTCGCAAACAGCGAGCTGACCTGCGAGCTTGTGATGAAAATAGGGCGGGCGGCGGCAATGATCCTGACCCGTGAAAGTAGCAGACCCCGCGTGATGATCGGGAAGGACACGCGCATGTCCTCCGATATGCTGGAGTCCGCGATAGCGGCGGGGCTGTGCTCCGTCGGCGCGGATGTGACGTTTTTGGGCGTCGTGCCGACTCCGGCGGTGGCGTATCTCGTAAAAGAAAAGGGGTTTGACGCGGGTGTGATGATCTCCGCGTCGCACAATCCCTGCGAATATAACGGAATCAAGATTTTCCAGTCTGACGGCTACAAGCTGCCGGATGAGCTTGAGGATAAAATAGAGGAGATCATTTTAGACGAAAGCGCCGTAATTCCCGCGCGGACCGGCGGCGAGGTTGGCCGGGCGTATACGGACACACAGGCGCTGTCCGGCTATATCGCGCACGTGTGTAAAACGGCGGAAAGCCCCTTTGACGGCATGAGGATAGCGCTGGACTGCGCCAACGGCTCGGCCTGCCGCACCGCGCCGGAGGTCTTTTCGCGTCTGGGCGCGGAATGTCATGTCATAGCGGCGGAGCCTGACGGCGTGAACATCAACAGGAACTGCGGCTCGACTCACATGGACGCGCTGTGCGGGTTTGTCGCCGAAAACAGGCTGGACGCGGGCTTTGCTTTTGACGGCGACGCGGACAGGATGCTGGCCGTGGATGCGAACGGGCAGGTCGTGGACGGCGACAGGATCATCGCGCTCTGCGCGAAGCACATGAAGAAAAGCGGGCGGTTGGCGGGCGATACGGCCGTCGTGACCGTGATGAGCAACATGGGATTTTACCGCTTCTGCGAGCAAAACGGCATCGCCTGCGTCACGGCTAAGGTAGGGGACAGATACGTGCTGGAGGAGATGCTGAGGGGCGGCTATACGCTCGGCGGAGAGCAGTCCGGCCACGTGATCTTCCTGGATCATGCAAACACCGGCGACGGCGTTTTGACGGCCGTGCAGGTGATGAACGTCATGAAGTCGTCGGGCAAACCGCTGAGTGAGCTTGCCTGTGAAATGGAGTCCTACCCGCAGGTGCTCCAAAACGTGCGGGTGTCCAATATGGGCAAGGCGCGGTATCCGGGCGACGAGGAGATCAAGGAATCCATAGCCGGGGCGGAGCGAGAGCTGGGGGGCGATGGCCGCGTGCTTGTTCGCGTGTCCGGGACGGAGCCGCTGGTTCGGGTGATGCTTGAGGGCAGGGATGAGGGGCTGATCACACGGCTGGCGGAGGAGATTGCGGAGGTTGTACGCACGCGATTGCTGTAGCAAATCGCGCGCACAGGGATTAGGCGTCAGGTGCGGTAGGGGAATGCCGTCTCTACATTTTTTGATAAGCAAAAGGAAAAACGCATGTTAATCTCAGATAAATGGAAAGACTACGAACTGATCGACTGCTCCGGCGGCGAACGCCTTGAGCGGTGGGGCAACGTGATTCTGATCCGCCCCGACCCCCAGGTGATCTGGAAAACACCCCGGGACGATCCGCGCTGGAAAACCGCCCACGCGGTCTACACGCGTTCAAGCACGGGCGGCGGAAGCTGGCAGGTACGCGGGAGCATAGCCGATGTATGGCGCGTGCGCTATGGCGGGCTTGCGTTCAACATAAAGACGACGGGATTCAAGCACACGGGGCTGTTCCCGGAGCAGGCGGTCAACTGGGACAGAACGGCTGCCCTCATCAAAAAATCAAAGCATCCCGTGCGCGTACTGAACCTGTTCGCGTACACGGGCGGCGCGACCATTGCGGCTTTAAAGGCCGGGGCCGAGGTCGTCCACGTGGACGCGGCGAAAGGCATGGTCGCCTGGGCAAGGGAAAACGCGGAGGCCAGCGGCCTCAAGGACAGGCCCGTGCGGTGGCTCGTGGACGACTGCATGAAATTTGTGGAGCGTGAGCTGCGCCGGGGAAACCGCTACGATATTATTATTATGGATCCGCCGTCCTACGGCAGGGGACCGGGCGGCGAGGTGTGGAAGCTGGAGGACGAAATATATTCTTTCGCCGAAAGCTGCGCGGGGCTTTTGTCTGACGACCCGGTCATGTCCCTGATCAATTCGTACACAACGGGGCTTTCGCCGTCGGTCATGAGTTATATTTTAGGCGCGGTTATCGCAGAGAAGCGCGGCGGCGTTGTTGAAAGCGACGAGCTTGGGTTGCCGGTCACGTCGTCGGGGATGGTTTTGCCGTGCGGGGCAAGCGCGGTGTGGAGGAAAGATTAGAGGTCAAAGATGTCTGATTTGAAGCAAAAGCTGATTATTATAACCGGTTCGCCCTGTGCAGGTAAAACTTCTGTGGCGGAAAGCCTTTTTGAGTCGTACGAAAACAGCGCGTATTTCGACGGCGACTGGGCATGGTGCGTCAACCCGTTTTCGATTGCTGACCCGCGATTGCGCAATGGCGACAAAACAATGTCTTTTGCGTTGTCTGCCTACTTAAATTCAAAATTCGACTATGTTATTTTTTCTTCCGTGGTGGTGATAGGCGAAGCCATTCGGGAAGCTGTACTGAAAGATATTACCGCGAAGGATTACACGGTTATCGCTTTCACATTGAAGTGCTCCGAAGAAACGTTGATTAAACGTCATAAAAATCGCGGCGACACTAACGAAGTATCTTTTCAATGGTTAAGAATGAAACCCCATCCCGGTGATTATGTTATCAATACCGACCGCAAAACAATTGCGCAAGTTGTTGATGAAATAAAAAGCATTATTGAATTAGAAGAAAAAAACAGCAAACATACAAGTGCAGGAATCAAAGTTTGAAAAATAAGATTTTTCAAACTTGGGTTTTGTGCTTTTCGGCTATAAGGCAGGCCGAAATTTTGCTTCGCAAAACCGCACAATTCCCCAGAAAGGAGTGGTCATAAGCATGAGTGAAAACATAATCGAATTCAAAAACGTAACCTACGCCTACGACAACGCGGCGGAGGACGGCAATCCTATAGACGCTGATCCCGCCGTGAGCAACATAAGCCTCGCCATAAAGCGCGGCGAATTTGTCGCCGTACTGGGGCACAACGGTTCCGGCAAGTCCACATTGGCCAAGCTGTGCAACGCGATTTTGACGCCGCAGGGGGGTGCGGTCATGTCGGGCGGCTTCGATACGGCGGACGAGTCCCGCGTGCTGGACATCCGCAGAACCGTGGGCATGGTGTTCCAGAATCCCGATAATCAGATCGTCGCCACCGTCGTGGAGGACGATGTGGCTTTCGGGCCGGAGAATCTGGGCGTTGAGCCGCTTGAGATACGCAAGCGCGTGGACGAGGCGCTGACGGCCGTGGGGATGTACGGCTTCCGCCTTTATGAGCCGCACAAGCTTTCCGGCGGGCAGAAGCAGCGCGTTGCCATAGCGGGTGTCATCGCCATGCGCACGGACTGCATCGTGCTGGACGAGCCGACCGCCATGCTTGATCCAAGGGGCAGGCTGGAGGTCATGGACATCATCAAAAAGCTGAACCGCGAGTTGGGGATAACCGTCGTGCTGATCACTCATTTTATGGACGAGGCGGTACAGGCCGGGAGAGTCATCGTGATGGATGAAGGCAGGATCATACTGGACGGTACGCCAAAAGAAGTTTTTGCCCGCAAAGAGACGCTTCGCGGCACGGGGCTGGACATACCGCAGGCGGCGGCTTTCGCGGACAGGCTCAGGGCGGACGGGATACCGCTGCCCGACGGAATACTGACGGCGGAGGAATGCGCAGACGCGATCGCATACGCATACGCATACGCGAACAATTAAAATAAACGATAAAAGGACTACAAAAGAGGCAATGAGCATACTCAAAACAACAAACCTGACCCACCTCTACGGGCAAAAAACCCTGTTCGAGGTGACGGCTGTCAAAAACATCAGCATCGAAATTGAAGAGGGCGAGTTTTTAGGGGTGATCGGGCACACTGGCTCCGGGAAAAGCACGCTCATTCAGCATTTCAACGGGCTGTTAAAGCCTGACTCGGGCAATGTTTATCTCGACGGCAGGGACATCTGGGAGAGCAAGGAGAGCGTCCGAAAGGCGCGTTTCGCAGTGGGACTGTGCTTTCAGTACCCGGAATATCAGCTGTTCGAGGAAACGGTGTACAGGGATATCTCTTTCGGCCCGAAGAACATGGGGCTTGCCGAGGACGAAATCGACCGGCGCGTGCAACGGGCGGCGCGGTTTGTCGGACTCAGGGAGGAACTTCTTTCTAAGTCGCCATTCGACCTGTCCGGCGGCGAAAAACGCCGGGCGGCGATCGCGGGCGTGATGGCCATGGAGCCCCGCGTCCTCATACTGGACGAGCCTACCGCCGGGCTTGACCCGCGCGGCCGCGATACGGTTTTAGGCTTCGTCAAGGAGTACCGGCAGGAGACGGGCGGCACAGTCGTTTTAGTGTCCCACAGCATGGACGACATCGCGCGGCTGGCCACAAGGGCGGTCGTTATGAACCGCTCAGAAATAGCGATGGCCGGCACGGTGGACGAGATATTTTCACGCGGCGGGGAGCTTCTTGAGATGGGGCTGAACGTGCCGCAGGTAACAAGGATATTTCTGGATCTGCGCGGGCGCGGCCTGCCCGTCAGCGCCTCCGTTTACACAAACGAGCAGGGCGAAAAAGAGCTGCTCCGCCTGTTCCAAAAGGGGAATGGGGGTGGCGCGCAGTGATACGTGACATCACCATCGGTCAATATCTGCCCGGCAATTCCCTGATGCACAAAATGGACGCCCGCGTGAAAATCCTGCTTACCGTCACGTTCATCGCCGTGATATTTATCTGCAAAAACTTCTTCGCGCTGGGGCTTATGGCGCTTGTGACGCTTCTGCTGACGGTTCTGTCAAAGGTCCCGCCGCGCATGATGCTCAAAAGCCTCCGGCCCGTTATGATCATACTGCTGTTTACCGCCGTCCTGAACGTGTTCTACACAAAGGACGGAAACGTGCTGTTCTCCTGGTGGAGGATAACGCTGACGGACAAGGGCGTATTCACCGCCGTGTTTATGGCGGTGCGCATCGTGTGCCTGATTGCCGGGAGCTCGCTTTTGACATACACCACAACCCCGACCATGCTGACGGACGCCATTGAGCGCTTGCTGTCGCCGCTGAAAATATTCAAGCTCGAGGTGCATACCCTCGCGATGATGATGACCCTGGCCCTGCGCTTTATCCCGACGCTGACGGAGGAAATCGACCGTATCATGAGCGCGCAGAAGTCCCGCGGCGCGGATCTGGAAAGCGGCGGACTGATCAAAAGGGCGAAAGCGCTTATCCCGATATTGATACCGCTGTTCATATCGGCGTTTCGGCGGGCGTATGAGCTGGCTTTCGCCATGGAATGCCGCTGCTACCACGGCGGCGAGGGCAGAACCCGCATGAAGCAGATGAAAATGCGCCTGCCCGATTTCGTGTCGGCCGCCGGGATGGCCTGTCTGCTGGGCGGCGTGATCTTCGTAAATATTTATTTTAAAGCAGTGATATAAGGCAGCCTCTAAAAACCCGCGCCATTATCTTTGCGCTGCCTTTTTCCGTCCATTCCGCGTATTTATCGGTTAAATAAACAAATTATTCGCCCTCAAAATACGCGAAATGGGCGAAAAAATTCAGCACAAATCTAACGACGGGGGTTTTTAGAGACTGC
>Ga0123353_10000855_pt1 | contig 37005 bp, 45 predicted proteins | sample TergutLab28metaG_3_FD_92763 | JGI IMG/M metagenome (GOLD analysis project Ga0123353, IMG submission 92763) | Labiotermes labralis P3 segment gut microbial communities from Petit-Saut dam, French Guiana - Lab288 P3 | ecosystem: Host-associated > Arthropoda: Insects > Digestive system > Gut ... | reverse complement strand
GACCAGTGACATCCATCGTCAGTTCGATGAAACGATGCGGACCAGGGGAGCATTTGCCGATACCGCGACTATCGGAGAAGATAGTAGTCACGAAAAAGAAAGCCAGTCTTAGGAGAGACCTTATGATCTACACCGCTCGTTACGTCCTACCGATCACCTCATCATATATAGAAGACGGCGCGATCGTGATCGAGGGAGATACCATCATCGATGTGGGGCCGCTCGCCGATATCTTGGCCAAGCACCCCGACCACGAGGTCACCGATCTGGGGTTGAGCGCGATCCTGCCCGGATTCGTCGATTGCCACACGCATCTGGACTACTCGGTCATGCGCGGTCTGGTCGAGGACAGCGCCTATGCCAAGTGGAAATACCACCTCATGCTCGCCGAAGAGCATCTGAGTCGCGAAGACTGGAATGTCTCAGCCAAGCTCGGCGCGCTCGAAGCCGTGACCGCCGGTATCACGACGATCGCCGACATCACCCACAACAAGGGGACGCTTGAAGCGGTCTGCCAAGTCGGTCTGCGTGCGATCATCTATCACGAGGTCGAGACGATGGATAAGAACGCGATAGCCGAAGCGATGGATGCCGTGACTGCCGAGATCGCCGCGTGGAGAGAACTCGCGTGTGAGCGCGTCGAGATCGGCATCGCGCCGCACAGCGTCTACTCATGTCATCCCGAACTGTTTAAGCAGGTCAGTGCATACGCCCAGGACGGAACACCGGTTGCGATCCATCTAGCGGGAAGCAGCGAGGAATACGAATTCGTCAAATACGGCTCATCGCGCCTTGCGACCGAGGTGCGCGATCAATATAACGCAAAGGCGCCGTTCTGGCTTCCCACCGGGGTCAGTCCGGTCCGCTACGTCTTACAATGGGACGTTCTCGATGCGCCCAACGTGCTCGCGGTCCATTGTACCCAGGTCGATGACAACGATATCGAGATACTCACACGCAAAGATGTCGCGATCGCTTACTGCCCGCGTTTCAATGCCAAGCTTGGCATGGGCATCGCTCCGTTGCGTAAATTCCTCGACGCGGGACTGCGCGTCGGCATCGGCACCGACAGTCCGGCAGCCGCCAACGGCATGGACATGTTCGAGGAGCTGCGTACCGATCTGTACCTGCAACGCGCCGCATTCGGCAAAAAGAGCTTCTTTACCGCGGTCGAAGCCCTGCGTATGGCCACACTGGGTGGGGCAGAGGCGCTCCGGCTCGACGACACGGTCGGCTCACTTGAAGCGGGCAAGCAGGCAGATATCATCGCGGTCGACCTCTCGCACTCCGCCCAGGTACCGACCCATGAGCCTGAGAGCGTGATCGTGCACTCGTCGCACCCCAGCGAGGTCACCATGACGATGGTCGCCGGTGAGGTGATCTATGAGGAAGGCAAAGTCGTGCGCGGTGACGGGGACAGGACCAAAGCCGCCGCAGAGAAGATCCGCCTGAAGTTGCGCGACCGAGAGATCAAGCATTAATAAAACTTAATAAAAACGTCATCGTTGAGCCATGCGCCATGAAACTGTAGATACGCCCGGCTCTCGATCGCGTTGACAGCATACCATCTCTCCTGTAGAGTTTACCGTTGCGCCAAAATCCCGAGCACAATTCTGTGTGTTTCGAGCAGGTCCGAACCAGAACCTGAAAAGCGCAGTTGGATATGTTTGAAAGGAAGCATGGATGCCAACCATTAATCAGTTGGTCCGCAAGGGCCGCAAGGCAAGCGTCGAGAAGAGTAAATCACCCGCGCTCAAGGGCAACCCGATGCGTCGCGGTGTCTGTACGCGTGTCTATACCATTACCCCGAAAAAACCGAACTCGGCTCTACGTAAGGTCGCCCGCGTGCGCCTGACCAACGGGCAAGAGGTCACCGCCTATATCCCGGGCATCGGTCACAACCTCCAGGAGCACTCGATCGTGCTTGTGCGTGGTGGTCGTGTTAAGGACCTGCCCGGTGTTCGCTACAAGATCGTTCGTGGCGCGCTGGATGCTGCGAGTGTTTCCGATCGCAAGCAATCACGCAGCCGTTATGGCGCGAAGAAGGAGAGCTAAGATGCCACGTCGTAATGCCCCTGAGCGTCGCGAGATCGTACCAGACGCAAAATACAATAACCGCCTGGTCACGCAGCTGATCAACAAGATATTGTGGGACGGCAAGAAGTCGGTCGCCGAATCGATCGTCTACGGTGCGTTCGACATCGTCGAGCAAAAGACCGGAGAGGACCCGCTCAGCGTCTTCAAGAAGGCGATGGACAACGTCAAGCCTCAGATCGAGGTGCGCCCCAAGCGTGTCGGTGGCTCGACCTACCAGGTCCCCGTCGAGGTCAACGCACGCCGTTCGACCACGCTGGGCATCCGCTGGATCGTCGGTCACTCCCGTGATCGTAAAGAGAACACGATGGCCGAGCGACTCGCCGCCGAGATCATGGATGCCGCCAATGAGACCGGTAACTCCGTTAAAAAGCGTGAAGATGTATTTAGAATGGCCGAAGCGAACCGTGCGTTCTCGCACTATCGCTGGTAAGGGGAGCAGTGGTGAGCAAGTCTTCGCTGGATAAGACACGCAACATCGGCATTATGGCTCACATCGACGCGGGTAAGACCACGACGACCGAGCGCATCCTGTACTACACCGGCAAGTCGCACAAGATCGGTGAGGTGCATGAGGGAGAAGCCACCATGGACTGGATGGTCCAGGAGCAGGAGCGTGGTATCACCATCACTTCTGCGGCGACGACATGCTTTTGGCACGACTATCGCATCCAGATAATCGATACCCCCGGTCACGTCGACTTCACTGTCGAGGTGGAGCGCTCCTTGCGCGTGCTCGACGGCGCCGTCGCGGTGTTCTGCGCGGTCGGCGGAGTCCAGCCCCAGTCTGAGACGGTCTGGCATCAAGCGCAGAACTACAATGTCCCCCGCTTGGCATTCGTCAACAAGATGGATCGTACCGGTGCGGACTTTGACAACGTCATCGACATGATGAAGGATCGCCTCAAGGCCAACGCGGTACCCATTCAGCTCCCCATTGGATCTGAGGAGAACTTCACCGGTATCGTCGATCTGGTCGAGATGAACGCGGTGTTCTTCTCCGATGACGACAAGAATGAGAATCCCACCGTCGGGGAGATCCCCGATGAGTATAAAGAGGCGGCTGCCGAGGCACGCCACCTCGTCATCGAGGCCGCGGCAGATGCCGATGACGACCTCATGATGCAATACCTCGAAGATGAGGAGTCGATCACCGTCGAGCAGCTCAAACAAGGACTGCGCGCGGCGACGATCGCCTGCATGATGACCCCGGTCATCTGCGGTAGCGCCTTTAAGAACAAGGGAGTGCAGCAGATGCTCGACTCGGTCATCGATTACCTGCCGAGCCCGCTCGATGTACCGCCGATCCGCGGTATCGACGTCAAGACAGGCGAAGAGGTCGAGCGCAGGAGCGATCCGGCTGAGCCGTTCGCAGCGCTCGCATTCAAGGTCATGACCGATCCCTTTGTAGGGCGGCTGACGTATTTCCGTGTCTACTCGGGCACCTTGGATAGCGGTAGCTACGTACTCAATTCGACCAAGGACAACAAAGAGCGTATCGGGCGTCTGCTCCAGATGCATGCCAACTCGCGTCAGGACATCGAAAAATGCAGCGCCGGTGACATCGTCGCTGCGGTCGGGCTCAAGAACACCACGACCGGAGATACGCTGTGCTCAGAGAAGGACGCGGTCATCCTTGAGTCGATGGTCTTTCCCGATCCCGTTATCGATATCGCCATCGAGCCCAAGACCAAGGCAGAGCAGGAGAAGCTCTCGGTCGCTCTGGCACGTCTGGCAGAAGAAGATCCGACCTTCAAGGTACATACCGACCAGGAGACCGGTCAGACCATTATCGCCGGTATGGGTGAGCTGCATCTCGAGGTCATCGTCGACCGCCTGCTTCGTGAGTTCAAGGTCGAGGCGAACATCGGCAAACCGCAGGTCGCCTATCGTGAGACCGCCGGTGGACGCGTCGATAACGTCGACATGAAATTCGCGCGCCAAAGTGGCGGTCGCGGTCAATACGGTCACGTCATCATCAATCTGATCCCGCTCGAGCCCGGCGAAGGCTATGAGTTCGAGAGCAAGATCGTCGGTGGCGCGATTCCCAAGGAATACATCAATCCGGTCGACCGCGGCATCCAGGAGGCGTTGACCTCCGGCGTGATGAGCGGTTTTCCGACCGTGGACGTCAGAATCGAGCTCGTCGATGGATCCTATCACGAGGTCGACTCGAGCGAAGTCGCGTTCAAGATCGCCGGTTCGATGGCGGTCAAAGAAGCGCTCAGACGCTCGAACCCCAAGCTTCTCGAGCCGATCATGGACGTAGAAGTCGTGACCCCCGAAGATTACCTCGGCGACGTGATGGGCGATATCAGCTCTCGTCGCGGGCATATCGCGGGTACCGAGGATCGCGGCGGTGTCAAAGTCGTCACCGCGCAAGTTCCGCTCTCAGAGATGTTCGGTTATTCGACCGACCTGCGCAGCAAAACGCAGGGGCGCGCGGTCTACACCATGCATTTTGGCGCATACCGACCGGTCCCGAAGTCGGTGGCGGAAGAGATCGCCGCAAAAATGGGGATCGCAAGCACGTAGAAGGAGTGATCGCGCCATATCGGATCGATCGCATCACAGTGGTCAACGAAAGACGATGACGTTAGAGAAGAGAAGTAGTTACTCAAAGGAGATGGAACGTGGCAGCAAACCAAAAGATTAGGATTCGCCTCCAAGGATACGATCACGAGGTCGTTGATCTGAGCGCAAAGAAGATCGTCGACACTGCTCTGAAAACGGGCGCACATGTGACCGGTCCGGTGCCGCTCCCCACTTCTCGTAATCTGTACTGCGTGATCCGTGGTCCGCACGTGAACAAGGACAGTCGTGAACAATTCGAGATCCGCACGCACAAGCGTCTGATCGACATCACCAAGCTGGGGGAGAAGACCGCCGATTCACTTCGTCGGCTCGACCTGCCGGCCGGCGTTGAGATCGACATCAAGGCGTAGTCGGATAGATATAGTCGAGGAAGTGGTCCGCTGAGGACGGCGCGAGAGGCGTGCCGGAGGGCTTACGACCACCTAAGGAGAGGGACTGATGGAGCTATTAGGAAAGAAGATCGGGATGACCCAGGTCTGGAGTGATGAGGGAGATCTCATTCCGGTCACGGTCATTCAAGCAGGACCGTGTGTCGTCACGCAGGTCAAGACCAAGGACACCGACGGCTATGATGCCGTGCAGATCGGATTTGTTCCGCTTGCCGAGCACAAGGTCAATAAACCGATGAAAGGCCACTTCGATAAAGCCGGCACCGATGCGTTCACGCATCTTGCCGAGATCCGTCTCGACGAGCCGACCGAGAAGGCCTGTGGAGATGAACTCACCGTCGCCGACTTTGCCGAGGTCAAGAATGTCAGCGTGTCCGGCGTGAGCAAGGGTAAGGGTTTTGCCGGCGTCATCAAGCGTCACAACTTCAGCGGTGGACGCGCGACGCACGGTTCGCACTTCCATCGCGCTCCCGGATCGATCGGACAGGCTGCAACTCCCGCAAAAGTATTCAAGGGCCAGAAAATGCCCGGTCGTATGGGTAATGACACGGTAACTGTCCGTAATCTCGACGTGGTCAAAGTCGACGCTGAGCAGAATCTTCTGCTCGTCAAGGGCGCAGTCCCTGGCGGTAAAGGCGCGCTTCTGACCATCAAGGCTTAAGGGCAGGAGGAGACGTAATGACTAGTTTGAAGACATTCGATATGGCGGGCGCCAAGAAGACCGCGGTCAAAGGCAACCCCGACATCTATGGCATCGAGCCTAATACGTATGCAATGCACACCGTAGTGCGCAGCCAGCTGGCCGCACAACGGAGCGGAACGCATTCGACCAAGACCCGCGGCATGGTCCGCGGTGGTGGCGCCAAACCGTGGCGTCAGAAAGGGACCGGTCGTGCGCGCCAAGGTACCATCCGCGCGCCCCAGTGGTCTGGCGGTGGTGTCGTTTTCGGCCCCAGTCCGCGCAGCTACGCGTTCAAGGTCCCCAATAAAGTGGTCAAACTCGCGATGCGCAGCGCGCTGTCGGCCAAAGTCGCCGATGAGCAACTGATCGTCGTCAACAAATTCGACTTCAAGAAACCTTCGGCCAAGGCAGGCGCGAAAATGCTGTCCGAGCTCGGTCTGGAGGGCAAGAAGGTCACCGTCGTCGTCGGTAACGAGGATGACAACGCGTACCTGAGCTTGCGCAACATCGATCGGGTGCGCGTCATCTTCGCGTTCGAGGTCAATACCTACGACCTGATCGATAACAAGATGCTCGTTCTGTGCAAGGAAGCGGTTACCTTTATCGAGGAGGTGCTGGGATAGTGAGAGATCCTCGACAGATAATCATCCGCCCCATCGTGTCGGAGAAATCCGTGGCGGCGATGGAAGACCTCAACACCTACACGTTCGAGGTCCACAAGGACGCGACCAAACCGCAGATCGCGCGCGCGATCGAAGAGATCTTCGATGTGAAGGTCGTCAAGGTCAACACGATGAACGTTGCGGGCAAGCCGCGCCGCGTTCGCTATGCATTGGGAAAGACGAAGAGCTGGAAGAAAGCGCTTGTCACGCTCGCCGAGGGTGACAAGATCGATATCTTCCCGACGGTATAAAGCGAGGTTAGGATGGCTGTAAAAAAATATAAGCCCACTTCTCCCGGTCGCCGTGGGATGAGCGTCTCGGATTTTTCCGAGATCACCTCGACGACACCTGAGAAGTCACTGCTTGCACCGCTCCATAAAAAGGGTGGACGCAACAACATGGGTCGCATAACGGTGCGCCACCAAGGGGGCGGACACAAGCGTCGGTATCGCGTCATCGATTTCAAGCGCAAGAAGGACGGGATCCCCGCCAAGGTCGCCACGATCGAGTACGATCCGAACCGTAATGCGCGTATCGCGCTGCTGCACTACGCCGATGGTGAGAAGCGCTATATCCTCGCCCCGAAAGGTCTCGAGGTCGGACAGACCGTGACCAGCGGCGAGGGAAGCGACATCAAACCCGGTTGCGCGCTCAAGCTCAAGGACATCCCGGTCGGTACCGTCATTCATGCGGTCGAGCTCGAGCCCGGTCGTGGTGCCGCATTGGCACGCAGCGCCGGTACCTCGATCCAGCTGATGGGTAAGGAAGGCAAGTACGCCATCTTGCGTATGCCGTCCTCCGAGATGCGTCGCGTGCTCATCGAGTGCCGCGCCACCGTCGGTGAGGTCGGCAACGCCGATCACTCCAACATCAACTGGGGCAAGGCCGGTCGTATGCGCCACAAGGGCGTGCGTCCGACCGTACGCGGTACCGTCATGAACCCGGTCGACCACCCCCATGGTGGTGGTGAGGGTAAGAACAAGTCCGCCGGACGTCATCCGGTGACCCCGTGGGGTGTTCCTACCAAGGGGCATCGTACTCGTCAAAAGAACAAGTCGACCGATCGTCTGATCATCAGACGTCGCAAGAAATAGTCGGAAAGGAAGTAGCGGTGAGTAGAAGTTTGAAAAAAGGACCATTTGTCGAACCTCGGTTGCTGACTCGCATTCAGAAGATGAATGATGAGGGCAAAAAGGACGTCATCAAAACATGGTCACGCGCCTCAACTATCTTTCCGGAGATGGTCGGACACACGATCGCGGTCCACGACGGCCGCAAGCACGTTCCCGTATATATCACCGAGTCGATGGTAGGTCACAAGCTGGGCGAGTTCAGCCCGACGCGTACCTATCGTGGCCACAACAAGTAGGAGAGGGAGTAAGGTAATGCAAGCTAAAGCAGTAGCTCGTTTTCAGCGCGTTGCGCCACGCAAAGCACGCCTTGTTGCCGATCTTATTCGTGGCAAGTCGGTCGATGAGGCACGCCAGATCCTGCAGTTTTCTGATCGCGCGGCCGCTGAGATCGTCCTAAAGGCTCTCAACAGTGCGGTAGCCAACGCGGAGTATACGAACCAGACTCAACCTGAGGATCTCTACGTCAGTGAGATCTATGTCGACGATGGTCCGACGCTCAAGAGGATCCGTCCTCGCGCGCAGGGTCGTGCATTTCGCATTCGTAAGCGTACCAGCCACATCACGGTGGTTGTCGGGACCAAGGAGTAGGTATGGGTCAAAAAGTCTGTCCAATAGGTTTTCGTCTGGGAATCACCGAGCCGCATCGCTCGACGTGGTTCGGCGGCAAAGATTATGCGGCGACACTCGCAAACGACATCAAGTTGCGCGAGTTTCTGGCCACGCGCCTCGAGCGCGCGGCGGTCTCCAAGGTCTTTATCGAACGCAAGGGTGAGAAGGCGTATATCAACATACACACCGCTCGTCCCGGTATCGTGATCGGTAAAGGTGGCTCGGAGATCGATATCCTGCGCAAGGAGATCGCTGAGATCACCGGAGGTCCGGTCGATGTGAAGATCACCGAGATCGTACGCCCCGAACTCGACGCGACGCTCGTGGCCCAATCGATCGCCGACCAGCTCGTCGGCAGAGTGGCGTTTCGTCGCGCGATGCGCAAAGCGGTCACGACCGCCATGAAGAGTGGCGCGCTCGGTATCCGTGTGCAGTGCGCCGGACGTCTCGGTGGCGCAGAAATGTCACGCCGCGAGTGGTATCGCGAAGGTCGCGTGCCGCTTCACACGCTGCGTGCTTGTATCGATTATGGAACGGCCCGCGCGCAGACCGCGATGGGCATTATCGGAGTAAAAGTTTGGATTTACCACGGTGAGGTGCTGCCCGGACAGCCACCACTTACCCCTGCGTTAGAAGGCGTTCGCGCGCCACGCGGCGGAAACCGTCGAGGTAATAGAGGCGGGAGGTCGTAAGTACAATGTTGATGCCAAAGCGCGTTAAGCACCGTAAGGTGCAGCGAGGCTCTATGAAAGGTCGCGCGAAAGGTGGCACGAAGGTCAGTTTCGGTGAGTATGGACTCCAAACTCTCGAAAAAGGCTGGATCACCAATCGTCAGATCGAGGCTGCCCGTGTTGCGATGACTCGCCACATGAAGCGTGGTGGTCAGGTCTGGATCACTATCTTTCCCGATAAGCCCGTGACGCAAAAACCAGCAGAGACCCGGATGGGTTCCGGTAAAGGTAACCCCGAGAAATGGGTCGCCGTCGTCAAACCCGGTCGCGTGATGTTCGAAGTGGCCGGAGTCGACGAAGAGGTAGCCAAAGAGGCGCTCAGGCTCGCCTCGCACAAGTTGCCCGTGAAGACGAAGTTCCTCAAACGAGAGACACCGATGCCCGAAGGATTCGTGGTCAAGGACTCCTACAAGGGAGAGGCGGATCTGACCGCCGGCCTGGCCGAGCCCGAGGCAGAGGTCGAGGTACTCTCAGAACAAGACAATGTCAGTGACGATGAAGTAAAGGAGGCGTAGCAGATGAAAGCTAAAGAGATCCACACTTTAGGCGACAGCGATCTTGAAAAAGAACTCGCGAATGCCCGTGAAGAGCTTTTCAACTTGCGCTTCCGTCTTGCGACCGGTCAAGTAGATGACACGAGCAAGATCAGCCAGGTAAAGAGAACGATCGCGCGTCTGCTCACCGAGATCCGTATGCGTGAGATCACCGCTGCAAATGCGAAATCCACGGAGGAGGCGCCTGTTCATGGCTAATGCACAAGAGGTACAAGAGCGCAATCAGCGCAAGACCTATACCGGTGTCGTCATCAGCGACTCCGGCGACAAATCGATCGTGATCCGAGTCGATGCGCGCAAGAAGCATCCGCTCTACGGAAAGATGATCACCTCGTCGACGAAGCTTCATGTCCATGATGAGAACAACGAAGCGGGCGTCGGCGATACGGTGACGGTCATGGCGACCCGTCCGCTCTCCAAGATGAAGCGGTGGCGTCTGATCGAGATCATCGAGAAGGCTAAGTAAGGGGTAGACGATGATCCAGGCAGAAACCAGACTCAAAGTTGCCGATAACAGCGGTGCGCGCAAGCTCGCTGTCATCAAGGTGCTCGGTGGCTCGAAACGTCGCTATGCACGCGTCGGCGACATCATCGTGTGCTCGGTCAAGGAAGCGACGCCCAACGCGGCGATCAAGAAGGGCGAGATCGTCCAAGCGGTCGTGGTGCGTTGTGTCAAAGAGGTCCGTCGCAACGATGGCAGCTATATCAAATTCGACGATAATGCCGCGGTCGTGATCGATCCGGCGACCGGCGCTCCCCGCGGGACGCGTATTTTTGGACCGGTAGCGAGAGAGTTGCGCGACAAGAAGTACATGAAAATTGTCTCGCTGGCTCCCGAAGTACTGTAGGAGAAGAGAGTAATGGCCAAATTCAGAATCAAAAAGGGTGATCACGTAGTCGTTATCGCCGGCAAGGACAAGGGGAAGAAATCGCGCGTGTTGCGCGCCTATCCCCAGTCCGAGCGTGTCATCTGCGAGCATGTGGCGGTCGCCAAGAAGGCGATGCGTCCGACCCAAGATAATCCGCAAGGCGGATTTCAGGAGCGCGAGATGCCGATCCATATCAGCACGGTGATGCTCGAGTGCCCGAAATGTCATAAGCCGACGCGCGTAGGTATCAAGCGTGTCGACGGTAACCGCGTCCGCGTCTGCAAGCAGTGCGGCAAAGATATCGATTAGGAAGGGATGCGCAATGACCCCCCGACTAAAAGAAAAATATATGAACGAGGTCGCTCCCAAGATCAAGGACGAGCTCGGTCTGGACAATGTCATGCAGATCCCCCGCCTGGAGAAGATCGTGGTCAATATGGGTGTCGGCGAAGCCGCCTCGGACTCCAAGCAGCTCGATGGTGCGACCGAGGATCTGCGCACGATCACCGGTCAGCAACCGATGATCACTAAGGCGCGCAAGTCGATCGCGGGATTCAAAATCCGCGCCGGCATGCCGATCGGAGCCAAAGTCACCCTGCGTGGCGATCGCATGTGGGAGTTCTTCGACAGATTGCTCTCGACCGCCATCCCGCGTATCCGCGACTTTCGCGGTCTGCCGCTGAGCAGTTTCGACGGGCGCGGCAACTACAGCCTCGGACTCGATGAGCAACTGATCTTTCCCGAGGTCGACTACGACAAGATCGATCGCACGCGTGGCATGGATGTCACGATCGTGACCACCGCGCCCGATGACGAGAGCGCACGAGCACTTTTAGCGGGATTCGGTTTCCCGTTCAAAGATAAATAGGAAAGGTGTAGAGGTAGCAGCATGGCGAAAAAATCTCTCATAGCGAAAGCAAAGCGGGAACCCAAGTATTCGACACGCGCCTACAGCCGTTGTAACAGATGCGGTCGTCCGCGTTCGGTGTACCGTCAGTTCGGTGTCTGCCGTATCTGCTTGCGCGATATGGCAAATCGTGGCGAACTTCCCGGTGTCCGCAAGGCGAGCTGGTAGGAATACGGATCGATCGCACCTGACAGGAGCGGTCGTGATGCAGCGATTACAAGAAGAAGATGAATGGTCAAGCAAGAGAAAGCGAACGTAGAGGAAACAAATTATGTCAATGAATGATCCTATCGCAGATATGCTCACACGCATTCGCAATGCGAACAGAGCGGCTCTGCCCCAGTGCTCGATGCCGACCAGCAAAAAGCTCGAGGCGATCGCAAAGATCCTTCTTGAAGAGGGATACATCTCGGATTGGCGAGTCGATAAGGCCAAGCCGGTCGATCAACTCGTCATCACACTCAAATACGGCGATAAGCGCGAGCGTACCATCACCGGTATCGATCGCATCTCGAAACCGGGTCTGCGTCGCTACGTAAAGGCGACCGAGATCCCTCGCGTACTCGGAGGTCTGGGTATCGCGATCATTTCGACTTCAAGCGGCATCATGAGCGATCACGATGCCCGTGTCAAAGGAGTGGGCGGCGAAGTGCTTGCCCATGTGTGGTAGGAAAGGAACGGCAAAGCGATGTCACGTATTGGAAAAATGCCTATTCCCGTCCCCTCGGGCGTTGAGGTGACCATCGAGGGTACCCATGTTACGGTGAAGGGGCCGAAGGGAGAGCTCTCTCAAGAGATCTCGCCTTTGATCACGGTCACCCAAGAGGATAACGAGATCATCGTTACCCGCGCAGATGACGGGCGTGAGTCGCGCAGTCAGCATGGTCTTGCTCGCACGTTGATCAACAACATGGTCGTCGGTGTGAGCGAAGGGTATGAGAAAAAGCTCGAGATCGTCGGTGTCGGTTACCGCGCGACGTTGAAGGGCTCGGATATCGAGCTCGCGCTGGGTTTCTCTCATCCGGTGCATATCAAGGCTGAGGAGGGCATCACATTCGAAGTCCCCACGCAGACACAGATCACGATCAAAGGTATCGACAAGCAACAGGTCGGTCAGGTGGCTGCTGATATCCGCAAGTGGCGCAAACCCGAACCTTACAAAGGCAAAGGTATCCGCTATGAAGGTGAATATGTCAGACGTAAGCTGGGTAAGGCCGCTAAGTAGCGCGCCGGATCAGCGATGGTCTTTTAATAGGAAAAGAAAGGGTTCACGTAAATGTCGAATACAAAGAAGAAGAGTGCCGGGCTGAAGCGTCGCCAGACGCGGGTGCGCTCTAAGATCAGTGGGACCGCAGCGACCCCGCGTCTTCGGGTTACGCGTTCCAATGCACATATCGCGGCTCAGCTCATCGATGACATCAATGGGCATACGCTGGCCGCTGCAAGCACCAAGGAGCCGGGCATCCTGAAAAAGGATGGGATCGGCAGCAACAAGGAAGCCGCGAAGCTGGTAGGCGAGGCTCTCGGAAAACGCGCGATCGATGCGGGGATCACCGACGTGGTGTTCGACCGCGGCGGTCGCATCTATCACGGTCGAGTTCAAGCTTTAGCGGACGGCGCGCGCAGCGCCGGCCTGAAGTTCTAGGAGGTAGTGATGGCTCGCAATGTAGCACCGGTTTCGGAGCTTCAGGAAAAAGTAGTGTATATCAACCGCGTCTCGAAGGTCGTGAAGGGTGGACGTCGCTTCTCGCTGTCCGCACTCGTGGTCGTCGGCGATCGTGAAGGTCGCATCGGTATCGGTATGGGTAAAAGCTCCGAGGTACCCAATGCGATCAAGAAGGCGATCGATGACGCGAAGAAGAATATGTTCACCGTTCCGGTGATCAACGGCACGCTCCCCCATGAGACGGTCGGAGAGTTCGGCGCCGCGCGCGTGGTCCTCAAACCTGCTGCTCCCGGTTGCGGAGTCATCGCCGGTGGTCCGGCTCGTGCGGTCCTCGAGCTGGCGGGCTACACCGATGTGCTGACCAAATCACTCGGCTCATCCAACCCGGTCAACGTCGTCAAGGCGACCGCCGAGGGACTGAGGAGCATGCAATTCTCTAAGGATGTTGCGCGTCGTCGTGGAAAGACGATCGAAGAGCTCTTCCGCATCAAACCGGCAGAAGCGGTCAAGACGACCGAAGCGGTGACCGCTGCAGACGGCATCGACACGGTCGAGACTGCAGACGAGACGGTCTGGGTCCCGGTCGACGAAGTGCCCCGCGCGGTAGAGCCGGTCGAGGAGACCGTGGTCGTCGCTAAAGTTGAGCCTGAAGCGCCGGCGGTAAGCGTCGAGGAGGTCTAGACAGATAATGGCAAAGAAGCAACTGAAAATAACGCAGATCAAAAGCCCGATCGGAAAAAAGAAGGACCAAGGGGCGACGTTGCGTGCGCTCGGCCTTCGCAAGATCCGTCAAAGCGTGATCCAAGACGATACTCCGGTCATTCGCGGTATGGTCTTCAAAGTGAAGCATCTCGTAGAGGTTGAAGAGGTCTAATTATGGAATTGCACGATTTATCACCCGCTCCCGGCTCCACCAAGAAGCGCAAGCGCGTCGGTCGTGGACACGGTTCAGGTCTGGGTAAGACATCCGGTCGCGGTCAGGACGGTCAAGCGTCACGCGCCGGCGGTACCAAGGGTCCCGGATTCGAGGGTGGACAGCTTCCGCTGTACATGCGTCTTCCGAAGTTGGGTGGCTTTACCAACCGTAATCGCCAAGAATATGCCATCGTCAACGTTGGCAGGCTCGACGAAGTATTCGAGTCAGGTGATGAGATCACCGCTGATGTGTTGGCCGAAAAAGGTATCATCAAGTCGGCGGTCAAGTTACCGGTCAAGGTGTTGGGAGCCGGAGATCTGAGTAAGGATCTGACGGTCAAGGTCGATAAGGTCTCCGCGTCAGCCAAAGAAAAGATCGAAAAAGCAGGAGGGACGGTCGAGTAACCGTGTTTAGTGCTATCGCCAATGCATTCAGGGTCCCCGATCTTCGTAAAAAGATCCTGTTCACCCTTGCCATTCTGGTCCTCTATCGTATCGGTGCACACATTCCGGTCCCCGGAGTGGACGCCGCTGCTATACAGGCAACACTCGAAAACTTACCGGCACTCGGTATGCTCAATCTGTTCAGTGGTGATGCGCTTGCGCGCATGAGTGTGTTCAGTCTGGGTGTCATGCCCTACATTACTGCGGGCATTATCATGCAACTGCTCCAAGCCGCCATTCCGGCGCTTGAGGCGCTCTCCAAAGAGGGCGAGTCCGGGCAGCGCAAGATCACGCAGTACACACGTTATCTGACGATCGGTATCGCGACCATCGAAGCGGTCGGCTTCATCGGTACGGTCTTCTCGGGTGCGGTCGCGATGAGTACATTGCCTCGTTGGATCACCGTCGGCGTCATCATCATCACGTTGGTCGCCGGTACGTCGCTGATCATGTGGCTTGCCGAGCTTATCACCCAGCGTGGTATCGGTAACGGTATGTCGCTGCTCATCTTCGTCGGTATCGTGTCACGTTTTCCCACCGCTCTCGCTCAGGCGCTCATGTCGGGCACCGGTGCGTGGAGCTATGTCCTCACTGCGATAATCATCGCGTCGATCCTGCTCGTCATCATGGCGGTCATCTACATCGATCGCGGTCAGCGTCGTATTCCGGTCAACTACGCGAAACGAGTCGTCGGACGCCGTGTCATGGGTGGTTCGAGCACTTACATCCCGCTGAAGGTAAACGGCGCGAACGTAGTCCCGATCATCTTCGCGAGCGCGTTCCTCTCGATACCATCTCAGCTTGCGCTGCTGATCAAGGCTGAGTGGTTCCAGAACTTCGCGAACGCGGTGGCACAAGGTCCTATCAACTGGATCTTGACGTTCATCCTGATCGTGTTTTTCAGTTATTTCTACACTGCGTTGGTATTCAACCCCATCGATCTTGCCGATAATCTTCGTCAGCAGGGTGGGTTCATCCCCGGTGTGCGCCCCGGTGGCCAGACCATCAAGTACATCGAGACGGTCATGAACCGTATCGTTCTGCCCGGCGCGTTGTTCCTCGGTATCATCGCGATCGGTACGTCGGTATTGTTCGCGGCGACGAACAATCCGTTGATCATGCAGTTCGGCGGAACGTCGATCTTGATCATGGTCGGTGTCGCGCTCGAGACGATGACTCAGATCGAGTCGCAGCTCAAGATGCGTCACTACGACGGCTTTTTCAAGTGAGACAGTAGGGGCGGTTCCTTTCGTCCCATTAAGCTCAAGCGCACGTGTGCCGAGAAGGGTGAACCTTCTTGGCACACTTTCTTTTGAATGGAGTGAGACGAAAGGAACCGACCCTACTGTCTCGCTCTCCGGTGCCGTTTATACAACGTGTGTGAACGATTCGGGTTTGTTTGCTACCATTGAGTTGTCAATGAATGGTCATTGAACTGTTCTCAGTGACCGTTATGTGGGGAGAAGGGAAGTGGACATGAAACGTGTTGCTCTTCTTTTAGGGGTGACCACTGCGTTCATGCTTGTGTGCGCCCCTGCGTTCGCGGTCACTCCCGTCTCAAATCCCACTGAGCTGCGCGCTGCATTGGTCAACGGTGCGCGGATCGAGCTGACCGATGACATCGAGCTCGACTATCAGCTCCTTGTCAAGGATCTGAGCAATGTGGTCATCGATGGAGATGACCACAAGATCACCGCTTCTGCAGATTTCGAAGTGGGTGCACGCTCCGGCATCAACAACCCATGCCAGCTCATCTCTGTCGTTAACAGCGAGGTCACTTTCACGCATGTCCAACTCTTGGGAGGATCGAAGAACTCCCATATACTGAACGTGTCCTCTTCGACTCCTGCGGTGGGTGCAAGCAGCGTCACCCTCTCAAATGTCATTCTCGACCGCTCGCAAGCGAGTGCTGCGATCGGGGGAGCTCCGTTGGTGATCAACGCTTCCCAGGTGGTCGTCAAGAACAATCTCAACGTGGTAAGTGAGGATCCTTACCTCAGCACGTGGTACGGCATCGGGATCAGCTCCAGGGGAGGCGATCTTCCCACCGGCCTCACATTCGCCGCTGATGCGAGCACAAGTGTCGCGTGGACCCTCGGTGGCGACATCGAGCGGATCGTTGATGCTGACGCATCGATATCTTCTGTCATCAACCCTGATTTCGGCGGTGTCACGCCGGGCCCTGAAGGACACTTCGGTCCAGAGATCCCGGCTACGACCGTAACGGTCGAGCAGACCGCACTCTCAATGTATGTGGGGGAGAACGTGACAGTCGGCGTGAGCGTTCTTCCAGAAAACACAAGCTTTCCCCAACCGAGTTACAGCTCGAACGACGCTGCGATCGCATCGGTCGACGATGAAGGTCATATCACCGCATTCGCTCCCGGATCGACCATGGTACACATGACGGTCGGGAAGCATCACCTTGCAATCAACGTCGATGTCATGGAGCCCGCGACCCTCACGCTCGACCCGATGAACGGTGATCCGGTCAAAACGATCACCGTACCTGTCGGCAAGACGCTCGAATGGCTCGACCCCTCAGCGATCGCCGTGAGCGAGAAACCGGGTCATACCCTCATGGGATGGTGGACCGCACCAAAGAGCGGGGTCCTTTGGGATTGGGCCCACGACGTCGTGGTCGGCAACATGACGCTCTACGCCCATTGGGTCTCACAAACACCGGGGACGCAGCCGACCATACCGCCGACCGGTGACGAGATCGAGATCGACCCGTGGATCTGGGTAGTGCTCGGACTGGGAATCGCAGCGATGCTCGCTGCAATCGCGTATTGGTGGTGGAACCGCCGCAATGACGTCGAGGAAGTGGCAGGATACGACGCGGAGTACATCGAAGAGGTCATCGACGAGACCTTCGATGAGATGGTCGAGGATGAAGAGGACTTCTTCGATATCGAGTTGATCTAGATCCCTTACGCTTAATATTTCGGAGGCGTGTTGCGATACATGGCGCGCCTCTTTATGCGTGACAAGGATATTCCCACAAATTTTTCTCGTTCATTTCTCCCACAACAAACACAAGTAGCGGTATCCTAATAAATTAACAACAAATCTGCGAGCACACACGCGCACACATACGCGTAGGTAGGGGGAATGATTATGGCAGCTCAGATTATTGTTTCCGAGACGTATTGTAAAGGCTGCGGTCTCTGCGTCGAAGTATGCCCTCAAAAGATCATGAAACTCGACGAGGATACTCTCTCTGCAAAGGGGTATCATCCGGCGATGTGTTCGGATCCTGATGAGTGCACCGTATGCCTATCCTGTGCGACGATCTGTCCTGATGTCGCTATCACGGTAGTAAAGACAGATGTGACCTAGGGAAGCATCTGCTTTGCATGGGTCCACGAATGAAAAACATATACATCGACCAGAGATGTGACTAAGGAGAAATCATGGCTGACAAAGTATTGATGAAAGGCAATGAAGCTTTGGCTGAAGCCGCTCTGCGCGCCGGTTGCGAAGCGTTCTTCGGGTACCCGATCACTCCGCAGACCGAACTAGCGGCCTACATGGCCAAGCGAATGCCCAAAGAGGGCGGTGTCTATCTGCAAGCTGAAAGTGAGATCGGCGCGATCAATATGGTCTATGGCGCGGCGGGTGCCGGCGCGCGCTGTATGACCTCGACCTCAAGCCCCGGTATGTCGCTCAAATCCGAGGGTATCAGCTATATCGCCGGAGCCGACCTTCCCGCGGTCATCGTCAACGTGATGCGTGGCGGTCCCGGACTCGGCGGTATCCAGCCCTCGCAAGCCGACTACTGGCAGGCGACGCGCGCGACCGGTCATGGAGACTTCCATCCGATCGTGCTCGCTCCCTCGACCGTCCAAGAGATGGCAAGCTCGATCCACGAAGCGTTCGAGCTGGCTGATGAGTATCGCACTCCGGTCATCGTTCTGATCGACGGTATGCTCGGTCAGATGATGGAGCCCGTCGAGCTCCCCGAGAAAAAAGAGACGAAGAAAGACAAGCCGTGGGCGGTCACCGGACATGGTGGCAAGCGTGCGCAGAACGTCATCAACTCACTTAATCTGGACACTCCGGGTCTCGAGCGCATGAACTTCGAGCGTTTCGAGCGCTACGAGAAGATCAAGGAGAATGAGCAGCAGGCCGAGACCTATATGACCGAGGACGCCGATATCATCATCGTCGCATTCGGCGCATGCGCCCGTGTTTCACGTACCGCAGTCGATAAAGCGCGCGAAGCCGGCATCAAGGTCGGGCTGATCCGTCCGATCACACTCGTCCCGTTCACGTCAGACGCGATCGAAGAAGTCGTCGACCAAGCGAAAGCGTTCTTGACCGTCGAGATGAACATGGGCCAGATGGTCGAAGATGTCTGCCTCGTCGTCGCCGGGCGTGCTCCGGTCGAGTTCTTCGGACACACCGGTGGTATCATCCCGACACCGAACGAGGTCCTTGAGCAAGTTGAAAAGCTCAACGCTGAGAAAGGCGGTGATGCATAATGGCTCAGACGGTATTCGAACGTCCCAAATCATTAAGCGACAAACCGTTCACCTATTGTCCCGGTTGCACCCATGGAATCGCACATCGACTGATCGCTGAGACTCTTGATGAGCTCGATCTGGCGGATCGCGCGATCGGTATCGCGCCGGTCGGTTGCTCGGTACTTGCCTACGAGTTCTTCAACACCGATATGTTGCAGGCGGCGCACGGACGCGCGCCGGCGGTCGCGACCGCGGTCAAGCGCGTACATCCTGATGCAATCGTCTTCACCTATCAGGGAGATGGCGACCTGGCAAGCATCGGTACCGCCGAGACGGTGCATGCCGCGACCCGCGGCGAGAACATCGTCGTCATATTCATCAACAACGCGATCTATGGCATGACCGGCGGTCAGATGGCACCGACCTCGCTTCCCGGTCAGATCACACAGACATCACCGACCGGTCGTGATGTCGAGACCCAAGGTTATCCGATCCGGATGGTCGAGATGCTCTCGACGCTCGATGGGGTCGCGCTCGCTCAACGGGTCTCGCTCGACACACCAAAGCACGTACGTGAGGCAAAGCGCGCGATCAAAAAGGCGTTCCAAAACCAGATCGACGGCAAGGGATACAGCATCATCGAGGTCATGAGTACCTGCCCCACCAACTGGGGGCTTTCAGGACCCGGAGCGATCGAATGGCTCCAAGAGAATCTGCTCCCCTATTACCCCTTGGGCGTGTACAAAGATGTAAGCACGAACGGGGACACCGTAGTGGAAAGCGAGGTGTAGAGTCATGTCAAAGGTATATAACCTTCTTCTTGCCGGCTTCGGTGGTCAAGGGGTGCTCTTCGCCGCGAAACTGCTCAGCTATGGTGGTCTGATCGAAGGACGCGAGGTATCATGGCTTCCCAGTTACGGTCCCGAGATGCGCGGAGGTACCGCTAACTGCAGCGTTGTGCTCTCAGAGGAGCCGATCGGCTCGCCGCTCGTGCTCGAGCCCGATGTCCTGCTCGCCATGAACCAACCCTCCTATGACAAATTCAAGGACGACGTGGTCGAAGGTGGCGTCATCATCGTCGATCAGATGCTGGTGCCCGATGTGCAGGAACGCGAAGGCGTACGCCTTATCAAGGTTCCGGCGACAACGATGGCCGAAGATAACGATCTCAAAGGCTTGGCAAACGTCATCTTGACCGGCGTGATAGTCAAGGAGAGCGGTTGTCTCGACATCAAAGATGTCGAAGCGGCGATCAAGAAATCGATCAGCGAGAGAAAGGCCCATCTCCTTGAGCCGAACATTCGCGCGCTCAAGCTCGGCTATGAGTTCAACGACGCTTAGGCATTCAGGAGGACGCAGATGACCCAGATTGATTTTGCCGAGCTCGGTCAACGGATCAAAGGACTGCGCGAGGCGTGTGATGTCACGTGTCATGAGATGGCCGAGGATCTCGGGATCACGGTCGACCAGTATCGCATCTATGAGGAGACCGGCGCTGATGTGCCGATCAGCGTGATATTCCATATGTCGCAAAAATTCGGGATCGATATGACCGAGATCCTGACCGGTGTGCGTGCCAAACTCGACACATATCAGGTCGTGCGCCGCGGTGAAGGTCGCGAGGTCGATCGGCTGCCCGGTTACGCGTTCGAGGACCTGGCGTGGCTGTACTCCAACAAAGTCATGCAGCCGCTTCTCGTCACACTCGATCCTGATGGGGCCGAGACCAGTCTGGTGACGCACAGCGGACAAGAGTTCAACATGGTGCTCGAGGGCACGATGGAGTTCAGGCTCGCCGATCAAAGCATCATCCTTGGCGAGGGTGACTGCATTTACTTCAACTCGATGCTTGCGCATGGACAGTCGTGTGCGTCGAGAGAACGCACCAGATTCGTGACCGTTATCGCCGAATAGGGAATGGAAGGCCCCTCCCTCATGGCGCACTGTTTCGCCCGTCCTAATAAGGAGTTACCAGGTGAGCTATTTACTCGATAAATTCTGCCCGCACCATACGTTCGAGACATACGAGGACTTCGTCGATAACTTCGATATCCTGGTCCCGGACAATTTCAACTTCGCCTACGATGTCGTTGACGAGTGGGCACGAGTCGAGCCTGAGAAGAACGCGCTCGTGTGGTGCAACGACGCCGGTGACGAGCGGACATTCACATTCAGCGAGATCTCTCATCTGAGCGACAAATGCGCCAACGCGCTGAGCGAGCTGGGCATCAAGAAGGGCAGCATCGTGTTGCTGATTTTGGGTCGTCGCTGGGAGTACTGGGTCATCGCGACCGCGCTTTTCAAGATCGGTGCGATCTTGATCCCGGGGACCGTCCAGCTCACTAAGAAGGATCTGGTCTATCGAGCTAATGCTGCAGGGATCGATATGATCATCTGCGCGGACAACGACTATGTGATCGATCAGGTCGAGCAGTCACGCGACCAGTGTCCCACGGTCAAGAATACCTTGGTGGTCAACGGCGCTCAACGCGAAGGATGGCTCTCGTTCGAGGAGTTGCTGGAGGCGGGATCCGAGGATTGGGTGCGTCCCATCGGTGAAGATGCGACGAAGAACGACGACACACTGATGATCTATTTCACGAGTGGGACGACCGGGCTTGCCAAGATGGTACGCCACAACCATCTGCATCCGCTCGGACATATCATCACCGCTCATTTCTGGCAACAGGTCAAAGAGAACACGCTGCACCTGAGTGTGAGTGACAGCGGTTGGGCAAAGTTCGGTTGGGGAAAGATCTACGGTCAGTGGATCTGTGGTGCCACCGTGTTCGCCTACGATATGGATAAGTTCATCCCCGCCAATCTGCTTCAAAAGATCCAAGACTATGAACTGACGACGTTCTGTGCTCCGCCGACGATGTATCGCTTCATGCTCCAAGAAGATGTGGGCAGCTACGATTTATCCAGCGTTCAGAATTTTGCGACCGCCGGAGAGCCGCTCAATCCCGAGGTTACCCGGCAGTGGGAAAAGCATACGGGACTCAAGATCCGTGAGGGATTCGGACAGAGCGAGAGTGTGGTGCTCATCGCGACGTGGCCATGGATCGAACCGCGTGCCGGGTCGATGGGCAAACCTGCGGCGCTCTATAACATCCGCCTGCTCGGCGAGGATGGTCGCTATGTACCTGACGGCGAGGAAGGCGAGATCGTCGTCACCGGTCTGGGGCGTCAGATCCCGGTCGGACTGTTCGTGGGCTACTACAATGATCCCGAGCGCACCGCCGAGGTGTTCGCCAACGATCGTTACAATCTGGGGGATGTCGCCTGGCGTGACAGCGACGGCTACTTCACGTTCGTCGGACGCAACGATGACGTCATCAAATGCAGTGGGTACCGTATCGGTCCGTTCGAGGTCGAGAGCGCGTTGATCGAGCATCCCGCGGTCGTCGAATGCGCGATCACCGGAGCGCCCGATGAGTTGCGCGGTCTGGTCGTCAAAGCAACCATCGTACTTGCGAAAGGCTGGGATCCGTCCGATGTGCTCGTCAAGGATCTGCAGACGCATGTGAAGAAGACCACTGCACCCTATAAGTATCCGCGTATCGTGGAGTTCGTCGATGAGCTTCCCAAGACGCTGTCCGGTAAGATCAAGCGCAAAGAGATCCGCGCTGAGGACGCTTTGGGACAGTAGGGGCAACTTCTTTCGTTCGGGATACCAGGGTCCGACCCTCCTGTCCCGTTCGTGGCATCAGAGACATCAGGGACGGTTCCTCCCGTCCCGTTCGTGACACCAGTGACATCAGGGACGGTTCCTCCCGTCCCATTTTCATCTCTTCGTAGTACCATAGAAACAGGTAATGGAAAGAGCGGGCCAATGAGGTCGGATTCTTTCGGCGCCGAGTGAGAGTAAGCTTTGGATCGTGAGACGAAAGGAATCGACCGTATTGCCACGGGCATGAGGAGGCAACTATGAATCTTGTGTTGTTGGGAGCGCCGGGAGCGGGTAAAGGCACGCAGGCGAAACACATCGTCGAAGAATTCGGGATCCCACAGATCTCGACCGGCGACATCTTGCGCTGTGCGGTGTCTCGAGGCACCCCGCTGGGACTCGAAGCGAAAAAGTACATGGACGCCGGCGATCTGGTACCTGATGAGGTCGTGATCGGTCTGGTCAAGGATCGACTGGGCGCCGGGGATACCGAAGGTGGCTTCATACTCGATGGATTTCCCCGAACGATTGTGCAGGCAGAGGAGCTTGACGCGGCACTTGCCGAGATGGGTAAGAAGATCGACAGTGCGCTTTCGGTCGATGTCGACCCGCAGGTCATTATCGATCGTCTGACCGCGCGACGGACCTGTCGCGATTGCGGACGTATCTCCAATATCAGCGAGGGCGAGGTCTGCTCCGTCTGCGGAGGGGAACTCTATCAACGCGATGACGATAACGAAGCGACGGTCCGCAATCGTCTCAACGTCTATGATGCACAGACCGCTCCCTTGATCGATTATTACGAGGACGCGGGAATTCTGCACCGGGTCAACGGCGATCGTGACATCATCGCGGTCTGGCAAGATGTCCTCGATCTTCTCAAGAATCTATAGATCTTCGTGATAATCCGGAAATCTCGACATGAATTGGAGTTGATGCGCGAAGCCGGTCGGATCAGCGCACAGGCACTGACAGAAGTAGGGCGCGCGGTCGCACCCGGCGTCTCCACCGCCAAGCTCAACGCGGTCGCCGAGGAGGTCATCCGTCAAGCGGGTGCCACTCCGGCGTTCTTGGGCTATCAGGGATTTCCGGCAACGATCTGCGCCAGCATCAACGATGAATTGGTGCACGGTCTTCCCAGCGAGGATCGCCTTCTCCAAGAAGGAGATATCATCTCGATCGATGTGGGCGCCATCCACGAAGGCTATGTCGGTGATACTGCCGATACGTTCGCGGTCGGTACGATCGACCCGCAATCTCAACGCCTGATCGATACGACACGCGAGGGGCTTTACGCCGGAATCGAGCAATGCGTCGCGGGCAAACGCCTCGGAGATGTGTCGGCGGCGATCGGCGCGATCGCCGAACGCGAGAAGCTCGGCATCGTGCGTGAATATACCGGTCATGGCATCGGAACGCGGATGCATGAGGATCCCTCGATCCCCAATTGGGGTCCGAAGGGACGCGGTGTTCGCCTTAAGAATGGTATGGTATTCGCGATCGAGCCGATGTTCACGCTGGGCAACGGTCGGGTCGAGAAACTCGGAGACGGATGGACCGTGGCATCTCGCGACGGTGGCAGATGCGGCCATATCGAGCATACCGTGGCGATCACCGGAGAGGGACCGCAGATACTGACGATACCGTAGCATCGACAAAGGAGGCACGATGGCTCTGACCAACGATGATTTCATGAAATTTCTGGCGGCATGGCAGCTCGTTCATGAGACCGCTGACGAGGGGCTCAAAGCCGCGATTGCACGCGGGGAGGAGCAGAGCACCGGTGAGATGAGCATGGGACCGGGTGCGTTCGTCGATGGGCTCGCCGCCCAGGTCGAAGTGCTCAAAGAGGAGCTCAAAGATGAGCTTTCCAATCCTGAAGTAACACCTGAAGAAGCTGATCAGGACCTTACCGAGCGAGTCGAGAGACTCAGTTTCGAGGTGGGAGCGCTGCGCGGACAACTCGAGTCTATGAACGCGACGCTTGATGCACTTGCCGCGAGAACGCTGTAGTGATGACTGAACGCTCATGAGCGCTCGTTCACGAAAGATATCATTCGTCTTTACGAAGCACTTGCTCAACGCGCTTACCCGTACGCGCTTTGGGCTCATGGACGCGGCACAAAAGCGCGTGATCCGTGCAGAAGAACTACGCCTTGCGTTCGAGGAACTGGGTCCGGCGTTCATCAAACTCGGACAACTGATCTCACTGCGCCCCGACATGTTCCCCGCCGAATACGTCTTCGAGATGGAATCGTTGCGCGACGCGGTACCGGCACTCCCTTATAAGGCTATAGCCGAAGTGATTGAAAAGGATTTTGGCAAAAGCCCCGACGAGCTCTTCGTCGATTTCGAGCGGGAGCCGATCGGCTCGGCATCGATCGCGCAGGTACATCGCGCGAAACTCCATGAACCGTATACCACGATCTTCGGTGAGGAGCTCGATGCAGGTACCCCCCTTGCGATCAAAGTCGTGCGGCCGCACACTAAAGAGACGATCGAAGCCGACCTCGAGATCGCGGCACGCTGGGTCGACCGCTTGAATTGGTTCGACTCGCTCAGACGTTTCAACGTCGGTCTGATCGTCGAAGAACTCTCCGAGTCACTGCAGCGAGAGTGCGACCTGCGCAACGAGGCACGCATCTCCGATGAGTTCGCATTCGAGTATCGCGCCTGGCCGCGCGTGACCACCGCGCCGATGATCTGGCCCTACATCTCACCGAACGTTCTGACGATGGGATTTGTAGAAGGCTATCACTTGACCGAGGCGGAGCAAGCTGAGGCGGCGGGGGTCGATGCGCGCTACTTGGCGTTGCATGGTGCCGAGGTATTCATGCGACAAGTGCTTGAACTGGGATATTTCCACGCCGACCTGCACCAATCGAATATGATCCTGACTCCAGACTCACGCATATGCTACATAGACTTCGGTATCTTGGGCAACGTTGCCGCCGAACACCGCGAAGCTATCACGCAGGTCCTGGTCGCGACCGTCTATGGGGACGCGAAGCGCGCGATCAAGTACTCTGCGCCACTGGGATTGGTCATCACGCCTGAGCGCCAACCGATCGTTGAGCAGAAGGTCGCCGAGCTGATGTCGCGCACCCTTGGCGCCACCCCGCGTGATATACGCGGATTCGCGATCGGATTTCTCGGAATCATGAATGACGAGCGGGTGAGCGTACCGCGTGGATTCGGGCTGTTGATCAAAGCACTCGTGACCGTCGAGGGCTGTGCGCAGATGGTCTATCCCGATATCGATGTCACCGTAGCGGCAAAACCATATGCGACCAAACTGGTCGCGCGCCAGATGATGAATCCGGCTCGTCTGTATCAGAGGCTGCCGGACGCGCTCGATGCGTTCCTCGAAGAACTCGTCGGCTAGAGCGACCTGACCTTTATTCACGATAAGTAATTACGCTAGTTCTCCCCACGGGGGGCTCGTTCTTTTATACTGAAGTATTGCATATAAATGAATGAGGAGCGCGTGAGAGAGACGATCGAACAACTAGTGCGTGACGCGGTGAGATCAGCGGTCGATGCCGGTGAGCTGACGCTTGATGGCATCGAGATATCGGAGCTGGGCATCGAGCATCCCCGCGATCCGTCGCATGGGGATTGGGCAAGTTCGGTCGCGCTGCGTCTGGCAAAGACCGCTGGCATGAATCCGCGTGCTATCGCTCAGATCATCGCTTCACACATCGCTGGATCGTCCGACATCGAATCGGTGGAGATCGCCGGACCCGGATTCATCAACATGCGTCTGTCGCAACCCGCATTAACGCGTGTGGTACGCGAAGTGCGTGAACTCGACCGCTCGTTCGGGTCGAGCAATGATGGCGCAGGAACGCGTGTGCAGATCGAGTTCGTGAGCGCCAACCCGGTCGGTCCGATGCACATCGGGCACGGACGGTGGGCAGCGTTGGGCGATTCGATGGCGCGTATCCTATCCCACTCCGGACACGACGTGCAGCGCGAGTTCTACATCAACGACGCCGGAGTACAGATGGAGAATTTCGGCAAGAGTCTGGCGGTACGCTATCTGCAGCTGCATGATATTGAAGCAAAAATGCCTGAGGCTGCCTATCAAGGCGCCTATGTGACCGATATCGCTCGTGAGATCGCTGATGAAGTCGGCGATGCGTGGGTCGACTCCGATCCGCTCGAACGTGAAGTCTTTCTCCGTGAGCGTGGATATCAAAAGGTCATGACACATATGCGCGAGTTCCTCGCGGCGACCGGAGTCGATTTCGATGTCTGGTTCTCCGAGCGAGCCCTCTACGAGGGCGATCCCAACGAAGTCGACCGCGCGCTCGAGGTATTGCGCTCCGACGGCCGCCTCTACGAGAAAGACGACGCGTTGTGGTTCCGCTCATCTGATTTCGGTGATGACAAGGATCGTGTGCTGGTCAAGGCGGATGGCACCTATACCTACTTCGCGCCTGATATCGCCTATCACAAGGATAAGTTCGATCGCGGCTTCGATCGCGTGATCGATATCTGGGGAGCCGACCACCACGGTTACGTCACACGCATGAAAGCGGCAGTCGCTTCGCTCGGACACCCCGGGGCGCTCGATGTCGTCATAGGACAGCTCGTCAATATCTTCCGTGACGGTAAACCGGTCCGCATGAGCAAGCGTACCGGAGAGATGATCACATTCGAGGAGCTCGTTGACGAGGTCGGAGCGGACGCAACGCGCTACTGGTTCTTGCGTCGTGACACCGATCAGCAGGTTGATTTCGACATCGACGTTGCGGTCGAGCAGAGTGCCGCCAACCCTATCTACTACGTCCAATATGCCTATGCGCGGATATGCAGTATCTTGCGCAAGGCGTTCGGCGAAGGGACGGCCGATGAGTTGGCGGAGAGGTTGCCCCTCGATATCGATCTTTCCGGTCTGACCGATCCCAGTGAATTGGCGCTTGTGCGAAAGATCGCCGAGTTTCCCGAGGTCGTCGAGCTTGCCGCGCGCGATCTGGCGCCCTTCAAACTGACCTACTACGCGGAGGAACTTGCTGCGGTGTTCCATCAGTTCTATGCGCAATGTCGTGTGATCGCCGATGACGGGACCATCAACGAAGCGCGCTTGGCGCTCGTCGATGCGACGCGCCGCACCCTGCGGGTCGCGTTCGACCTGCTCGGCATTGCGGCTCCGGAAAGGATGTAGCCCGATGGCAAAACCCGTTTCAACGAAACCGCGCGCGGTCGCAGACTTCAAAACGGCCACCGATCTGCTCAACGTGCTGCCCATGACCGCCGAGGTCAAGAATGGGCATCTGTACGTGGGCGGTGTCGATATGGTCACCCTTGCTCGTGAGGCAGGGACCGCACTCTATGTGATGGACGAGGAGACGATCGCCACGCAGCTCAGCGACTACATCAAATGGACGCGCTATCACTGGAAAGAGGTCGATGTAGTCTATGCGGGCAAGGCGTTCCTTTCGCGTGCGATGGTCCAGCTTGTCGACGCAGAGGGATGCTGTCTGGATGTGAGCAGCGGAGGGGAGCTCGCGCTCGCGCTCTCGGCCGGCTTCGATCCTGCGCGTATCTACGTGCATGGCAACAACAAGACCGATGAAGAGTTGAACGAGTGTCTCGATGCAGGTGTCGGGCGCATCGTCGTCGACAGTTTCGAAGAACTCGAACAACTCTCGACCATGGCGAGCGAGCGGGGTATCGAGCAATCGATACTCATTCGTGTGACGCCCGGTATCGAGGCGGATACGCACGATTACATCAAGACCGGGGCTGAGGATTCTAAATTCGGTTTCGGCCTCAATTCCGGTAATGCGTTTCGCGCGGTCAAGCGCGCTGCGGAGCTTCCCGGCATCGATTTCGAGGGTCTGCACATCCATATCGGATCCCAGATCTATGCGTTGCAGAGTTTTAGCGCTGCGATCGAGGTCATCGTCGCATTCATTGCCAAGATCAGAGACGAGCTCGGTATCGAGACGCGTCTGCTCGACACCGGTGGCGGGCTCGGTGTTGCCTACGGTGTGCCCGATGAGCCGGCAACCATCAAGGAGTACGGCAAAGTGGTCATCGATGATATCAAGGAGGAGTGCGAGAAGCACGATCTGACAGTGCCGCGTATGGCGGTCGAGCCGGGTCGTTCGATCGTGGCAAACTCCGGCATCACGCTCTATACCGTTGGAGTCATCAAAGTGATCCCCGATATCCGCACCTATGTGAGCGTCGATGGCGGGATGAGCGACAACATCCGCACCTCCCTCTATGATGCGCACTACGAGGCGCTGATCGCCAACAAGGCGGATCAACCGCGTACGATAACCGCGACAGTGGCGGGTAAGCACTGCGAGAGCGGGGATATCGTGGTATCGGACGGCCCGCTCCAAGAGGTGGAGCGCGGTGATATCCTCTGCGTCTGCGCGACCGGTGCATATGCCCAGAGCCTCTCGAACAATTACAACAAACAGGTCCGTCCCGGGATCATCTGGGTCAAGGATGGTACGTGGCGTTGGGTCGTCTACCGTGAGACGTATGAGGATCTCATGCGAACCGACGCGGTCGAAGGTGTGTGTCCGTAGGGTCGGTCCCATACGTCACACTTTCGTCTCGTATAATATGAATGGTCAAATCAAGGTAGCCGAGGAGGAGTACCGTTGAAAAAGATCAAGGTCGGTCTGATAGGGTTGGGCACGGTCGGCGGAGGTGTCGTCGAAATACTGGCCAATCATACCGAGGACTTCAAAGCGCGGGCGGGAGTCGACGTCACGCTCGCACGATTCGCCGATCGCAACGAGGAACGTTTCGCCCAGCTGGGGCTTGACCCCGACAAGTGCACGACCGACGCTTTCGAAGTGGTCGCCGATCCCGATCTCGATATCATCATCGAGCTCGTCGGTGGGACGGGGATCGCGCTGGAGATATGCCGGGCGGCACTGGAGGCCGGCAAGCATCTGGTGACCGCGAACAAGGCGATCATGGCGACCGCAGGGCACGAACTGCTCAAGTTGGCTGAGGAGCGTGGGGTCAACGTACGCTTCGAGGCGAGCGTCGGTGGCGGTATCCCGATCATCGGGCCGCTCAAGCGTTCGCTGGTCGCCAACGAGATCTCCCAAGTCATGGGGATCGTCAACGGTACGACCAACTATATCCTGACCGCGATGGCGCACGATGGCCTGTCCTACGACGAGGCGCTTTCCCAAGCACAAGAGCTCGGCTATGCCGAAGCGGACCCGAGCGCGGATGTCGACGGTGGCGATGCAGCGGCAAAGATCGCTATTCTCGCTTCGATCGCGTTCAACACCACGCTGACGATGGATCAGGTCTTCACCGCGGGCATCCGCACCATCGACGCTGCCGATATCGCCTATGCCGATGAGTACGGATACGCGATCAAACTGCTCGCGATTGCCACGCGCACTCCCGAGGGTATCGATATGCGTGTGCACCCAACGATGATCCCGAAAATACACCCGCTCGCTCACGTCAACGGAGTCGACAACGCGATATACGTGATCGGCGACGCGGTCGGCGAGACGATGTTCTTCGGTCCGGGCGCCGGTGCGGGAGCCGCGGCAAGCGCGGTCGTCGCCGACGTGATCGAGGTCGCACGCGACATCATCACGCACAACGTCACCAAGCAATGCAGCTGTGTCGACGATCTGGCGGTGCGCGATATCGAGAAACTGAAGACGCGCTACTACGTGCGCATGATCGTCGAGGATAAACCGGGTGTGCTGGCAACGACGGCGAGCGCATTCGCCGATCACGATGTCTCGATCGAATCACTCATCCAGCACATGTGCGAGGAGGAGGGCTTTGCCGAGACCGCTTATGTGACGCATGCCGCCAGCGAATCGGATATCCAAGCGGCACTCGAGGAGATCAGGGCGCTCGATATCGTCTGCGAGGTCGCCTCGCTGATACGCGTAGAGGATCTGTAACGATGGCACACTATGGATATGCAATACCTGCGACCTCGGCCAACCTCGGGCCCGGCTTCGATTCCTTCGGGATCGCGTTGGACTTGTTCAACAAATTCGAGGCGCAGCGCGCCAACGCGTGGACCGTCCATGTCGAGGGGGAGGGGAAAGGCTACCTTTTCGAGGACGAGCGTAACCAGGTCGCTCGCGCGATGAAAATGACATTCGACTCTCTCGATGCCGACCTGAGCGCTGAAGTCTGGTGCGAGAATCGCATACCGACCGGTAACGGGTTGGGCTCGTCGAGCACCGCGCGTTTGGGCGGTGTGCTGCTCGCGCGTGACATCGCCGAGGAAGCCGGATATCGACGTTTGAGCGATCAGGAGGTATTCGAGATCGCCTCGAGGCTCGAGGGACATCCCGACAACGTCGCGCCCGCATTCTTCGGAGGATTCACCGTCTGCTGGATGAGCGACGATGTGCCTCAACACGCGCGTTTCGAGCCGGCCAACGGTCTGGCAGCGGTCGTCGTGCCCGCGCTCGGTGAGGTCTCGACCCGCGAGTCGCGCAAGATGCTACCGGACGATGTTCCGCATCGCCACGCGGCGTTCAACGTGGCGCATGCCGGGTTGCTTGCAGCAAGTATCGTCGCCGGTCACCCCGAGCATTTCGGGGCGGCGCTCAAAGACAAGTTACACGAACCGTATCGCTCCGCCTCGATCGTCGATCTCGAGCAGATCCATACGATCTTGATGGAAGCCGGGGCTGACGGGGTCGCGCTGTCCGGCTCAGGTCCGACCGTCATCGGACTGGTCGACGGCACCGACGATCAAGAGGCATATCGTCGAGCGGTCGAGATCGCATCAAAGGCGAGCGAGGCGGTGCACGCGCTGAAGACGCGTCGCGAGCCACTACCGCTTTCGATCGTGCGCGAGGGTGTGAAGCAGCTTCACGAGCGATAAGATCATTGAGAACGAGTGCGAACGTTTCATGCACACGCACGAGAAAGGTTTGTTATGAGCGTTGAGAATCTCCCGCGAACCATCTGGTGGGAAAATGGGGCGACCCATCTGATCGATCAGACCCGTCTTCCTCTTCAGGGTGACATCTTGGTCTGCAATACCTACGAGGGTCTTATCAGCGCTATCAAATCGCTTGCGGTACGTGGTGCGCCGGCGCTCGGCGTTGCGGGCGCCTATGCGATGGCATTGTGGTCGCAGGTAGAAGGTCGGCTCATGGAGGATCGCGAGAAGTACCTCTCACGTTTTACAGAGGTCGCCAGTGAAGTCTCACAGGCTCGTCCTACCGCGATAAACCTTCCCTGGGGAGTCGCGAAGATCGCCGAGTTGATCGAAGAGCATCCTGACAGAACACCCGTTCAACTGCATGAGCTTATCGTTGAGCGCGCCAATGAGATGGCGCAAGAGGACGAAGCGGCTAATCGTGCGATGGGCGCAAACGGCGCCGAGCTGTTCGACGGGCCGACCAAGTTCTTGACGCACTGTAATACCGGCTCGCTTGCGACCGTGTTCTTCGGGACCGCGCTCGGCGTGATATTTACCGCTCACGACCAGGGTAAGGTCGAGCACGTGTGGGTCGATGAGACACGCCCGCTCAACCAAGGTGGGCGGCTGACCGCCTGGGAGCTCTTGCAGGTCGGCATTCCCTCTGCATTGATCGCCGATGATATGGCGGCCGATGTGATGGCAAAAGGATGGGTCGATGCGGTCATTTTGGGTGCTGACAGGATCTGTGCCGACGGTGATGTGGTCAACAAGATCGGTACGTACGGTCTTTCGGTACTTGCCAAAGAGCACAACATCCCGTTCTATGTCACCGCACCGTCCTCGACATTCGATCTGACGCTTGAGCGGGGAAGTGATGTCGAGATCGAGGAGCGCGACTCACGCGAGATCGAAGGCGTGACCATTTCGGGAAAATTCGATCCAAGCGATGATAGGACCGCGCGCGCGCTCGATGCGCTGACCGCCGAAGGACCCTGTGATCTGCCCATGTCGAAGGGGCATCACATGACGCTCGATCGCAAGGGTGGGGGGTACAGTTTCGATGCGTGGTTCAGGACGACCCCGCCGCAGGTGATGGTCTTCAACCCGGCATTCGATGTGACTCCTGCGGCGAACGTGACCGCCTATATCACCGAGCTCGGTGTCATTCACAACGAAACGAAAGATCCGACCGCGGCGATCAAGGCGTTGCTCGAATAGGATCGGACGAACTGCGAAGGCTCTACCTGTTCCAAGATCGGTCGATTCTTTGCGGGTACTCGGTTAAGCACCGGTTAATCCAGAGGTAAGTGATCGTTAACGGTCGCGTGCTATCATGCGCCTCTATGGGCTGGAATATCCTTAAAGAGGTATTGCTCGAACTGGTTGCGCCGACGCGCTGTGCAGGATGTGAACGTCCCGGATCGGTACTGTGCGATCGGTGCATCGATGAGATCCGGCTTTATCGTAAAATGCACCCCTGCGTGCGCTGTGGGGCTCCCTACGGAGAGCTCATTTGCACCGAGTGCGAAGGAGAGGAGTTCACCTTCGATCGTGTCGTGTGCCTCGGCGAGCTTGACGGTCCGCTCTCACGAGCGGTCGTCATCTATAAGGACGGTTTCGAGCTCCGTCTCGGTAAAGTGCTCGGCGACCTTCTTGCTCAGCGGTGCGCGTTTCAGTTCATGGCAGAGGGCGACCGTATCGATCTCGTGACATGGATCCCTCCGAGTACGCACGCTTTGCGACAACGTGGGTATGACCACGCGATGATCCTCGCCCAAAGCGTCGCGCGACGCCTCGGTGTCGAGTGCACCCAATACCTAGTCTGTCAAAAGCGAAAGGATCTGCGCACGCTCTCGCGCGAGCAGCGCCGGGAGGCGATGAGCAACTCATTCAAGATCATAGATAGCGACATCGATGTCAACGGGAGACACCTACTGATCGTCGATGATGTGCTTACCACCGGTGCGACCATGCAAGGAGCTGCCTCGATATATCGTCAGCATGGAGCGGCGAGCGTGACCGGCGCCGTCCTCGCACGTGCATGGTGAGTGCGCTGACGAACCGAGTCGTAGATACGCAGGCAGTCGCGGTCGGTGCCTATGTAAGTATAAGCCGAATGAGAGCGGACACTGTGTCCTATAACCCAATACGGTCGATGCGCAAAAAAACGCCCCCATAAGGGGGCGCTTCGAAACGGAGTCAAAGCTCCCGTTTTCTCAATTAAGCGGGTCGTTTATTCGTCTACGACGTCTATCTCGGCCTCTTCGACGGGCTCGTCGACGACCGCAGTCACGACTTCCGTCTCCTCAGCGACCGCTGCCTGCGCGGCTTTCGCTGCTTCTTCAGCTGCAACAGCCTGAGCGTTAGCTTCGGCAGCAGCCTTATCAGCACGCTCGGCGGCCTTGCGGGCAGCCTCAGCGAACTTGGTAGCGATCTTCTCGCGTGCCTCGACGGACGCATCCTTGATCTGCTCGACCGCAATCGTGGTCTGCTCGACAGCTACATCCGCAGCGGCACCGAGTTTGTCGACGACATCGGGTCCCTTCTCACGGATATAGTCACCATACTTTGTACTCTCTGACATAATACCCTCCTCTCAAAGTTCAATATATAACGCTTAACATACAAAGCATACCATTGAGTATCCGCGCCATAACGCGCAGAACGTCCCTCCACACGATATGCGCAATCGCATATCGAAATGTTCACAACTGTGACGGCCGGGGTGTCTTAATATCCTAGGACCGTAAGGTCGGTTCCTTTTGTCCCCTTTGTGCCCAAGGTATCCACTCCTCTATCCAAATGGGGCAAAAGGAACCGACCCTACGGTCCCAACTTGCGGTATGCTGGTATGCACATGAAAATCGTAGTGAAAGGTGAAACGATGGACAAACCAACGATTCAACAGATCGCAACGCGTATTTTTTCGCTCCGCGAGGATATGGGGTTTTCGCCTGCCGATATGGCAAGCGCCATCGGTATTGACGAGGCGAAATACCTCGATGCTGAAGCGGGAAACTACGACTTCAGTTTCACTTTTCTGTACCGTACCGCAGAGAAACTCGGCGTCGACATGATCGATCTGCTTACCGGCGAAGGTCCTCACCTGACTGGTTACTCGGTCATGCGCAAAGGCGAAGGTCTCGAGATCAAGCGCGACGAGGGCTTCAAATACCTTCATCTCGCTCCCGAGTTCAAGAACAAGCTCGCCGAGCCGTTCTTGGTCACCGCGCCGTATCGCGAGAGCGAGCAGAACGCGCCGATCAAGATGCAGTCCCATGCCGGCCAGGAGTTCAATTACATCATCAGCGGGCGGATGAGATTTGCCTATGAGAACCACACCGAGGATCTGGGTCCGGGAGACACGGTCCTCTATGACAGTTACCGCGACCATGGCATGATCGCCATCGGTGGAGGCCCCTGCACGTTTCTTGCGGTGGTCCTCAAAGATCCCAAAGATGTTGAAGGAGTATAACCACTCATGCAGAACATACACAAGACCTACGTTCAAGAACTCTATGATTCAGAAGGGGTTCTCTCAGATTTCAGCCTGACCTACCCAGATCGTTTCAACTTCGGCTACGATGTCGTCGACCGCATCGCGGATACCGAGCCTGATCGTTTGGCGATGATCTGGGTCAATCCTGAAGGTGAAGAGCACAAATTCACGTTCGCGGACATCAAGATCTGGTCGAACAAGACGGCGAACTATCTCGCGTCGCTCGGCATTGGCAAGGGTGATCCGGTCATGGTCATCGCGCGGCGCCACTATCAATTCTGGTTCATCGCGGTCGCGCTGCACAAGCTCGGTGCCGTGATGATCCCGGCGACATTCATGCTCAAAGAGCACGACCTTGAATATCGTCTCAACGCGAGCTCGACCAAGGCGATCATCTGCACAGCCGCCGGAGACATCGCGCAGACCGTTGATAATGTCGTCGAGAAGTGTCCATCGCTTGAGGATAGGATCCTGCTCAACGGGGGAGGCGCCGGTCTGGTACTCGACGATCAGTCGGACCTGAGTGGGCCGGACAACATCTGCATCCTCGATGCTCCAAAGCGCGCCGGTTGGCTCGACTTCAACAAGGGAGTTCGTGAGGCCGACGAGAATTTTACCCGTATCCCGACCTCGGTCCATGATCCGTTCCTGATGTATTTTTCGAGCGGAACGACCGGCAACCCCAAGATGGTCCTTCACGATGGCGCGTACGCACTCGCCCATCTGATGACCGCTAAGCATTGGCACAACGTGGTCTCCGACGACGGTGTTCATTTCACCATCGCCGACACCGGTTGGGGCAAAGCGGTCTGGGGCAAGCTCTATGGACAGTGGCTCATGGAGGCGTGCGTGTTCACCTACGACTTCGATCGCTTCAACGCCGAGGACATCTTATCGCTTATGGAGAAGTACGGCATCACGACGCTGTGTTGCCCACCGACGATGTATCGTCTGATGGCAGCCGCCGGCATCGAGAATTACGATCTTTCCAAGATGGTCTACTCCACGACCGCCGGTGAAGCGCTCAATCCCGATCTTTTCGAGATGTGGGAAGAAGCGACCGGGCTGAAGATGTTCGAGGGATTCGGTCAGACCGAGACGGTCGTCTCGATCTTCAATCCGGTCGGCTCGAACCCACGCCCCGGTTCGATGGGTAAACCATCGCCACATCTGGCGATCGATCTGCATACCGAGGACGGACGTCCCTGCAATCGCGGTCAGACCGGCGAGATCGTCATCGACGTGCGCGCCGGTAAGCCTGAAGGCATAATGACCTGCTATTATCGTGAACCTGAACGTACCGAGAAAGCGATCCGTGACGGGTTCTACCACACCGGCGACCTGGCATGGGTCGACGAGGACGGGTACTACTGGTATGTCGGTCGCAACGATGATGTCATCAAGAGTAGCGGTTATCGCATCGGACCATTCGAGGTCGAGAGCGTGCTACTCGAACACGACGCGATCAAGGAATGCGCCGTCACCGGTATACCTGATCCCGTGCGCGGGTTCGCGGTGAAGGCGACCGTCGTGCTCAACGACGGATTCGATCCCAGCGAGGAACTCACCAAAGAACTTCAGACCCACGTCAAAAAGACGACCGCTCCGTACAAATATCCGCGCGTCATCGATTATATCGACGAGCTTCCCAAGACGGTCAACGGCAAGATCCGCCGAAGCGCCATTCGCGAAGCGGACGAGCAAAAAGCAAAAGACGCGCAAGCGGCTTCAGGATTGGTATAGTGCTAGATAGGTGTTGCGCCCGCTCGACCATCGCGGTCGGGCGGTGTCCCACCACAGAGATGAGGACCTGCCCGTGGATAACAGCGACAGGAAGGACAATCCTATGGATTGGACGATAGTATTGGATAGTTCATGTGACGTACTGGGTAAGACCGACCCTGAGGGTGTCGATTGGGTGATCGCTCCGTTGACCGTGATCGTGGGGGAGAAGGAGTTCGTCGACGACGAGGATCTCGATGTTGACGAGATGATGAGTGAGATGAAAGCGTATCAAGGTCCCACGACGAGCGCCTGCCCGTCGGTCGGAACTTACGCCGAGAGCTTCCGGCGCGCGAAGAATACCATCTGCGTCACCATCACCTCTCAGTTGAGCGCTTCCTATGAGAGCGCGCTACAGGCCAAGGAAATGGTGGAGGCTGAAGATCCCACACGCAATATCCATGTGGTCGACTCACGTGCGACATCGGGAAAGATG